>JRYF01000837.1_pt1 | contig 42896 bp, 52 predicted proteins | sample 235331 | NCBI WGS metagenome assembly JRYF01 (sample SAMN03074217, study PRJNA261475) | activated sludge metagenome | biome: Wastewater Treatment Plant; feature: Wastewater; material: Activated sludge; isolation source: activated biomass of a wastewater treatment plant treating hydrocarbon... ... | reverse complement strand
TTGGTACAATAAAGACACCATTAGGGAACTCATCGGTTTTTTGGAAGCCAAAATGCGGGACGCGCGAAGCGCGTCCCAAGGATTCCCGCCGAATTTCCCAAACGAATTCAGAATTTTTGGCGCGCTTGCGCGCACTAATTTTTCGCCAAGAAGCAGGTTCGAAATCAGAAGCAATTTTGACATAGTATTTGCTTTGATACAAAAAGAATTTTTGCCTTTTTTCTAAAAGTAGTATAATAACTTTGCGCACAATTATTATTAAGTAAAGTTAGCAGAAATGGTTGTGCTAGAACAATTTTAACTTTATTGTTGGGATTGTGCGCCTAGTACAACCATTTCTGCTTTTAGAAAAATATTATGCAAAAATTCTTTTTGTATGCTCGCAAGTCAACCGATGTCGAAGACAAACAAGTGTTATCAATTGACGCGCAACTCACCGAATTGCGGGAGTTCGCCAAGAGAGAAAATCTGAACATCGCCCAAGAGTTTATAGAAAAACAATCTGCCAAAGTTCCAGGTCGTCCAGTTTTTAATGAAATGATGAAGTGTATCGAAAAGGGCGATGCAGATTGTATTCTCTCTTGGCATCCAGATCGTTTAGCCCGCAATTCGGTGGACGGTGGACAGATTGTTTACTTTTTAGACATCGGATTGCTTGCGAGCCTCAAATTCCCACAGTTTTGGTTTGAAAGTACGCCACAGGGCAAATTTACGCTTTCCATGGCCTTTGTACAAAGCAAATACTATGTAGATTCTCTTTCCGAAAATACGAAGCGCGGACTTCGCCAAAAAGTCAGAATGGGAATATTCCCAAGCCAAGCGCCAGTGGGGTATCTCAACGATTCGAGAACAAAAACGATTGTGGTTGAAAAGAAAAAATCTCGTATCGTGCGCTTGGCTTTCGAGCGATATGTGAAAGGTAATCAAAGGTTAGAAGATATCGCAACTTTTTTGGCGAAATCCGGCATTACTACCCGAACCGGAAAGAGAATCTCCAAAACCAAAGCGTCTTTTATTCTCTCTAACCCGTTTTACATTGGACTATTCAAATACGGCGGTGAAATCCACGAAGGAAAGCACGAGCCAATCATTTCAAAGAAACTTTTTGATGAAGCACAGGAAATGCTGAAGAAGCGTGGTCAGCCCGAGCGTAAACCACAAAATGAACCTCAACCTTTTTGCGGACTTATTTCCTGTGCTTCATGCGGAATGATGATAACTGGCGAATACAAGGTTAAGAAGCAAAAGAACGGAAATGTACACGAGTATATTTATTATCACTGCACGAAAAAACGAAAGGATATGAAATGTCCCGAACCTTGTATTCGGGAAGAAGAATTGGATCGCCAGTTATCATCCGAAATTCAAAAAGTTTCTTTGCCCAAAGACTGGGCGGAAGAATTGTTAAAAATGGCAGAAAAAGATTTTAACAATTCCGCCCCGTCTTTGACTGCTAGTGTTAAAGAGAAGGAAACAAGAATCTCTGTCATTTCTCAAAAACTAGAGCGACTTCTCACAGGATATTTAGACCAGATTATTGACAAGCAAGATTATCGAAATCAGAAAGCAAAGTTGCTATCTGAAAAGAAGTCGCTCCAAGAAGAAATGACATCTCTTTCACACAAACAGAATGATTGGCTCGAACCGATGAAAGAATGGATAAAAGACGCAGAATCATTGGACAAAATTGCTTCTGATGATGACCTTTTTGCAAAAAAGGTCAAAGCCAAAGAAATCTTTGGCTCGAACCTGCTTCTTGGCGAAAAAACAGTGGGCGTAAGCGCGCCAAATTCGGATTCATTTTTGGCGGATTCCCTTGCGGATTTTGGGCGAAATTCAGGCGAAACACAGTGGGCGTGCCTTCGGCACGCCCACGCATTGGCTCGTTCAGAGCCTCTTAGTTCTGTATTGGTGCCCAGGAGAGGACTTGAACTCTACGAGTTCAGTACAGGTTGTCGGCTATTTATTTCGCTTCGCTCATAAATATCCTGGCAACCTTTTCAAGTCCTCACGAAAGCAAAACTGTTTGCTTTCTACCTGGCCACCATTAAAACAAAGACCGCCAAAGCGGTTAATGTTTTATATGGTGCCCAGGAGAGGACTTGAACCTCCACGGGATTACTCCCACTACCACCTCAAGGTAGCGCGCCTACCAGTTCCGCCACCTGGGCATAGATTTGTCAATAGCTTATATCGACTCCCCGATTATACGTAACATTGCCTTAATTTTCAAGAACCAAAAGCCGCGGCGCTTTGCGCCGCGGCTTTTGGTTCAACAAGAAAAAAGTTAGTCCTTCTTCTCTTCGGTAGCTGGAGTCTCGGTTGCTGCCGTATTAGCTTCTGCAGCTGGGGTAGCTTCGGCCGCTACTTCAGCAGGGGTCTCGGCTGGAACTTCCGCAGCTGCGTTGGCCTCAGCTTTGGCAGCTTCCTCAGCCTTGGCTTTCTCTACCGCCTCGACTTCGGCCTTAGCCTTTAGTTCAGCCTCTTCAAGCGCCTTGGCTTCGGCGGCGGCGCGAGCCGCCGCTTCTGCTTCAGATTCAGTCGCAAACGCAACAGCCGTGATGCGACGCATCTGACGCTTTACCTCACGCGCTACCTTCTCGCGGATGTAGTAGAGCTTGGAGCGGCGCACCTTGGCACGCTTCACAATCTCGAGCTTATCGATGAGCGGTGAGTAGAGAGGGAAGATTTTCTCAACACCAACACCACTCGCTACTTTACGGACAGTGAAAGTAGCTCCTGGCTCATCACCATGCTTGCGAGCTAGTACCACACCCTCAAAGATCTGGATACGGGTCTTACCCTTATCCTGAATTTTCTGGTGGACACGCACAGTGTCGCCAGCGCGGAGGCCTAGCTCCACTCTTTCCTTCATGTTGACGGGTGATACCGTCACTGCAGTTTTTGCGTTCATAATGAAATAATAAATATAAATAGGGCCGTTAAAGCGCGCTCTAATCTACCACAGGATACCCTACTCTGCAATACGTTCGGCGGCTTGCTCGAGGTCGCTCGGTAGAGGTGCTAGAAAACGCTCCCTTTCGCCATTTGGTAAGGTAATCTCGAGCGCATGAGCGTGGAGTGCCAGACGCTTTAGTTCGAGATTGTTGGACTTCTTCATATATTTTTCGGCATAAAGCGCATCACCTACAATCGGGCGATCAATCGCTTCGAGATGCACCCGCAGCTGATGGGTGCGTCCAGTCTTCGGGAGGAGTTTGAGGTAGGAGAAGGTCTCGCCCTGGTATTCGCCCGAACCTATCCGTTCAAAGTGCGTCACCGCTTCGCGCTCGACTCCCTTCTTAGCGACCGGCCTAGCGGTGCGCTTCTTGAAGTCGGCGGTGCTACGACCAATCGGGCGATTAATCGTACCGTAACGATCATGGATGAGACCATAGACTAGAGCGCGATAATCTTTCTTCACCAGACGGTCGTGAAATTGGGCTTTTAAGAAGGCATGCGCCTCTTTGGTCTTCGCCATTATCATTATGCCCGAAGTCTCGCGGTCTAGCCGATGCACCACTCCCGACCGCTCCAAAGGCTCGCCATCAGGCTTAAGCGACTCCTCCCCGACTCCTCTTGAGTCTGGGTAGCGATTAAGAAACCACTCCACCACCGTCCCCTCTACCCCCGAGGTCCAATCCTCGTGTACAAGCTGACCATAAGGTTTATCAATCAATACCACCGCCTCATTTTCGTAGATGATGGTGGGAGGCAGATTATTAGTGACATTAATCATGCGTAGAGAATACGACTAAAGCGCTAGATTTGCAAAGCTAGTGCTTGATCGAGAAATCACTGTAAATAGTGCGCGGTGTTCCCCACCCAACCGACACCCCTTCGACCTTGGCCTGCAAAGAGCCTTCATGAAGGTATTCAACAAACGACTTAAGGACGTCTGGCTCGGCCTGACCCACCACCAACACCGAACCATCCCGCTCGTTTTGCACATACCCCACCACCCCGAGCTCAGTCGCTGCCCCCTGCACATAATCCCTGAAGCGCACCCCCTGCACCTTACCAGTCACCACTGCCTTGAGTTCAATCATAGTGCTTTATGTTTTTTAAATAATCGATCCAAGCCATCATCTTTATAAAGAAAGATGTATCATGGATGTAAATTTGGCAAGTCCCGTAAGCTAGTGTCTTACGCTTATGCTTCGAGGCTGAACTGTTTTTTAAATAAGTCTTATAAAACTGCTCTTTGGGTATGCCTGTTTGCTGACTCCAATAATCAACCAAAGTAGCAGACTTTGATCCAGAAAAGGCGTGGACATGACCTCTAATCTTGTTCATAGGTATCTGACAATAATTCGTAAAAAATTCCATCATTAATGCCAAGACCGCGGAGTCACTGTTTGCTATCCGAGCGATGCGTTGAGTTTTTCCACCTTCACCCCAATACAACGACACCGCTACGCACCACAAAGGTTGTTTGATAAGACGTTTTGCTTCAGTGTAAGCTTCGTTGTAGATGACCTGACGTTCTTTATCGTGTCTGCTAAGACGAGACTGGCGTCTTTTCTCAATAGTCTCACGACTATGAGACCTTTCATTCAGTAACTTTTTCTGTGCCTCTGACAACTCAACATCTCTCACCCAATAACTAACGGTACTCTTGGACACTTTCAACCGTTCTGCAATCTCCCCCATTGAAACACCGCTTCGTCTCAATTTTTCGGCTTTAGCTTTTTCGACCTCCTTCATGAGAACAGTATACCGTATACGCACATATTAAGCGTCCAAAATGGTGGACAAATCAAACTTATCATATATACTGCTCTTCATTCGGGCGATTAGCTCAGTTGGTAGAGCAAGATGTTTACACCATCGAGGTCGGGGGTTCGAGTCCCTCATCGCCCACCAAAAATCGATCCCGCACTAGAAGTGCGGGATCGATTTTTGTGCGCGATGACTAGACAAGTCAACTCGATGGTATAATCAAAAAATGAAACAGGCACCTAATCAGTCAATAATAATTCACCTCAACGGAATGCCTGGGGTAGGAAAATTTACTGTCGCGAAGTACCTAGCTAAATTTATAAAAGCCAAACTAATTGATAATCACTTACTAATTGATTTAGCCGTATCAATCGTTAATCGAGGCAGTAGTGAGTATAAAAAATTCATTATGGAGCTTATGGATTCCGTCCTACATCTGATACCAAAAAGGTCTGGTAGGGTTTATATCTTCACAAACTCTCTTACTGCCGAGTATATTGAAGACCGACAACGTTTCGAACAAATCAAGCAATTTGCAGAGCATCATGATATTCCGTTCATCCAAATATTATTGGATTGTGATTGGCAAACTAATAAGCTCCGTCTTGTATCAAAAGACAGGAAAGTGAAATCAAAATTAACCGATCCGATTGAGTTTGAAAAACTAAAAGACATTACTATGTACCACCCTCCGACAAAGCACTCACTAATTATTGACACCACCCATTCAACCGCTGAAGAAACCGCTACTAAAATTAAAAGCTACCTGGAAAGCTTTAACTTCCTTGGATCTTAAGGTAAGGTTATGAAAATAACTATTTTCGGAAATTGCGGTAGCGGTAAAAGCACACTGGCAAAAAGAATTAGTCAGAAATTTGCCATACCAGACATTGAGTTAGATCGGTTTTGGTTTGAGGCCGGTGGTCACACCATAACCAAAGACGACACTGAAGGCAGAGAACGAGTTCGCACAATCATAAAAGCTAGAGTGGAGGATTTTGTCACCAAAGATAGTTGGGTTTCAGATGGCTGGTATTCTCGAGTTCAACCGCTAATTACCGAGCGAGCGGATTACATCATCTTTTTAGACTTACCACTATGGCGACGCCTGGCAAACCACTTTGGTCGAATATTTAATGACGATCGACATCCCGAACTTAATCGTCTAGACGATTTAAAATTTGTCTGGGAGATAGTTCGCCGTACTTTTACTCACGGTTATCAGATGAAGCAATTTGCCAAAGAAAATTCGCAAAAGGTAACTTGGATTAAGTCTCATGCGGAGGCTGATTTATTTTTCAGAAACTTAAAAAACCATCAGGATAATCAATCGAACGTGGAGTAATCCTACTTAAAATACCGCTTCCCTTTAAGCTTCTCCGGTAATAGATTAGTTCCCTCTGGCGGATACATTTCATACTCAGCGCCATAACCCTCGTCTTTCATGAGGCGGGTGGGGGCGTTGCGGAGATTAAGGGGGATGGGCAAGTTGCCATGCTGACGCACGTCTGCCTCGGCGGCCCGGAGGGCGTCGTAGGCGCGGCGGTCTTTCTTGGCGGTCGCGAGGTAGACGACGCCATGGGCGAGGTTGATCGTGCACTCCGGATAGCCGATTGTCTCAACCGCCCTAAAGACTTCGTTCGCCACCACGAGTGCGGTCGGCTGCGCCATCCCGATATCCTCACTCGCAAACACCACCATCCGCCGCGCAATAAACTTGGGATCCTCACCCGCTTCAGTCATGCGTGCGAGATAGTACAGCGCCGCATTCGGGTCGCTTGCTCGCAGACTCTTTATAAAAGCACTAATGGTGTTGTGATGTTCCTCGCCATGCGCGTCATAACGCAAAGTCTTGCTCTCGGTTGCTGCCTGTAGAGCTGATTCATTAACTTCGTCATAGAGAGACGCCGCTACTTCCAAGACGGTTAGTGCTTGCCGGGCATCGCCACCCGCATAATTAATGAGCCACTGCTTCGCCTCCGCACTGAGCGCAATCCCCGCCCCATCAATTACCTTTCCCATCTCCTCTTCACTAAGAGGCTTTAAGGTAAAAACCCGACAGCGTGAGAGCAAGGCTGAGATGACCTCAAAGCTCGGGTTCTCGGTCGTCGCACCAATCAGGATGAGCTCGCCACTTTCCACAAACGGCAAGAGATAGTCCTGCTGTACTTTATTGAAACGATGAATTTCATCAATGAATAAAATCTTCGGTCCGTTGACATCAGCTGCAATCACCTTAGCAATATCGGCTTTCCCAGCGCGTACGGCTGACAACTCAAAAAAGGTCGCTCCGATCGCAGTAGCGTAGATGCGGGCGAGCGTGGTCTTCCCCACCCCAGGCGGTCCCCATAATATGAAGGAGAAAAGATGTCGCTTCTTAATCGCTTCGTAGAGCGGTTTCCCTTCACCGACTAAATGCTCCTGCCCCACGTATTCAGCGAGAGTCTTAGGACGTCTTTTAGCAGCGAGAGGTTCCATACCTAGCATGGTACGCCGGTCGCTTATTTCTAACAAGTTCTTAGCATTGCTAAATTTCTAATTACACACTAATGTATTTATAGACAACCAACAGGAGATTAGCGTGGCTAAAATCCACATCACATGCAAAAACATCAGCCCCCAAGCGGCTAGGCACATAAGGAGTTTGTACTTGTTGCTTGGGCTAGAAAGACCAGAAGACATCATCATCTTTACCAAGATGCGCAAGCCGTGCGACGCTGGTCTTGAAGTTCAGTTCAACTTCAATCCTACCGAGTACAAGTCGACGCAACGCGAGCTATTTGTAACAGAGGTGATGAGTTATCTAACCAAAATAACAACACATAGACCTGTGCGTCAACGAGTGTTGTTTGACAGGTAGTTCACCCCGCCTCTCCCGAAGAGGCGGTTGTCGTATTCACGTCCAGGCTAATTTCTGCTATTCTCTAGCCACTTGCCCCAGTAAGAAAATCTTTCTGGGGCATCGTTCGGAACTAAAATGGAAGCCAGCTTCCATTTTATCTCTCACTCGCCCCTGTAGTTAAATGGATATAACTGCGGACTTCTAAGCCGTTATTCGAGGTTCGATTCCTCGCGGGGGCACCGAAATAAATAGCCAGGTCTTGTGCCTGGTTATTTATTTTGGTCCACGGAATCGAAACCCGATTGAGCTAAGTTGTGAGCGAAGCGAAACAATTTAGCCAATTGGGGTACTGAACTCGTAGAGTTCGATTCCTCGCGGGGGCGCTTCCAGCACCGGAGACAACGCGTCTTGGTATAATTACTTAATCACATAATCAAAATATGTTATGGATAATATTCCAAATCGCTTTTACCGAGTCAGTATTAAGGCGCTAATTCTCAACCAAACCCGTGACAAATTCCTACTGTGTAAAGAGTCTGACGGTCGCTTCGAACTCCCTGGCGGCGGCCTTGACTGGGGTGAGGATCCTCACGACTGTTTGCGGCGAGAGTTGGTGGAAGAAATGGGTCTGAGAGCTACTCACATCGCAGCCCACCCCGCTTATTTTTTGACCGGTAATAGCACCAACTACCCCGGTGTAAGGATTGCCAACATAATCTATGAGACTGAGCTAGAACACTTAGACTTCACCCCCTCAGACGAGTGTCTCGAAATTCGCTTTGTCGACACGACAGACATCAAAACCCTCCCCACCTACGATGGTCCGAGTAAGTTAGCGTTTTTGTTCAATCCCCATAATCACCCAGTTAAGTAACAACTTGAAAACATGCTATCCTATAACCCATGCGATTAATGGGCATTGATTATGGAAGTAAGCGAGTGGGCGTGGCCCTGTCTGACGAGTCAGGGCGGATGGCTTTCCCACACACCGTCATCAAGAACTCCCCGACTCTCCTTAAAGAATTAGAGGCCATTATTCTCGAGAAGCAAGTCGGTGAGATTGTGATTGGGCATTCCCTTGATAAAGACCGCAAGCCCAATAAAATACACGAAGCGGTGGAGGGACTAATGATGGATCTAACCCTTGCGACCGGCTTACCGATTCATCTCGAAGCCGAGCAGTTCACCACGCAGGCGGCTCTTCAGATCCAAGGCCGTACCGACCAAACCGATGCTTCTGCCGCCGCCCTTATCCTAGATAGCTTTATTACTAAACAAAAATAACATGACTGAAATTTCTTACGATGACTTCGCCAAACTTGATATTCGCCTCGGTACTATACTCAGTGTGGAGATCGTGCCCGATGCTGACAAACTTCTCAAACTCATGGTCGACGTGGGTGAAGAGCAACCACGCCAGATTCTATCTGGGATTCGCGAATACATTGCCGAGCCCGAGAGTTTGGTCGGACAGCAATTCCCTTTCCTTATCAATCTCACTCCGCGTATGATTCGAGGACTTGAGAGTCAGGGGATGATTTTGGCAGCTAGTCACGATGCTACTCTAGCCCTTCTATCACCAACAATTCAATTGCCACCCGGGAGCAAAGTCAAATAAAATGACTGCCTTGCAGAAACAATTTGAGAACCACATGATTGCCATCACCAAGCGCACTGGTGACCTTTTGCGCTCGCGCTACGGCTTGTGGGCGCTTGGTATCATCTCGTTCGTTGAATCATTCTTGCTACTGCCTATTATCACTGACCCGTTTTTGGTAGCCTACATTATTGCGCACCGTAAACGTACGGTCACCGCTGTAGTCATCACCACCCTCACCTCTATCGCCGGAGGAGTAGTCGCTTATATCACCGCCGCTTTCTTTATTGAACTCATCACGCCGCTATTGTCTGACCAAAGCGCCAGCCAGTTAGACGGTCTAATTGCCCAGTTTAGTGAGGGCGCCTTCGTCGTGGCTTTGGCTGGCGCTGTAACCCCGATCCCTTTCACCTTGGTGGCAATCGGCGCTGGTGTACTAAAGGGTAACTTACTTCTCTTTATCCTGGGTGCCCTGCTGGGCCGTATCATTCGTTACGGCATAATCGCCTATCTGACTTATCGCTTTGCCGACACCGCGCTCAGCTTGGCCAAACGACACTTCCGAATTATAACCATCATCACTTTCCTAATCTGCGCTTTTTACTTTTTCACGCGCCTGTGAGTTTAGGACTGTCTAAGCGCTGCTAAAGAAAGTATACTGTTCTGTATATGAGCGTCATCTCAGTTCTTTCAGAGTTGGTTCCACCACCAAGTTATATTGCTTTGCCTTGTATCGGGGTCGATATTTCTGACACCTCAATGAAATACGTCGCCTTCAAACCTTCGTTACATTCGCACAGGGTCAAAGTGTTGGAGGCTTGGGGAGATATTGATATACCAGCTAATTCTCTTAATCGAGGCGAGGTGCTCAACCCCAAACTGCTGGCCGAAGCGCTAAAAGAATTTAAAGCCCGGACGGATGCTGACTTTGTGCGGGTGTCATTACCAGAAGAACGAGCCTATATCTTTGAAACTGAAATCAAAAGTTCGGTTCCAGCGAGTGAGATTCAAAGCTTGTTGGAGTTCCGTCTCGAAGAAAACGTCCCCATCGCCGCCCGCGACGCACTATTTGATTACGAAATTATGCCAAGCAGTAAGGGTCAGGCTTTGTTTAATGTCGTGGTAGCCGCCTACCAACGAGAAACCATCATGCAGTATTATGAAGCCTGCCTGGAAGCGAACCTAACTCCGGTTTCGTTTGAGGTCGAGGCTCAAGCCATGGCCCGCGCTGTCATACCGGCCACTTATAATGACACGGTCATGCTGATTGACTTTGGTAAAACCCGAACTGGGGTTGGTATTTTAAAACAAGGTGTACTTCTCTACACCTCCACTATCGACATTGGTGGTGGACAACTATCAACTACTCTCAGACGCGTCCTTGGTGATAACACTGCGGAAAGTGAGCTCACCAAAATAAAAAATAACACTGGTTTAATCAGGGGTCTAAACGACACACGTGTCTACGACACTCTCATTAGCACCGTCTCTGTCATCAAAGACGAAATTGCTACTAGAATGCAATACTGGCATACCAAAACTGGAAACACCGATCCTGAACGAAGAATTAAGCAGATGATCCTCTGTGGTGGTAGCGCTAATCTAAAGGGTCTACCGGAATACTTAACCGAAGCACTCGATCTACCTTGCGTGCGTGGCAATGTCTGGCAAAATGCATTTGATACCTCGCTCGTCGTGCCCCCCATCGCTAAAAACTTTTCTTACGGCTATGCAACAGCGATTGGGCTTGCCATCCAAAACACCATTTAAATTAAGGTATGATAAACTTAATTCCCCAAGCCGCTAAAAGAAAAATCCTCCTGGAATATTGGGTTCGAGTCGGCACAATCTGGCTTGCCCTAGTTTCTTTTTTACTTATAGTTGCAAGTGTCTCCCTTCTACCTAGTTATATTCAGGTCAAGACACAAATCAATGTCTATTCTGAAGGAGCTGAAGAGAGACTGGCTGAAGTAAACGAATATAACAGTTCGGTCAAGGAATTAATTGAGGCTTCTTCGCTAGCCAAGTTAATCTTGGACCAAAATGAGTACACCAGCCTAATCAGTCAGGTTACCTTGATCGAAACTATTGCCGATACATTTGTCCGACTCGAAAGTTATGAATTAAGTCGAGTTAGCACTGAGGAACTAAAACCAATCATCATTACCGGCCGGGCTGATACTCGCGAAGCCTTGGCTGATTTCAGAGCTGCCCTCTTGAATCACCCTGCCATCGAAACGGCAATCCTGCCCCTATCAAACCTAGCCCGCGATCGTGACATTACTTTCTCAATCACCCTGACCTTAACCTCACCTAAAACCTAATTATGAGCAAAGTAGCGATTCAATTTCTGGTTTTAAATATAGGCATCTGCACCTTTTCATTGCTGATTTTTGGCTTTATGTACACTGAAATCAAGCGCCTTGGTGAAGATTTAATCAAATCAATTGAAATCAAACGTGAGCAAGAAGCTAAAAAGGAGTCTGCCCTAGTTGTGCGCCGGCTCGTACATGAAAGTGCTGACGACAGGGACATTCTTAAATCCTCTTTCTTTCTTAGTGAAAGTGATAGTATTCAGTTCCTTACCGCCACTGAGCGGGCCGCCAGTCAAATCGGTCTAACCATAACAACCGAAGGCCTAGAAAAACGACCTCTTAAACTTTTGGGCAAGGAAATGTCTGTTATAGAAATTGTGTTTTCTTTTAGCGGGCGAACGAATATGGTCAAAAATTTTCTGCAATACCTGGAGACCCTACCCAATCATTCACGATTAGAATCTCTTTCCTTGCGCCAGACTGGTACCGGTGATACCTGGTCAGCTCGGGTGACTTTACTAATCACTATCTTGAATGATAATTAAAATAAAATTATGTCAATTGACACAAAACTAGCCAAGCGAATCGTCAAGGACCTGTTTAAGAAGCAACGCACAAATACACCCGACCGACGGCTCATGCATCCATTACGAGAGTGGTTTATCGGCGTCGGTTTGACAATTTTAATACTCGGTTTTGCAACCCACGAAGCATTTAAGCTTTACTTGAACTATAGTCAAATTGACTCTCTTGGCCGACCTCCAATCAACACCGCTTTTGTTTACCGCGAAGTCGAAGTAGCTGAAGCCCTCAATTATCTAAGCGAGCGAAATGTCGTTCACCAAGCCAGCTTGAAAAGCGCCACCTTCACCACCCTCAGCCGACCGTCGGTATTAGATGAAGGGACAGCAGAGATCATTCCGATCAATCCATCACAACCGGCCGAAACTGCCCCAACCGAAGATCCTGTGCCCGACAGTGCTCTGACCGTACCAGAATTTGAGGGGTCATAAGACATGTTGCAGATGATAGGAAATCTGATTCCGATCTGGTACTCTCGCTAGTAAATTCGGCCAGGAATCGAACTTTGCGAGTTCAGTACAGGTTGTCGCTATTTTTTTAATAGCGACAACCTTTTCGATTCGCGCGACGCTTTTCTCCGAAAAGCTGCGCCTGGCGAGAGCACCCATAGCAAAAGCCCCTGAAGGGGCCTTGCAATGTGCCCCCTCTCAGTCTCGGAAAAGTACCCATCAAGCACCATAAGGGTTTGTTGGCGAATCTTCACTTCCAGAATCGAAGCCTCTCAGTAGGGGTATTTAAATGCGAAAATCTGACATATCGTACACCCCAAAGGCATTTCTGGGATTTTGTATTACAGGGCTCAAAATAAGGATATTACATTTGAAATGTCAGAAATGGCTAGTCAGAAATGTGATTTAGTATAATAGAGGTATATGAACAACGATTACACACTCTCTATCCTCCGTGACGCTCTCACACAGAGGAAGAAAATTGAGGACCAAGTACGCAAGAGCCTTGAGCCAATCATGCCCACTCTCCGCTTTATTGCTGAAGTGAACAAGATCTATCAAGACGTATACGGCACTGCTGAGACAACGGTTGAAGAGGTGGAATTACCAGAAAAGGCAACGATACAAGTGAAGAAGCCTAAGAACAAGAAGGACGTGCTGTTTATGGAGCCAAAGGTAAAGTTGCCTGCGGACGCAAAGTGGTCGGACATCACTATCACTTTCAAGAATAGTCAGGATGTAGAAGTGCAGTATAAAGACACTAAAATGGGAGTCTTCAGTCACGAGCAGTTGGGGTTTGCTCGGGGCAATACAGAAATGAACTCACCCAATAAGCTCTGGTTGCTGTTGGAAATGCTGGCGATTGCAGAAGAGTATGTAAGTGATAAAAAGGTCGTACTGACCAAAGGACACTTGAAGGATGTATTTCAGTGCAAGGACGAGAACGTAGTTGAAAAGCAAAAGAGTAGCCTCTCCATGTCGCTCCGCCTCGCTCTTGGTATTCAAGAAGAGCCGTTTGAAAAATACACACCAGAGCAAGGATACCGACCAAAGTTTAGACTTCGACCTGAACCAGTTCTACGTGGTGACGGCGAACTCCGCCCATCAGGACAACAACACCTCGACATTTATTCTGATGACTAGACACACCAAGCCTGAAGCGTAAAATTACGAGACATACATCGTAGAGAGCTTTAATAGTTAAGGCTTATATTATGGTGCAACTATCTGATGAGTCGATTCAAAAGTTTAAGGATTTGATGGAAGAAAAGTCAGGCAAAGAAGTAACGTGGGCTGAGGCGGCGGAAGGTGGTCGAAATCTGGTTAGTCTTTTCGATGTTCTCTATAAATGCGAAATGGAACACCGACGCTGGGACAAGCGATTAGAAACCGAGCCGAAGGGTTTTGCACTTGAGGGTAATGGTCGCAACTGTGCTGTTTGTGGTGATAGTACCCGTGAAGATACAAATTGGTATGACAAATGGGGTATCAAATGCCTCACCTGTCAGAGAGCGATTGATAAGAAAATTATCCCAGGCTCGATTGCTCGTAACCGAGATAATCGCTACTCACCATATGACCTTGAAAGTCGGTTTGGTATGAAGAAGCCAACATTACGAAAAATGGTGAAGGAAGGAATCATTAAAGCTCGCATTGTCCCAACCGAGAGTGGTCATGTTCACTACTACATTATTCTAGAGAAGGACAACAAGGAGTTTTTACCGCCAAAGAAAATGACTGAGCCTCAAACGGTTCAATTTGAAAAAGACGGAAGTACATGGCATCGAATGGAGCCTTGGTATCACTTTGTTGACCCGATAGAGTATTTGAAAGGCTATAAAATACTCAATTACCTACAATTCAGCGAGAAGGAGCCAGCCTGAAATCTCAGCAGAGGTGTATAGAGGAAGCTAACAAGCCTCTATACACTTTATGTCAGCCAAACTAACATGGCACACCGAGAGTCGTCTCGTCGACGACCTCATCCCCTACGAGAAGAATCCGCGTACGCTTTCCGATAAGCAACGCCGTGACCTCGAGGCAAGTATTACTAAATTCAATCTCGTCGAGATTCCCGCTATTAATACAGATAATACTGTTGTGGCAGGACACGCTCGACTGAAGATTATGCAGGCACTCGGGCGTGGACAAGAAGAAATCGAAGTCCGTGTCCCGAATCGCTTGCTCACCACGTCCGAATTCAAGGAGTATCTTCTGCGTTCAAATCGCAACACAGGCTCATGGGACTACGAACTACTCAAGTCATTTGACACCTCATTCCTTCTAGACATCGGTTTCGATGACGGTGACCTCTCCGATATCTGGGATGATGTCCTCGAACTTGAAGACGACAGCTTTGATGAAGAGAAAGCAGTGAAGGAAGCCGAGAAGACTGATATCAAAACGGGCGATATGTTCGCTCTCGGAAATCACCGCCTTGTTTGTGGTGACAGTACCGATAAAGAAGTAGTTGCCCGACTGCTTGGCGAGCAGAAAATCCAGACTGTTTATTGCGACCCGCCGTACAACATCTCCCTCGACTACAACAAAGGAGTAGGCGGAAACGCTAACTACGGCGGAACGGTTGATGACAAGAAAACAAACACTGAGTTCCGCATCTTCCTCAAGTCCGTTATGCAAAGTGCGTTGTCGGTCAGTGAGAAAGACGCTCATCACTTCTGGTACTGCGACCAGAAATACGTTGGTATGCTCCAGAACCTGTATGAGGAGCTAGGTATCGCCTATAAGCGAACGGCGTTGTGGGTAAAGAACGGTATCAATCCGACTCCGAAGATTGCCTTCAATAAGTGCTACGAGCCATGCGTCTATGGTACGACTGGCAAGCCGCATCTCTCAGACAAACATAAGAAGTTCCATGAGATTCTGAATCCTGAAGTTGGGACGGGTAACGCAACGGTAGATGATATCAACGACATGATTGATATCTGGCTAGCGAAGCGTGTAGCGGGCGATGCGTATGAACATCCAACTCAGAAACCAATCACGTTGCACGAGCGACCACTGAGTCGCTGTACTAAGATTGGACACAATGTACTAGATCTATTTGGAGGGAGCGGGTCAACACTGTTGGCGTGTGAACAGATGAAGCGTAACGCCTTCTTGGTCGAAATGAATCCCGTCTTTTGTCAGGTAATCATCAACCGCTATGAAAAATTCTCTGGCACCAAAGCTGTCTCGCTCAATTAAGGCTGGAGACATCATCACGCTCGGAGACCATACGCTTATCTGTGGTGATTCCTCGAAGGTGAACTTGAAAGAACATGGTGATATTCATCTACTTCTCACTGACCCACCCTACGGCATTGATTATGTGGCGAGCAAGCGGGGGTTGAATGCGGTAGCAAAAGATAAGGATATCGCGAATGACGGCTTTGTAACTGATGTGGCGTACGTGGATTTCACCAAAGGCTGGCTCACTCCTGCTTTGGCTCAACTCACCAAAAAGAACAGTATCTACATCTTCAATTGCGACAAGATGATATTCGCTCTTCGAGACGCTTGTATAGAAGCGGGTATGAAAGTAGCCCAGCTCATAATCTGGGTGAAGGACAAAGCCATCATTGGTCGCCTTGACTATATGCCTCAGCACGAACTCATCTTGTATGGCTGGAAAGGTACGCATGATTTCAAACGAGGCAAAGATAAGTCGGTCGTCTTTCATCCGAAGCCTCAGCAGAGCAAACTTCATCCGACCATGAAACCAATAGGTTTGTTGCGGCGACTCATCCTCAACAGTACAGACGTTGGTGATACCGTCTATGACCCGTTTGGTGGGAGTGGTTCGACCTTGATTGCGTGCGAACACACAAAGCGAAAGTGCGTCATTGTCGAGATGGATACGGAATACTGCGAGACTATCATTCGTCGCTGGCTCACATTAACTGGATATGGAGAAGAAACCCTCAGCTATCGACGTTCGGATTAAACGACAGCAGGAAAAGGTTCTTGAAGCTCTCGCTGAGTCGGGTAACGTGAGCTTTGCCTGCAAGAAAGCGGGAGTGAGCCGAGACACCTACTACCGTTGGCGGAAAGAGGATGACGATTTCGCCCATAAGGTAGTACTAGCCATTGGTTCAGGGAAGGAGTTTGTGAATGACCTTGCTCACAATCAACTCATTCGTAACATCCAAAATGGAGACATGGGAGCAATTAAGTTCCAGCTGGCTAACTGTCATGAGGACTATCATCCGAAGAAGACGACGTCACCGTTCCGAATAGAAGAGATGACTCAACCGATTACAATTGCCTCAATTCCATTCATGGCAAAGATGAATCGATACCAAAAGTTTCTTGAACATGGGGGTGACCCTGAAGACTGGTATGAGTAAAGTAAAACCACTGGCACACCCAGTGGTTTTACTTATTACATACCCGCATTCTTGCAATCGGCTTTCTCAATCTCTTTCCATTTCAAATAATTTGGTTGGTCTTCAGCTTGAAGATATCCCGCTGACACCATACCTGCTTGGACACAAATCTGAATGGCGTCCCCAGACTTCTTCGCTAGGTTATATTGATTCACAAAATCGACGGCGACTTGGTCTTCAATTCTATCTAAATCTCTCGATGCTTGTTGCTCTAGTCCGCCTCCAAAGAGGAACCATCCTCCAACTCCTAGAACTAAAAGACTCACTACTCCTTTGGCTACTGATGAAGATTCTTCTTTCGGGGAATCGTCCTTTTCTGGAGACGATAGTTTGAATGATTGCATATTTTGCGTAGGTTTTTATTTATAAAATCTTGGTAACACAAAAGGCTACACAAGACCGACGACAACTCCTTTCGGAATTATCCCGCACCCTTTCGAGTGCGAACCTACGCAAATAAGTGCCGGCTTATGTAGCCGTTTGTATTTGCGTAGGATTTCTTTAACCATGCCAGAAATTGCTCTCTGGTTTAGGTGTTGTAAGGAACATAATAGCTCAAATTGGGCTATTAGTCAGTACCTTAGCTTACATATTGGGTCTTGCGAAGAGTCAGTTACCGACACCTGCTTCCACATCATCGTGTCACTTTGACTTCTAAATAAGGTAGAATATAAGTATATTTTGTTCTATGCACTCTCTTAAAAAAACAGTTCAAACTAATGACACAATAATCAGAGAAGCATTGGTAAAGCAGTTAGAAAACGAATACGCTAGCAACCCAGAGTATCGTGTTATTCCTGAACTAGGATTGTGGCACGGTGCTTCAAGAGTAGACGTTGCGGTGGTCAATGGTATTTTACACGGATTTGAAATAAAGAGTGATAGAGATACTCTTAATCGTTTACCCTCTCAACGAGAAGCTTATAATGCTGTCTTCGATAAAGTCACTCTTGTGGTCGGAGCAAAACATTTTATTGATGCATTTAAAATTGTCCCTAACTGGTGGGGTATCGAGACTGCTCACTTAGATGAAAATGGGTCTGTCTTTTTTAATACAATTCGCGAACCAAGAGAAAATCCTAAACAAGATGAAATTTCAATTGCACGATTGCTATGGAAAAACGAAGCTCTCTATCTTCTTGAAAGCGAAGGCAAAGCTGATGGTGTTCGCTCAAAACCAAGGGAATTGGTCTATACAAGAGTGGCAGAGACTATTGAGATTGATGTTCTTAAAAAGTATGTCAGGAATGTGCTTCAGGGTCCCCGTCAGGATTGGAGGTCTGATTTGCAGCTAGCGTAAGATGGTGGTTGATACTAATTGTCAGCCATGTTGTTGGACTTCCAGGTTTGGTATTTGTTGGTGATGCAATTCGAGAGACTTCGGTATCACCAAAACAATATGTGTCTTTTTTATAGAAATCACGCTTCACTAGTGTCTGTGCATGTGCAATATATTGCTCTCTACCAGGACCTTTGATTCCAGTTTTGCGATCGATATGCCCAGGCTTTTTCCCGCGGAAAATATACCATTTTTCATCGTCGGTATATCGAATACTGGCACTTCCAATAGCTGCTACATACTCATAAACAGGGTGTTGAGTTGTATAGTCAGAAAAGAAAGGTGTACGAGAAGTTAGCGCATTACGAATACTATTCCAGAGTTTCCAATCCAATCTATCTAACTGATGCACTTCACCCGAATTAAAGTTGGTTAAATCTTTTGGAAAGGCACCCCCAGACACTATGAAGGAACGCCACTCTTTTAGGTTCGGTAAAAGCGTAAGCTTACTCACCACATCAGTCGCATCAGTTCCGCCATCAATGATGCGTAAGTCGACCAGTAAATCGAGGTTGCTAATGTCTAGTTTGTTAACCGCAACAAAATCAGTTATGTGACGTGATAAATCCTTATCTTCAAGGTGTGATCTATCAATACGAATACATAACCCATGCCCACTTTCTTTGGCATAAGTTACAGCAATTGCACGAGTCTCGGTATCTGCGTTAGTGCTAGTTACAGGGATCACATAAGTAACTGGGATGGAGAACAAATCAAGTTCGCTTGAGGCGGATAATATCTCTTTAAAAGATGTGGCACGAATGTCGCTATCCAAAAGATGAACGTCAATAAATACAGGTTCACGCCCACAGGACTTCAGTAAGCTTGTCGCAATGTTAGGTAAGGTTTCTAGGAACTTTTCCTTGGGAGTTTTTTTGACCACTCGAGTCTCCTTATCAATTGTTGGGGCAGGCATTATAAACTCAATTAGAGGTGTTATTTTTCCTCTATCTTCTGGAAATAGCTTTTCAACCGCTGCGATTTCAGCAGGTCTCCAACGTAATATAGGCACATATGGTTTAATAATTTCTGTCATATTTATTCTTTAAAATTATCTGCGAAGTACTTACGCACACTCAGCTCAGGGTTGTTAACTATCTTATTTAGATAAATGAAATTTTGATGCTTGAATCGAATCATTCCTGCAATCACTGCGATATGCACCTGTAGTTCATTCGCTAAATCTTCTGTGGAAAATTGGTTTGGTGTAGTTTTAGCTGCACTAGTTTCCCACTTACTATTTGGCAGGATGGTTTCTTCAGCAAGTGAGTCAGCTTCAACCTCTTTTGGGTCATTTTCTTTACCTTCCTTGTTTTGCAATTCCTCATCAAAGAAGTATTCAACACCAATGTTGTAGTGAAGTGCGACGTGTGCAAGTTCATGCATGAGCGTAAACCAGAAGTTGTCGAGACGATTATGACGAAGCGTGAGTCCGATTATAGGATTATCTTTGTCAGCAAAGAAAGTAGCTCCATCTAAGTGAGATTTGGGAAGATGTGGCTCAATAATCAACTTGATACCATATTGCTTTAAATAATCTTGAGCAAGAAGCGGACCAGTTTCTTTAGTACTGAGTTGCACCACTTGGCGCATGAATGCTAAGTCCACTGTTCCTCTTTTATATTTTGTTGGTACCGCTATTTCAGATGCTTTTTGTATTACTCTCGTTCCCCACGCAAGCAGAGAATTATTATCGGTGCGAGGAGCAGTCCTAAAAATTGTTTTACGATACAGAACCGCTGTTTGAGGCTGATTAAACGAAGCGAAAAAATTACTGACTAGTTCTGATTTTCCAAACTCCTTAAGACTTTTGTTGCCAAAATACCCTCGGCGTTCCATTGCTTTTACTAGTGTAGTGTCCCAGTTTTCTGACTCAGACACCTTGGTAGATTTTTGGATGAGCACTTTTGCAGGGATTCCAAGACCAGATGAAAGCGCGCGAACCATATCAAGTGAGAGTTGTCGCTTACCAGAAAGAATTTCAGATACTCTGCCCGCACTACCGATGTAGGGTATTAAGTCAGATGGTTTAAGGTTTGCTTGTTCCATACGAAATTTGATAGCTTCGACTGGGTCTGGGAGATTTTCAGGGAATGCTTTTGACTCGTAGTCTTTCACTAGTGCTGTTAGAAGAAGTAGACGGTCACCATCTACGGTTCCAGATTCTGGGTCACGGTCAACTAACTCCTCAATGAGGTTGAGGGCGTTTCGGTATTCTTCTTTAGTTGTGATAATTTTTATGTTGTCCATATAGCTATTTGATTTCCCACTTCTCGTACTCCTTATGTGTGCCAACGTTCTTTACAAACACGACGCCACTGTTATACGCAACCTTAACCCACAGGCGATAATTATTTCCGTAGATATTAAACACGACTTGTTTGTTACCTACGAGGCTCGCCTTAGGGAAGTGTGCTTTCAACTCATGGGGACCACTCCATTTCTGCTCCATTACTTCTGCCTCCCAAGCATCAATATGAGACCGAGCATCAGAGTGCTTTTGCTTAAAGGCATCAAGAATTTCTTTTCCGACTAGTTCCATGTTGTTAGTAATATATTGATACCTGTTTGTTAGTTCCCACTATGGGAAGTGTATTATAGGTAGCTATGAGTTGTCAAGTGTACGGCGTTAGACCCCTCAACTTTGCAATAAGGATTGCAAAGTTGTTGTTTAAGCATATTCTACTAATGTTGTGCTTGAAGATGTTTATTCATTAAAAAACCTAGAACTAGCTTGGAAATGGATTAAAAGCAATCCAGACAAAAACTACAAGCAGTTTTTTAGGTCTGCCTATCAAAAGCATGAATTGGTGCTAGATGATTTTCTTCAAGACTTACATGAGGACTTAACAAACGGCACCTATGAACCGAGCCATGCGTGCAAGATTTACCTGCCAAAGAAATCTGGGGTATTGCGACCCTACTCATTACTCACGGTAAGAGATCAGATCGTATATCAGGCTTTCGCAAATATAATTGCAGAATCTTTAGTCAAAAAGATAGGAGGTGATTACAATAAAAAGATATTCGGTCATTTGTATGCAGGGGTAAATAGTGTGTGGTTTTATAAAAAATGGTCAGAAGGATATTCAAAATTCAACAAAAGTGCAGTCAAAGCCTATGAGTCTGGTCAGGTATACGGAGCCAGTTTTGACCTAACTGCTTGTTACGACAGTATTGATCACGGAGTACTATCGCACTACCTGAAGCAACTAGGTTTTGACCAAGAATTTTGTGAGGCGCTTTGTAAAGACCTATCATGTTGGACAGCAACAAAATATGACGAGCCTATCTACCAAGGACATGGGATACCTCAAGGACCGTTGAGTTCAGGACTTATCTCAGAAGTAGTTCTGCATTCTTTTGACAACGAAAGAAGACAGCATGATGTGACATATCTACGTTATGTTGACGATATAAGATTGTTCTCAAAATCCGACTCTTCTATTAGATCGCAACTGGTTCACCTCGATAGGGTCAGTAAGAAAATCGGGCTCTTTCCTCAGTCTAGCAAAATTAAAATACATAAGATTACCGATATCGATGCTGAATTAAAATCAGTCAGTCGCCCAATCGACGCAGATGTGTGGAGTTCAAAAAAACAAAAACAAATCAGAGAAGAAATAGTCATCTCCAGCCCACGCTTTGTTGTAGATGACATAACGAATTTTAGATTTAGCGTAGCACTCTGTAGGCCGAATAGTGAAGTCACGAATCGTCTTTGGAGAATCTATGAAAAGGACCCAAGTATTTACAATACGCTTTGTAACTACTTGAAAAAACATCCGTATTTGTCTGATGATTCCTTCAAAAAAGTGATTGCTGAGGTAAAGAAGAAGAATCCATACGATGTAGTAAAGGCAGACTTTATAAGTGTGTTAGATGTTGTGCTATTGAATAGTAAGCAAACGACGGAGGCAGTGAGTACGGTTAAATATTCGGTATACAAAGGAGGAAAGGCACTTTATTCAGAGGCAGATGTCATGCTTTCTTCAGTAGCTACAAAATTTTTAATTAAACATAATGCCCTAACTAGTAAACAACTTAATTTTGCTGCCCATGCACCATATTGGTTTACTCGACTGTCAGTTGCAGAGGCTTTAATTACGAATGTTGATAAGTTATTGCTTGAGTCAAGGAATTACTTGTTAAAAGACAAGTGTTTAGACACTGCACTGACCACAGCAGAACTGAGCTTTAGGAACAAAATACAAATTAATACTAGAATGAAATGCCACCCGCTGATTGGTTCTTATATGAATAGTTATGCGATTTCAGTAGACACTGCTGTTGAGTGTAAGATTGACCGAATGTTACGTAGGATGTTTTCTCTGAAAGACACATTTCCAGCAGTAAATTGGACGACTCTGTTGGCGGGCGAGTACCCTCACGCACTCACATGTGCAGTTTCATGCAACTCAGCATATACAACGAACCCAGGTGCTTGGTTAAATGAAATTGATACCTTCAACGAAATAGCCGTAAAAGCTTTATATCTAGCTGACCCATCAATCGGTTCTTTCGGAGCAAATTACGGGAGTGTTTTTACGGGTGGAAAAAATACACGATTCTTTAAAAAGTATGGGACTCTGTTTACTGAGTTTAGTGCAATACATGATCGAAGAGTCACTAGTGTGACTTCTCACGCCTACGCTAAGGATGGTTCTAAAAGCACACCCTTTAGATACAAAGAAAGAAAAGACTACAGCCAAAAAATGTTAAACGTTTTGATGAACTTATCGAGCCACTTTCCTGTATAGCATTTACCAACAGCTAGCCCTCCTAGACTCTCTGGAGAGTCTGCGTCATTAGTAGTGGTATATGAGCAGAATAGAAGCACCAATAGGGGCAAAAGTGCGAATCGAGCCAGTGGCGGTTTCAGTACGCTATTGCCTCTACGCCAGAAAGAGTACAGAAAGTGAGGAGGCCCAAATCCTATCCATAGACTCACAAATAAAGGAAATGCTTGCCATGGCAGAGCGAGACAACCTTGAGATAGTGGAAATAAAGAAGGAATCACACTCTGCAAAGGAGGCGGGAGCAAGACCAGTATTCAACGAATTGGTAGAGGGTATCAAGGGAGGAAAATACAATGGTATCCTCACATGGGCAGCTGACCGTATCTCTAGAAACGCTGGGGACTTAGGAAGAATCGTGGACTTGATGGACCTAGGTGTACTACAAGATATTCGCACCTACGGGCAGAGGTTCAGTAATAACCCGAATGAGAAGTTCCTCCTGATGATTCTAGGGTCTCAAGCAAAACTTGAGAACGACAACAAAATGGTGAATATCAAACGAGGACTACGAGCGAGGTGTGAGATGGGACTCTGGCCTTGCAGTCCACCTACAGGATATTTGAGTAACAAGAATCGAGACAAGCGATGTGAAGTGGAAGTCGATCCTATCCGAGGACCTGTCATAAAGAAAATGTTCGAGAAGATAGCGTATGAAAACTACAGCGGACGCAAACTATACTTCTGGCTGAAGGATGAAATCAAGTTCAAAACAAAGACTGGTAAACATCTACACCTCGGTAATTTATACATCATTCTCCGCAACCATTTCTACTACGGCTCGTTTGAATATCCGCAAGGTGGTGGTCAATGGTATCAAGGGAAACATACACCACTGATTAGCAAAGCTCTCTTCGACCAAGTGCAGGAAAAGATTGCAGTGCAGATAACCAAAGGTGACAGCAAAGAGTTCGCCTTCACAAAACTGATGTCTTGTGGACTCTGTGGCTCAAGTATCACTGCTGATGAGAAGTTCAAGGTACAGCAGAACGGAAACGTACACCGCTACGTCTACTATGGTTGCACCAAACATAACGACAAGCAGTGCAAATGCGGGTACATAAATGAGGACGACTTGATTGAGCAACTAGCAGGACTCATGGACCAGATTGACTTAGACAGTATTGGAATGAAAGAACGAATCAAAGCCGAGATTGAGAGATTAAAGAAGTTCCAGTCTGGACTGTTGGGACAGAAAGAATCAAATGTAAAAGTGTCTGATGTAGATATCAGAAATTATGCAAAGTACATACTGCGCGAGGGTCAGATTCACGAAAAAAGAGAACTGCTTCTATGCATAAGGAGCAAGATTAAACTAGCGAATAAGGAAGTAAGGTTGGTATAAGTAAGACTAACTCAGCGTGTGTTCGGATGAACAATTTTTTGTTAAAATACAAGTATTATGAAGTTTGCCTTTGATCAAACAAACAAACTTAAAATTGCTTTGGGCGGATTTGTGCTTTTATCACTTGCAATTGGCCTCCTTTGTATCAGTCTCGTACACACTACTTCTGCTCATGCTGATATGGGGGCAATGCACCATACTGGTCAGTCTGCGACCCTGAATGGCTGTTGTGATGCTGGGGTATCAGACCATATGGAGTTATGGAAAAGTACACTTGTTGGTATTCCACAAGGATTTCAAGATGTACTCGTACTCATTGCGTTTGCTATTTCCGCCACCTTTCTTTTCTCTGATTTTTTTGCTACTCCTCGACTCAATCCAAACTTTCTTTTTCTACGATACAAACAATATGCCAGAGAGCATCCCAATATAAGAGTATTTGATGCCCTTAGACTCGCTTTTGCGAAAGGTCTTCTCAATCCCAAAACTCACTAATTTTAATCTTGTGAGTGCAATGTGCGCTCGGCCTTTCCTATTGCATAACGGGAAATTTTAAAGCAAGTCTATTTTGCCAGAAAAGACTAAACTAAGTTAAAAATGAATACAAAAGATTTTCTGAAGTTACTTGCTTCAGACCAAGAAATAGTCCTACTGGATATCAGAGAGCCAGAGGAGTTACTGACTGAAGATACCATTCCCAGAAGCCTCAACATACCAATGGGGAGAGTTTTCACAGCAGTAGCTGAAGGTCTCCTTTCCAAAGATGTGCCGATTGTTGTTTTCTGTCGTAGTGGTAAACGAGCGTCAATTGTTGAAAGAGAGCTCAACCAAATGGGCTTCAAAGTACAGGCTCTCGAAGGTGGACTACAAGAATTAAAAAAGGAATCAATTATTAACTCAAAAATAATACATGAATGAAGAAACTATACAGACAAAACCGACAGCAAATTTAGTGCAAACACTAGCGATACCACTCTCAATCGTCATTGCTGGAGCAATTATTGGCGGGGCATTATTCTTTGCACTTAAAGATAGTCCTTCACCTGTTCCCGTTGCTCAAGCTCCTCAGGCGCAAGTCGCCGAACAAGATGCAGGTAAGGCACTTATGAACATGAAGCCAATATCTGCTGACGATCATATCCGGGGTAATCCTGATGCGCCTATAAAAATAGTTGAGTTTTCAGACACCGAATGTCCGTTTTGTAAGCGCTTTCACGAAACGATGAAGCAAGTAATGGATGAGTATGGTGATACAGGGAAAGTTGCATGGGTATACCGTCACTTTCCACTCGATCAGCTCCACTCAAAGGCACGAAAAGAAGCTGAGGCACTGGAATGTGCAGGCGCACAGGGAGGAAATGATACCTTTTGGAAGTATGCCGACCGAATTTATGAAATTACACCTTCCAACGATCGTCTTGAGGCTTCAGAACTTCCTAAGATTGCAGAATATATTGGAATAAACGTGCAAACTTTCAACGAATGTTTGAGTAGTGGCACCTATGCTGAACACGTGGCTGCTGACCTCGAAGATGCAGTTGCAACAGGCGGTCGTGGTACTCCGTGGAGCATATTTGTGGCTCCAGATGGTTCGAAACTTCCGATTAATGGTGCTCAACCATATGAAGCAGTGAAGCAGCTCATTGAACAGAATCTCAAAGGTTCTTAAGATATGTTGAACGTGCTAAGAAATTATTGGTATGTACTACTTGCCGTCTCGGTTGGGTTGGCGGTACTAGGATTTGCTATTCTCCTTCCTAATTTGGGACTTATCAGTCTCGTGTTGGTAGACGATTCAGTAGCACTTAACGACAAACTCGAATTACTTAGAGCACTGTTTGGATCTATAGCTACGAACTTCACACTCTTGTCGGCAATGATGACAATCATCATTTCAGTACTTATTGGAATGAATGTGTCTCTCATGTTCTACATCTTGCGACGACAAAAATCCACGCTCGGTGGCAATAGCGTTATGATTAGCGCACTTGGGACAACTAGCGGATTGTTTGGAGTAGGATGTGCTGCCTGTGGATCTCTAATCTTCACAGGACTCGTTTCTACCGCTGGTGGAGTCGGTTTGATTACGCTACTTCCGTTTCGGGGTCAAGAATTTGGCGTTATCGGAGTAGTTGCCCTTTCGTGCGCCACATATTTCTTAGTGCAAAAAATTAATAGACCAGTAATCTGTGAAATTACATGAAAAAACAATCATTCCCTATTGTTGCTGCCGTTATTATTTTGCCAATTGGGTTAATATGGTGGGGAAAGACAAATCAAGAAAAACAAGTTGCATCAGGTGATGGAAATATTATCGCAACGCGTGGTCTTCACACACATCCTGAACTCAAAATATTCGTAAAGGGGGAACCGGTCGAGATTCCGCCGGGAGTAGGTATTGGTGCAGTGCATAATCCAATGCATACACACGAAGATGCACCGATTGTACATCTTGAGTACCCAGCAAAAGTAACAAAGGAAGATACTCGCCTCGGAAAGTTTTTTGCGGTATGGGGTAAGGACTTCCGTGAGTTTGGACAAAATGTGACCATGACCGTAAACGGTACGCCAAATACGGAGTACGAGAATTATGAGATGAAAGATAAAGATAAAATTGAATTACGTTATGAATAAAACAACACTACCAATCGTCATACTAGTACTAGCTGTACTTGGTATTTCATGGATCACCCTGAGTAATCCGTCTATGAACATGGGTAATATGATGCCTGGGACGAACATGACACAAAAAGGCGGTCTTACTGAACTGACTGATGAAAACGTACCGTTGGTCCAGCCGACCCAAATCGTAGAACTCAAAAACGGCGACACCTTCGACCTTACCGCTTCTGTCGTAAAGCAAGAAGTTGGTAATCGTACGGTGAAAAGATTGGCATATAATGGACAGATACCTGGCCCCGTTATTAAAGTAGAAAAGGGCGCAAAGGTGACTGTGAACTTTATTAATAACCTCGACATGGAAACTGCCCTTCATTCACATGGGTTACGTGGTCAGTCAAAGTACGATGGTGCGGCTCCACTTACCCAAGATCCAATTCCGGTTGGTGGCACGTTTACGTATGAGCTAGAGTTTCCTGATGCGGGTGTTTTCTGGTACCACCCTCACGTACGTGAAGACTACCAACAGGAATTAGGATTGTACGGGAATTTCATTGTAGACGAACCAGGCTACTGGAGTGAGGTTGATCAAGAAGAGTACCTCATTGTTGATGATGTTCTCGAAAATGGCGACTTCAGTAAGGATGTCGTGACTAATACCCTCATGGGACGGTTCGGAGACACGCTACTCATCAATGACTCCAAAGACTTTACCCTGAACGTGAAGCAAGGTGAAATCACTCGTGTATTCCTCACAAACGTTGCTAACACGCGTACGTTTGACGTAGCTTTTGAAAGCGCAAAGTCCAAGGTCGTTGGCGGAGATAACGGCCGAATTGAGAAAGAGGTGATGATTAGCGATGTGGTGATTGCCCCATCAGAACGCTATGTCCTTGAAGTGTTCTACAAGGATGCGGGAACCTTTGCTATTACACATCGAGGTAAAAAAATAGGTACGGTAGTGGTTGAACCAAGCGCCACAGATAGAGCAGTAACGTTTGAGACATTACGCGATAACTCGCGTGATTATGCGAGCCTCCGGTCAGATATGCCGGCACTACTTGCTCGTGTTCCCGATAAAAAACTGCGACTTGATATCACCATGAAAGGTGATATGGCGAAGATGATGGAAGGTATGGGTAGTGGCGAAGGCATGTCGATGGATATGGGTGGTGACGACGAAGCCATGCGAGCTCACTGCCAAATGATGCCAAATATGGCAGGTTGTGAGAAATATCTCGACGCGGGAGCGGCAACCGACACTAAAGCAGAAGATGATGGTATCGAGTGGGAAGAGGGCGACATGGCTATGATGAACAGTATGAGTACCGATAAAAATATCGAGTGGTTTTTGGAAGACGAAGCAACAAAAAAACGCAACGGTGATATTGATTGGTCATTCAAAAAAGGTGACCTGGTTAAAATTAGGATTAAGAATGACGAAAACGGCATGCATCCGATGCAGCACCCAATTCACTTGCATGGACAACGTTTCGTTGTGTTGGCACGTGATGGTGTCGCAAACAGTAATCTTCAGTGGAAGGACTCTGTCCTCATACCAAAAGGACAAACGGTCGATATTCTGGTTGAAATGAGCAACCCTGGGGAATGGATGGCACATTGTCATATTGCTGAACACTTGGAGTCTGGCATGATGCTTGATTTTATGGTGACTGAATAGATGAGATTGTTAATCAGTAAAAAATATGAAAAAAGCAATTAGTGCTCTAGGCATTGGTATCGTCATTTTGGCTGCAATCGTTTTTGGTCAATCACGAAATCAATCTGCAAACACCGATGCCACGAGGGCACAGACCATTCCCGAGGTAACAGATGGCTTCGTTATTGCACCGTCACCAAGGGGTGCAGTGAACGAAGTAAAGGTTTCTAAGGTCACTATGCCAGAGGCGGGCTTTGTCGTAGTGCGGGAAGTCGATGATAAGCGTCTCGGTCAAATTGTAGAAATTAGCGGTTACCTTGAAGCGGGGGTACAAGAAAACATCTCTATTTCGCTTGGGAACGAGTATCCTTCAGCCGATAAGCTCATCGTGATGCTCTACGGAGACGCCGAAAATGATAAAGTCATGAATGACTTGGATCGACCACTTCGTACCGAGGACAATATACCTATTGCTCGGTATGCTCATAATGGTAAACCAGTACCGACCTACATTATCGCTAACGGTTTTCAAGCCGAAGCGACGGCGATGATGGAAATGGGGCAGAGTATGCCTGATATGGCCGTCCCAATGGAAACTATTCGGTACACCAATGAAGGCTATGTGCCGGCCAATATCACGATTAAGGCGGGTACGATGGTGATGTTTGTAAACGAGAGCGATCAAGATATGTGGGCAGCATCCAATGGACATCCAGCACACACGGATTTGCCAACCTTTGATCAGTTCGAATTCTCTCCAAAGGGCAGCCAGTACGCGTATGTATTTGATCAAGTGGGTGCGTGGAAATACCACGACCACATCGCACCAGCTTACGGTGGTGTTATTACTGTTGTTGAATAAGCATTGGTTATGTTATTAGGAATTAAAAGTACGGAAACTTTATTTTTTCGGCACTTAGGAGTTGCCGTTGTCGGCCTACTCCTTGTTGGATTGGTGTGGGAAGTTAATAGTACCTGGAGTCCTGATATGAGACTTTGGAAGGCGTTTGGCGGCGGGTCGTTCTTTCTGCTGTGGTTTACTGTCTTTATTGGTCCAGCTGCCCGAATTTGGGCTTCCCTCCAGCGCTTAGTATCGTACCGACGTGAAGCGGGAGTATGGTTCTTTCTGATTGCTCTTGTACACGGTTATCTCATAATGGATGGCTGGGTACGGTGGAGTGTCTGGGAGTTCTTCGGGTATCAATACATTCCTGAAGCTTCGATGTATATGCGTGTCGAACCAGGATTTGGAATTGCCAATATTGCCGGCTTGATGGCCTTTACGTTCGCACTCACTTTAGCCGCGACTTCGTTTGACAGAGCGGTTAATTTCCTCGGAGTATCATCGTGGAAATGGCTCCATTCATTCTCGTACGTCGTGTTTTACCTGAGTGCCGTTCATGTTCTGTATTTTGCCTTCATTCACTACACACCATCACTCTTGCGTGCTGTATTGGGACAACCGACGAACTATCCCGATAACCCATTGAAGTTCTATTATCTAGCCGCTTTTTTGAGCGTACTGTTAGTGCAAATCATCGCCTTTATTCTGACCGTTCGTAAACAACGAAACAGTGGCTGGTAAGTATGATCTTCGAAACACAAAAATCATCTCATCAATTGGTAGCAAAGAACACCTACGAAGTGGTCCTCAAACGTCCAAATGGGTTTCAATTTAGCGTGGGACAGTATACGCAGGTCGCGCTACCACACCTCATGTATCCTGATTCAAAAGGACCCTCTCGCCAGTTCTCAATTGCAACCTCGCCACTAAATCTGACCGAAGTCTCAGTAGTATTTCGCGATACTGGTAGTGGCTTCAAACGAACACTCATTGAATTACCTACTGGGGCGTCAGTTACTATTGAGCAAGGAGCGGGAAACTTTGGTTTACCTATAGTACTTACCAAACCACTTGTGTTTGTGGCGGGTGGTGTTGGTATTGCGCCGTTTACGAGTTATTTCCGTACGATAGCTGAGACGACACTCCTTCAACCCGTGACGTTGCTGTACGGTAACCAGCATCCGGAAAGTGCAGCGTTTCGGAAAGAACTGGCGTTGTTTGCAAGTAAACACCAACAGTTCAAACTTGAAGAAATCTACAAACAACCTACTGCTGAACTTTTCGCTAAGTACGCAAGTAAATTACTTTCTGCAACATGGTTTGTGGTTGGTCCGCCCGGCATGGTAGCGACTACAGTGTATGGACTAGAATCTGCGGGAGTCCACCCAAATTCAATCATCAAAGAATCATTTGATGGATACTATTAAAGTCCCTGTCACATGCGATAGAAGAAAAAGCGTGTCTGTTACGAAAGTTGAAATTGACAATGATACCCCCATGGGGGTATCATTGTACAGTATGAAATACATCACAGAAGGGGCTAAAGAAAAGATAGTTCGTCGACTCAAACTATTAGAAGGTCAGATGCGCGGACTACAGAAACTAGTTGAAAGTGATACGTACTGTATCGATGTCATCACTCAAACATCAGCTGTAAAACAAGGCTTGTCTAATGTTGAAGATATTCTTCTGGAAAATTATTTGGCTCACTGTGCTGTTAATCAGATGAAGTCTGGCAATATTGCAAAAGTAAACCAAGAAATTATCAAAGTTTATAAGCTTAAGAGAAAATAGTATGGATACCCAGATTTATCGAGTGAAGGGAATGCATTGTGCTTCGTGTGCAGGCATCATTGAACGAACCCTCAAAAAGAGTGGGGATGTCGAATCAGTCGAAGTAAACTATGGCACAGAAAAAGCCAAAGTGTCTTTTGACGCTTCAAAAATTACTCCGCACGACTTATCGAAGCATATCGAACCGCTGGGCTATACTTTAGACATTCAGCAGACGGCACATGAAATGGGAATGTCAGAAAATGAGCATGCTGCACACTTAGGACTAAATCAGACTAAAAAAGAGAAGCTCGCTGAGCTAGCGAATATGCGAACTCAGGTGCTTTCAGCACTACCCATTGCTGTTTTTAGCATTATTGTCATGGGTTGGGAGATTGGATCGAAGTTCGGAATCGTGGCTGAGATGGGAGAAACTCTTTATGAGTTTGTTCACCACCTGATGCCGATTCTTGCCACGTACATACTCTTCGTGGTCGGCAAACCATACCTGCTCGGATTCTATCGTTTTCTCCGCTATGGCAAGGCAAACATGGATACGCTTATTGGTATTGGTACGTCTGTTGCGTTCCTGTATAGCTTTCTTATCACGGCTCTTGAAGAGACACTTGCGCCCTTTATCAACGTGCATGAAAGCTACTATGACGTAACGATTGTAGTAATTACATTCATTGCTCTTGGCAAGTACCTTGAAGCACGTTCAAAGTTAAAGACTGGCGACGCTATTGAAGCACTACTCAATCTTCAGGCGAAAACCGCACTCGTACTCAGAAATGGCATTGAAACCGAAATACCTATCGACCAAGTGGTTCACGGGGATAGTATAATCATTAAACCTGGAGCGAAGATTCCTGTTGACGGAACTATTAGTGACGGGACTTCATTCATTGATGAATCAATGGTAACGGGTGAACCAATTCCAGTTGAAAAAACTGTGGGCGATACTGTCGTTGCGGGAACGATTAATACCAACAGTACCTTTACGTTCACTGCCACTAAAGTTGGCTCAGAGACTCTACTCGCAAGTATCATCAAGATGGTTGAAGATGCACAAGGCAGTCGTGCACCCATTCAAGCTCTCGCTGATAAAATCTCCAGTGTCTTTGTGCCAATCGTGCTGGTCTTTGCGTTTCTCACACTGGGCGCATGGCTATTCATTGGTGCTGAATACTTCGGGTTTGCAAAAGCACTCTCGTATGGACTCACTTCATTCGTCGGTATTCTCGTGATTGCCTGTCCGTGTGCTCTTGGGCTGGCAACACCGACTGCAATTATCGTAGGTGTAGGTAAAGGAGCTAAAGAAGGAATCTTAATCAAGGATGCGGCGACACTTGAGAAGCTTCACAAGGTAGATACGATTGTTGTTGATAAAACTGGCACAATCACTAAAGGCAAACCTGAGCTAGTTGGTATCAACAACCACTCCTCTCGATCTGATGATGAAATTGTCTCAATTCTTGCCTCCCTTGAACGGAAGTCAGAACATCCGATTGCTCATGCGATTACTGTGTACGCAAAGACACACGGAAACACTGAAAAGTCTGTGCAGGAGTTTGAAGTGATTAAGGGTAAGGGACTTAGAGGAACTATTGATGGAGCTGAATACTATGCAGGAAATCTGAAACTTATTGCCGACCTCAATCTTTCCTTTGATGAAAAGACGATTCTTGAACAAACCTCACAAGGCAAGACCCCTGTTATTCTTGCCACTAAGAGTACAGTGCTCGCTACCGTCTTTGTGGCTGATGCTATTAAGCCAGAAGCAATAGAGGCGGTACGTAATCTCCATAAGCTTGGCATTAAAGTGACGATGCTCACGGGAGATAACAAACAAACAGCTGAGGCGATTGCTAAAGAAGTTGGTATTGATACCGTCGTTGCTGAAGTACTTCCTCAAGAAAAGTTGAGGCATGTTAAAGAACTACAAAGTCAGGGGCATATTGTTGCCATGGCAGGAGATGGTGTAAATGACGCACCTGCACTCGCACAAGCTGATGTTGGTATTGCTATGGGAACAGGTACTGACGTAGCGATTGAAACGGCAGGTATCACGCTACTTCATGGAGATATTTCAAAGCTCGTGAAAGCAGTGAAGCTTTCCAAGATGACCATACGTGGTATCAAGCAAAATCTCTTCTGGGCATTCTTCTATAACATTGTAGGTATTCCATTAGCGGCCGGAATCTTCTTCCCGTTCTTTGGTTGGCTCTTAAGCCCTGTATTTGCAGGATTTGCGATGGCGTTCTCAAGTGTGTCAGTAGTCGGGAACTCACTTCGTCTTAAGGCTAAGAAACTCTAGCATGAGAAGATACCTTCTAATATTTTTGAGGTACTTTTCACCACTCCTAGCTTTTTTCGTTCTTGAAACAATAACGCATGGAAACCAGTTGGTGCCTCTGGTGCTAGTGATCTTATATACATTTTATTTATATAAGAGCTCAAGGTATAAAAAAAGCGAAACGATTTTATTCATTACGGCAGGTTTAGTAGGTTTAATAATTGAGATTGGGTTAACTAGTTTCAGTAGAGAACAGTTTTGGCAAAATACATACATTTTGTCGGTGCCACTTTGGCTTCCATTTGCGTGGGCCGTCGCGGGCGTTGTCTTCTATCGATTTGGTAAAGAATTTGAAAGTACTATATGAAAACATACACACTCCACGTCAGTGGTACACATTGTAGCTCATGCAAAATCTTAATTGAAGATATTCTTAAAGAGCAAGCTGACATCAAAAACCCACATGTGAATTTGAACCAAAGAACAGTATCGTTTGAGACGACTTCATCTGATAATGAACAGCAACTGGCTGAAAAACTAACAAAAGAAGTTCTTTCAAGCGGATACTCTATTACCGTAGAAAAAACTATTAAAACTAATGATGATAATGGTACGATCTGGATCGCCTTACCGATTGGTTTAGCGTTTTTGATTGCTTTTATCCTGTTACAAAAATCAGGCCTTCTGTATTTTGGAATTGGAGGGAGCGTTACACCTTTGACTAGTTTTGTAATTGGACTGGTTGCATCTGTTTCAAGTTGTCTTGCGGTTGTTGGAGGGCTCGTACTGTCGTTGTCAGCCACTGTCTCCAAGGATGCTGTGAGCGATGCAAAACCCATGTGGCTTTTTCACTCGGGTCGAATTATCGGGTTTCTGATACTTGGGGGGTTGCTTGGATTACTTGGTAGCGCGATTGGTGTCAGTCCTGCATTTGGTACGACTTTAGGAGTACTTGCCTCAGTTGTCATGATTGTACTCGGACTCAACTTAGTGGGTATCTTCAACAGAAGTACTATTACGCTACCACCTCACTTATTCAATTTCTTTCGCCAAATTGAACACCGGACCCTCGCACCATTTCTGCTGGGTATCGGAACATTCTTCTTACCCTGCGGATTTACCCAGACTATGCAGGTGGCAGCGCTATCGAGTGGTACGTTTATTTCAGGATCACTCATCATGTTTGCTTTTGCATTGGGTACCTTGCCAATGTTGGCGCTACTTTCCTTCGGTTCAGCCTCATTCGCACACTCAAAGCATGCCCCGCTCTTTTTCAAGACCACAGGAATTGTGGTGCTAGGACTCGGTACCCTCGCTTTGTTGGCTGGATTGGCAAGTCTTGGTATAATCGAGCCATTATTTAGTTTATAAATGCAACTTACAGTATACGCATGCAAAAAAACATAGCTCTCTCAGTAATTGTCAGCGGGGTCATCATAGCTGGTGCAATTTTTCTTTTTTCCGACAAATCTGAACCAGTTGCAAACACTGTCGAAACAACAGCACAAAATGTAACTATCAAGGATGGTGTCCAATACGTCACTATCAACGCTCAGAACGGCTACTCACCACGTTCTACTGTCATTGCTCCAGATATGCCGACCAAGTTAGTTGTTAAAACTAATGGAACTTATGGATGTACGACTTCTTTATCTATAAAAGCAATTGGGTATCAGAAGGTTCTGGAGCCAACCGGTGAAGAAGTCATCGATTTGGGTAGCCCAAAGTCTGGTTTTGCTATGCAAGGTCTGTGTGGTATGGGTATGTACAACTTTGAAGTAAAAGCTTCATAGTCCGGTTACCCGGAGGATAAGCGAAATTAACAAAAACTTTCGGAGGTGATTTTTTGTTCATTCCATTTATTTCTGTAAGGTAAAATGCTCACTTAATTGCCTCGAACTTTCAATATCAATTTAAATTTTCACGAAGGACATGGCGAGAAAGAACCATCAAACCTATACACTGGCGCAGGTTATGTCGTTACCACTCACACTAAAGCCAGACCGAGTGACTTCTTTAAGATCGCAGGTTTGATAGTGATATTTTCTGAACTCTTCAATCTCTACAACAACTTAGTTTTTCTAGCATCATCCTTTCATTAATAGTTTCTGGTATGAAAAATCAACCATCGGTAGGAAATGGAAAGCAAATTCTGACTATCTCAGCTAAAGGTTGCTGCTTGCCGCAGGTCAGTGAAGCTAAGGTCGACATGCCAACTATTCTCCTGATTAAAACAAAAAGTGCCTTTGAAGAACTCTGTGACATGGGAATGTATCGATTCGAATTTGCCCCTAAGTAGGCAATCATGAGCTGTCATGGAACTACTTCAAGATTTTCTTCACTATAGTTTGCACTTCCTGTTTCCAGGGGTTGTGGCTTGGGTTTTCTACCAGACACAATGGAAAAAAGTCTGGCTCATTCTCGTTGCAACCATGTTGGTTGACCTCGATCATCTGTTGGTGCGTCCAATCTTCGATCCAAATCGTTGTGGCATAGGGTTTCATGTACTCCACAGCGAATACGCGATTGCAGCTTATGTATTACTATTCCTCATTCCTAAAACTCGATTGATTGGCTTGGGGCTACTTCTCCATATGACAACCGACTCAATCGATTGTCTGCTAATGGAATAGAATTCTGAATATTCGAATCAACTTCATAAAAAGTAGAGCTAGTTGCATAGGTTTTGACAATCGACATTTTCTTTTCAACATCATTACTAGGCAGGCATGAACCGCTAATTAAGTGCACCACTATGGGTTAAGCCAGTACGCACTGCATTGTGTGCAATTTAGCTGAAGTGATATCATAGAGAGAATTTATGAAAAATATACATGCAAAAACAACCGTAGTCGTACTGGGAATTATTGCTTTTGGATACAACACCCATGCCGTTTTTGCTCACGGTGTGGTTGTTCGTGAAACTAAGGATGTTGAGAATTACACGCTTGTCATGGAAGTTACATCGCACTACCCTGCTATCTACACCAATGACCCTGTAACATACGATTTTAAAATGTATGAAAAAGGTACTGAAAATGAGATTCCGTATGATTCGTCATATGTCTACCTATCAAAAAAATCAGGGCCACTTATATTCCAAACAGAAACTCCGGCTCCTAGAGGCGTCCTCCCAGGTAGTCAGATCACCGCTTCCGTCTCTGATGTTGGAGAATACGAAATTGAAGTCTTTTTTAACCGAGAGGAGGAAGGTGAAGTAAAGACTACCTTCAATTTCTCATCGGTTGCTAGCACCAGTAATAATAATGCGGAAATTGTCGCTAAAAATTCGGTCTCTAGTAGTAGTGACAATAATTCGATGATTTCCGCCAACGATGACGGAAAAACTTCGAATAAGATTCCAGCTCTTAATATCTTTGGAGGGCTAGCTTTATTTGCCTTAGGTGGATTCCTTGGTAGGGTTGTTAAGAAAAATAAAATGCAAGTTAATGTTTGATTTATAGTAAGCTACCCATCAATTTTTGTTAAAAAATGGCGCAGTTGAAGAAAAGCCCGAAATTCTGGCTTGTTTCAATTCATCTATACTTTTAAATCAAAAGAGAGCTTCTTTTGCCAATAGCGTTTTAACTTAAATCTGACAAGTTAAGGCCATCTGCTATAATTATCACTATGTTTCGGGGAGCGACAACAGCCAAAAAAGTCATGGGGCTATTTTCTTTGCTCCTGCTCCTTGTCTCGTTTGGATTTGCCTATTTCCATATTCAAAGTATGTCGGCAACTGATATGCCGATGCCAGGCTGCCCATTTATGTCCGAGCAGTCTGTTCTATGTACAATGAGTCCACTTGAACACATTGAGGTGTGGCAGGATATCTTTACCGCAATTCCAACAGCGGAAGTACTGCTACTTCTCAGTTTGTTACTGCTCGCACTTTATACGCTCCAGCGCCTCCCAACAAAATGGCCTCAGCCCATATTCCAAGCATTTTACATACAACAACCGTACCGCACCCCCAGACTTTCTTTTAGTTCTTACCTCGCACAAGCGTTCTCAGATGGAGTCCTAAACCCTAAACTCTTCTAAGCTCACACTATCCAGTACCCATGGGGTATGACCTTATTAGTGTGTTTTAGAGTTACATGAACATAAAGATAATTGGGGTCGTAGTCGCTTCTGGCGCATTTGGGTTTGGTATCTGTTCTGCTATCAGTGTCGCATCAGAATCAGCCACAACTCCAGTCGCTCACGATACGAGCACCATGACCCAAACTGACATGAAGGAGCAGATGGAGCAATTAAGTAGCAACCTTGATGATAAGACAGCCAATGCACTTGATAGAGCGTTTGTTGAAAACATGATAGTTCACCATGAAGGAGCTATCGAAATGGCAAAGAAGGTGGTTGATGAGACGAAACGCCCCGAAGTTAAAGCACTCGCTGAAGAAATTATTACTACCCAAAGTGCCGAGGTTGAGACAATGAATGGTTGGCTCAAGAAATGGTACGGATTATAAACTTATGGAACAAACAAATAAATTAACTCAGTATCTAATTCCACTGTCGATTATTGTCGCTGGTGCAATTATTGGGGCAGCCCTGTATTTTGGTGGCGCCGGTGGACAAACCGTTGCACAAAAAAATACGCAACCTGCACCACAAGCAGAACAACCAACAATAGATACAACAGACAAAGTTCGACCGGTAACTAAAGAGGATCACATTAAGGGTAATCCTGACGCTCCCATTAAAATTGTTGAGTATTCAGACTTTGAATGTCCGTTCTGCCAACGCTTTCATAACACCATGAACGAGTTGATGGAAAAGTATGGCGATAGTGGCGAAGTGGCGTGGGTATTCCGACAGCTTCCGCTTGAGCAGTTACATCCTGTAAAAGCTCAGGCGGCGGCAGTGGCATCTGAATGTGCCAATGAGTTGGCTGGAAACGATGGCTTCTGGAAATTTACTGACCGCTACTTTGAGTTAACGCTTACCAACAACCGTACCGACATTGATACCGTCATTCCGCAGATTGCTACTGAAATGGGACTTGATACGACGAAGTTTCTCGCCTGTACTAAAAGTGGCAAGTACGATGCTCACATACAAGCAGATATGGCTAATGCCACCGAAACAGGTGGAAGAGGTACGCCGTGGAGTGTATTGATAGCACCAAATGGCAAGACATTCCCAATCAACGGCGCACAACCACTGGCATCAGTTGAACAGCTTATCGAACTTGCTAAAAAGGAAACGGCACAATAAATAGTAGTTAAAGAAATATGAAATCAAGAAAAATTAGAACGTTGCAATGGACAATCGCTATCAGTGCAATAGTAGCAAGTCTCATCTGGATGTTGAGTTCAGGAACTTCAAATCAAAAAGAGGCTACTACGACATCAAATCAAGCTCCAGCCGAAGCCCTTACTGTAGTCCCTGATGACTACATTAAAGGTACAGTTGGTGCACCGATAACATTAGTCGAGTACGTAGACTTTGAATGCGAAGCCTGTGCCGCTTTCTTTCCGCTCGTGAAGCAACTTGAAGCTGACTTCAAGGGTGAACTGCAGATAGTGATTCGCTACTTCCCCCTACCAAACCACCGCAACGGTATGACCGCTGCTCTAGCAGTGGAGGCTGCTGCACAACAAGGAAAGTTCTTTGAAATGCACGACCTCTTATACACCGAGCAAAAGAAGTGGGGCGAGAAGCCAAAACCAACTCCTGAAGTATTTGAAGCGTATGCACAGCAGCTAGGACTCGATATGGAAAAGTTTAAGGCTTCGGTTGCTTCCCCTGAAACAAAAGCTCGGGTAGAGCGAGACATTGAATCAGGAGAAGCACTTGGCAATAAAGGAACGCCGTCGTTTTATCTCAATGGTAAAGTGCTTCAACCAAATAGCTACGAGGAATTTAAGCAAGCGGTTCAGGCTGAGATTGAAGCGAATAAAGTAGAGTTTGGCGTATGAGTCTCGAATTGTACTCAACTATCCTAACGATAGGTTCAATTAGTATCTTTGTCGGACTAATTGGTTTACTCGTATCAAGCCTGACAACGACGACAGGTTTGAAATTTGTTCGTAGCATACGGTATGAGCAATACATCGCTCTTATCGCGGCGGTATCGGTAGCTTCAATTATCTTCTCGCTTGTTTACCAGTTGGTGTATGAAACGCCAGTCTGTGAGTTGTGTTGGTGGCAACGAATCTTCCTCTACCCAGTGAGTGTAATATCGCTGGTGGCGTTGTGGTTTCGTACCAAAGAAACACATATCACCACAGCTATCTTAGCTGGATTTGGCTTCTACATTGCCTGTTACCACTACTACTATCACTTCCAAGGGTATGTACTAGGAAAGACGCTCAGTATCCCATGTTCGTTTGGTGGCCTACTGCCAGCCTGTACCAATTCACCAATCCTCGTGTTTGGTTTTGCCACGATTCCGTTCATGGGAATTATGGTATTTGGTAGCTTCCTTATTTTGACGTGGTTTGCGTACAAAGTAGTGGGAGATAAAGATAAAGGTGGCAAAGTTGAGTCACTTCGTAGTATACTTATCCCGAATACACCCACTCCAGAGTCAGCAGTTTCAGCTCAAGTAACTGAGACACTTTCTCCAACCGAAACAAGTGACCACAAAAAACCATATCTCCTCTACGGAGTAATCGCGATAGCCGTTGTTTTGGTACTCATTGGATTCCTCTTTACTCGCGGGTACCTCGTTGCCGCTACAGTCAATGGCAGTCCCATCAGCAGGATGGCACTGATTGAAAGACTAGAGAATCAAGACGGCAAACAGACGCTTGAAGCGATGATTCGAGAGAAAGTTCTCAATGATGAGTTTGCTCGTCTTGGTATAACTGTTGAGGCAAGTGCAGTGGCAGAAGAAATTAAAACAATTGAAGCACAGATCGCTTCTCAAGGTGGAACACTCGACCAAGCTCTCGCTCAGCAAGGTATGACGATGGAAGTGCTTGAAGACCAAATTGAATCCCAACTCAAACTTGAAAAAGCCTTGGGTGAAAAAGTCACTGTTTCAAAGGAAGAAATTGAGGCTTATGTAGCAGAAAATGGTATTCAAGTTCCCGAAGGTGAGCCAGTTGAAACGTTCAATGAGGAAATCGCCGAACAGTTAAAGCAACAAAAGTTCCAAGCAGAAGCACAGACATGGGTAGCCGAAGTGACTGATAAAGCGGTCATCAACTACTACGTAAAATTCTAAGACCTTAAATTATTATTAAGAAAACCAAGTATGAGCCATAATCAAACAGAAAGAAGAGGAGGGTGTGATCACTGTCATGACGATAAACCTGTCAGTGCCGATTCGCGATTCTTCTCCCTCAACAACGCCCTTAAGGCCTGTACGCCTCTTTCTGGGCTACTCCTGTTCATCGGGTTTATCTGGGGCTTTACTGACAATATGGAGGGGTGGAGTAATTTCTATTACCTCCTCTCGCTACTTATGGGAGGTTTCTTTGTGGTACGAAGTGCGCTTAATGGTTTATTGAAAAAGCGCTTTCTCAACATTAGTTTTCTAGTAGTAATTGCAGCTATTGGTGCTGTCTACATCGGTGAATATGGCGAAGCGGCGGCGGTTGTCTTCCTATTTTCAGTCGCTGAGTTCTTTGAGTCGTTTGGTATTGAGCGTTCAAGAAAGGCGGTTGAAGCTCTTTTGAAACGCTCACCGAAAGTCGCTCGGCTGAAGAATGGAGAAATGGTGGGAGTAGAAACAGTGGAAGTAGAGACTATTGTAGTGGTAAAACCTGGAGAACAGATTCCACTTGACGGTGTCATTATTAGTGGTGGTTCCACTATCGACGAAGCGGCTATCACAGGAGAATCAACTCCCGTTGACAAACAAGTGAGCGACACAGTCTTTGCTGGCACGATGAATATACAGGGGTATCTTGAAGTGCAGGTAACTAAATTAAGCGGGGACTCTGTGTTCGCTCGAATCATCACTATGATTGAAAAGGCGCAAGCTTCACGAGCGGACACGGACACCTTTATTGAGACCTTTGCTCGATACTACACACCAGCCATTGTGGTGATTTCGCTAGGCGTAGCGATTGTCCCTACTTTATTTTTCGGACTTCCGTTTACCGACTGGCTCTACCGAGCAATTACACTTCTCGTGATTGCTTGTCCGTGTGCGCTGGTGATTTCAACACCAGTTGCTATCGCTTCAGCTATTGGTGGGGCTTCTCGAAACGGCATTCTTATTAAGGGCGGTTCCTATCTTGAAAAACTTGCTTCAGTTAAAGCGATTGCGTTTGATAAGACTCGCACTCTCACGTACGGCAAACACACCGTTACGGATGTCTTAGCGTTTGGATCTCATAGTGAAGAGGAAGTGATTGCAGATGCGGCTGGTATCGAGGCGTTCTCTTCACACCCTTTAGCAGAAGCCGTCATAGAGTATGCAAAAGCGAGAGGAATTACTCCTCATGCGATGGATTCGTTTGAAAACGTAGCAGGTAAAGGCGGTCATGCTCATTGTTTAGTATGTAGTGCCAGACACTACATCGGTAATCATAAACTGATGGCTGACACGGGAATTACTGACACAGCATTTTCTGAGACGGTGACACGACTAGAAAAAGAAGGTAAGACTGTGGTGCTGATTGCTTCTGAAAAAGAACTAATTGGAGCGATTGCTATTGCGGACGAGATACGGTCGGAGGCTAAGTTTGTTGTGGACGATTTGAAAAAGCTTGGTATCGCCTCTGTCATGCTAACGGGTGACAATCAGTTCAGTGCTGAGTATGTAGCTCGCAGTGTTGGCATCACCAATGCTTACGCTAGCCTCTCTCCAGAAGAAAAGGTATCTCATGTTGTGAACCTTCAAAAGGAGTACAAAATGGTGGCAATGGTGGGTGACGGAATCAATGATGCCCCCTCACTCGCAACTTCTGACGTTGGATTTGCCATCGGTGCAGGTGGGACTGATGTAGCAATTGAAACGGCAGATATCGCACTTCTCTCAGGCAAGCTCACAACTATCCCAAGATCTATTCGTTTGGCACGGCGGACTATGAGTACGATAAAGCTAAATATCACACTAGCCCTTCTAGCAAAGCTCATCTTCTTGGTCTTAGTGATTACTGGTCATACTAACCTTGTCATGGCTATCGCCGCTGACTCAGGTGTGGCTATACTCGTCATTCTCCTTAGTCTCAGACTCTTTGCTCGTTAGAGAAAAATGTGACAAAAAGCACTCCCACTAGGGAGTGCTTTTTGTTTAGGTGATAACGGTGGATATCGCCTTGCAAAGAGGGTGGCGAGGGTGTACTGTTCGTATATGCGAACAAAAGTTGGTGGTCATTCCAAGATAACAGCGACCAAAGAAGATGGAAGGTACCCCAAAATTA
>JRYF01012219.1_pt1 | contig 43253 bp, 38 predicted proteins | sample 235331 | NCBI WGS metagenome assembly JRYF01 (sample SAMN03074217, study PRJNA261475) | activated sludge metagenome | biome: Wastewater Treatment Plant; feature: Wastewater; material: Activated sludge; isolation source: activated biomass of a wastewater treatment plant treating hydrocarbon... ... | reverse complement strand
TACTTCAGGGGTATATACCCAATTTCCTCCTATCTGATTGGATTGTTCATAACAAACCACATCTTCAATTCCGGCCTGAATTAAATTTTTAACGGCAGTCAACCCAGAACAACCGGCTCCAATGACACATACTTTCATTTTATCCTCTTAGCATTTTATTCAATTACCCGAAAGAAAACGTCCCATTTACTACATTCTGTGCTTTCCCATTTAAGAAGCTGCTGATATTATCGCAAACTCCATTAATAAGATTTTGTCGTGATTCCACGCTTGTCCATGCCATATGTGGAGTAATCAGGCAGCGTGGCGCCTGCAACAGGATATGCCGTTCTTCAGGGGGTTCAGTGGAAAGTGTATCCAGTCCGGCACCACCGATTCTGCCTTCTGTCAAAGCGCTATACAAAGCTTCTTCATCAACCAGGCCCCCACGCGCAGTATTGATAAGAAGTGCATTCTTCTTCATCAAATTGAGCGAATTCTCACCGATAATATGGCTTGAAAAATCATTAAGAGGGGCATGTAGACTAACTATATCTGACTCCGCAAGTAGCACATCCAATGGAACTAATCTTGCTAAAGGTCTGATTTCTGTTTCAGGGGATCTTTTGTAAGCAAGTACTTTCATGCCAAAAGCAGCACCCACTTCCGCCACTCTTTTCCCAATAGTACCATATCCAATAATCCCCAGGGTCTTTCTATTTAATTCCCATACACTGTGATCATAAAAACAGAAATCACCGCTTTCTCTCCATCTTCCTTTCCGAATTTTGTCTGAATAATTTTCTACATAATGAATCAAAGACAGTATCAGTGAAAATGTGTGTTGCACTACTGATTCTGTTCCATAACCGGCCACATTGCTCACAGGAATGCTTCGGGATCGTGCTGCAATCAGGTCTACATTGTTCACACCGGTTGCACAGACAGCTATATATTTTAAATTATTACTCGCCTTGATTACTTCTTTGGAAATCATAACCTTATTAACTATGATAATATCTGCATTCTCACAACGTGAAATCACATCCTCCTCATTGGTACGCTCAAATAAAGTAACATCTCCTAATTTAAAAAGACGGTCCAGCATTATTCTACCGTCCATATTTAAAGTAGCCGCATCTAAAAATACAATCTTGACAGTCATTCACTGATTCTTTGTAAGTTAAATTGAAATTTGCGGATATAAATACCATGCCCTTGAATTAAAAGTTCTGCGCACCTCCGTAATTACTTTTTTCAGATCATATCCTTCGCAGGGAAATGCAATGCCCACTCGGGTGGCTCCACTCACTTGTTCTATGTAAGGTTTATATCCTTTGTCTTTAATCCTTTTTACCATTCGTTCTGTATTACCCCCGTTAGTAAAAACTCCCGTAATAATGATGCATTCTACACTCTGATCCGCTCTTGCAATACTGACCACTGTAGAATCCGGATTGAATTGGACAATATGTCCGGAGTGAACCAGACTAGTGTCATGGACAGGAGGTTCACGCATTTCTTCCCAGGCGCTTTCATCGGTAACACTCTCTTTTTCAGAAATATATTCCCATTCCATGACAGGAAAACTCCTGCTCCACCCTGGCTCAATCCATCGTTGATAACTTAATATAAAAAGAGCGCCTAAGAGCATTGCAACCAATACATTGACCCACTCACTTTCCTTCCTGATTTTAGGATAGGATTCTTGTATTGTATTGTGGACGACCTTTGGTTGTACAATGGAGGATAAAGGAATTAATTTGTGGTAAGGATTTCCATTAGCATGCTGATGGCGAGGCACAAACAGGAAGTTTCCTTTTTCAAATTTCAAAATACCCAGTCTTCCAATTTTGCATTCTTCACCATGTACCAGAGCAGATTTTAACTCTTCTGCCATGCTATTGTATTCCTCCAAAGCCTGAGGCACGGGTATTCGTTTCGAACTGGCAATATATTGTGCTACGGATTCAAGATTTTGTTTGCCACCATTCCAAACATATACAGTGGCCGGACAATGCATTGCTGTAAATTCAGGGTTAAAACGCGAAGGAATGAATGTCCTGGTGATACTACCTATTCCAGGCAAATATATTTCCCCTTTTTGTTTGAGGATATATTCAATATATGCGCCTGTTTCTTCTAACATATTTATGGCTCAGGTTGGTATAATTCGTCTTATAACGTCAAAAATGATAAAAATTAAAATACGAACTTGTAATCATCACTCTTTTCTTTCCACACCTGTTTATAAATTCACATCATTCCAATGAAAATGAACTTTTACCATTGGATTGTTTTTTCAATTTCTATTATAGGAAAATAAAAGAATATTGCACAAAACAAAGTTAAATAACAAGTCATCGTAAATTATATAAATGAAAAGGGATCAATCAGCCATTTTATTTGAAGAAGCTAAAAGGATTTTCCCTGGAGGTGTAAACTCACCGGTCAGGGCTTTTAAATCTGTGGAAGGTCCTCCGCTATTCATAGTCAAAGGAGAAGGATCAAAAATATGGGATGAGGATGGCAATCAATTGATTGATTACTGCTGTTCGTGGGGACCTCTCATCTTAGGCCATAATGATCCGGATGTAAAAAGGAGCATCATTCAAGCAGTAGAAAATGGAACCTCTTTTGGTACACCTACCCGTCACGGCAACCTCATAGGATTGCTCATCACAGAAAATCATCGCTACCTGGAAAAACTGCGTTTTGTCAGTTCAGGAACAGAAGCCGTCATGTCAGCCATACGTTTGGCCAGAGGTTATACAAAAAGGAATAAACTGATCAAGTTTGAAGGTTGCTATCACGGACATGTCGATTCCATGATGGTAAAAGCAGGAAGTGGCCTTGCAACATTTGGTGTTTCAACCTCAGCGGGAATCCCCCCGGGATGGGCTGCCGACACTATTGTTCTCCCTCTCAACGATCTCCAAACTTTGCATAATATCTTAAAAGCACAGGGAAAGGAAATTGCAGCAGTGATCATTGAACCTGTTCCTGCAAATAATGGGCTTCTTCTTCAGGATAAAAATTATCTGGAATGGATAAGGAAATTATGTGACGATTACGGAGTCATGTTAATATTTGATGAGGTGATATCTGGATTCAGACTTGGCTTTGAAGGAGCTGCAGGTTATTATTCCATTCAACCGGATATTATTACTTTCGGTAAAATTATAGGAGGAGGCCTACCGGTAGGCGCTTATGGTGGAAGTGCTGAAATCATGTCCTTTATTTCTCCCGATGGACCGGTATACCAGGCAGGAACTTTATCGGCCAATCCTGTAACATTGGCTGCCGGATACGCCACTTTAAAAAAATTACTGGCTGAAGGATTCTATGAGAGTCTGGAAAAGAAAACAAGTTATCTGGCAAACAAAATCAACGCTGAATGCCAAAGGCTATCTATTCCCGTAAGCATACAACATATTGGTTCTATTTTTTGGATTTCATTTTCCAAAGAAAGGATTATTACATCCCATCAGATTGACCCGGAAGCTGAAAAATACTTTAAAAAACTGCATGGCAAATTGTTGCACAATGGTATTTATCTGGGTCCATCGGTTTATGAAGTAGGTTTCATCTCTGCAGCGCATTCCTATGAAGATCTTGATTATACCATTGAAATTATACTTAAGACCTTACGGGAAATTTTTTAAATTTTAGCTTATGTATAAATTTGCCCAGAATATGTGGCTCCCACGAATTATCATGGTTTATATGCTAATGGCTTTACTTTGGTGGTCATGGCTTTTGTTTAAAAATAACAGCGAACTGACTAAAACCAAGCTTGAAAACCTGCAATTGTACTCGAATGTATTGTACAAAACTGACCTTTATGATATTACTCAATTGGAAGTGTATGATAAAATTATTAAGCGTCATAAACGGCAACGACTAATGATAATCGGAGAAGCATTGGTTTTCGGATTTACACTTATTTTAGGGATGACTTTGGTTTCAAATGCTTATCGCAAACAATTGGAAAATTCATCCCGGCAGAATAATTTCCTCCTTTCTATAACCCATGAACTCAAATCTCCGTTGGCCTCCATTCAACTCATACTTGAAACCCTTTCAAGAAGAGCGTTAAAAAAGGAGCAAGTAGTAGAATTATCAACGGATGGTTGGTTAGAAAGCAAGCGTCTTGAAAAGCAAATTAATAATCTTTTGTTAGCGACCAAACTGGACAATGCTTATCAATTTAATTTTCAGAAAGAAAATATTATTCCGATTATTCAAGAGATCGTTCGAAAGCAAAAGCAAAACACTCCTGATGCTTCCATTGAATTTAATCCAAAAGAGGACGAAATTATCTTGAATATAGACAAAGAGGGATTCCATTCGATCATCAACAATGTCCTTGAAAATGCGATAAAGTATTCCCCAACAGAAAAAAAAGTGAACATTGAAATCACAGCGACAAATCCAAAAGATTTATTCATTCGAATATCAGATAAAGGAATAGGTATACCAGAATCACATAGAGACAAAATATTTGAGAAATTCTATCGAGCTCAAAATGAAGAAACCAGAAATACAAAAGGAACAGGATTGGGTTTATACATTGTCAAAAAATTAATGGAGGCCCATAGAGGAAATGTTTCGGTTAAAGAAAATCAAGGAGGAGGAAGTATATTTACACTTCAATTTATAAGATGAGCAAGAAAGGAAGAATTTTACTGGTAGAAGATGAAGACCATCTTCGAAAAGTAATAAAAATGAATCTGGAACTGGAATCATATGAAGTAGTTGCCTGTCAGGAAGGCATCAAAGCGCTACAACTGATAGAAAGTCAATATTTCGATATCCTTTTGCTTGATATTATGTTGCCAGGAATCAATGGCCTGCAAATCTGTGAAAAAGTGAGATTAAAGAATAAAAAAGTAGGGATCATTTTTATCTCAGCTAAAGACACATCGCAGGATCGCATTACGGGATTGAAAACTGGTGCAGATGATTATTTGTCCAAGCCATTTCAATTAGAAGAACTATTGCTTAGAGTGCATAATTTGTATAAAAGGAGTCAGGAAGAAAATTCCACAGAAGTAAGCGAATATACTTTCGGCAACAATTATGTAAATTTTGATACGTATGAAGCAAAAGGGGTCAATGGTAAATTTCGATTAACACAAAAGGAAATGTTATTGTTAAAAATGTTGATTGAGAAAAAAAATGAAGTGGTTTCCAGAAACCATATTTTACAAACTGTTTGGGGGTATGATGTATATCCTTCGACGCGTACGATCGATAATTTTATTATGAATTTCAGAAAGTATTTTGAAGTGGATCCCAGAAAACCATTGTACTTTGAATCCATCAGAGGAATTGGCTATAAGTTCATGGAAAACAATCAAAAAGAATAACCCAAATGGCTACAGCAGATGAAACAGATTTTCTACTCCAATATCTCTTTGAGATTTAAAAGCTTCTGCAAATTCTACCTGAATATCCCTACCATACGTCCGGTTTTTTGATTCCATAAAGCGCATAAATTGACCTGATGAAATAGGAGTAGCGGGTCCATCATCACCCTCTGCATTAAACTGAGAACCAAAAGTCAGGATCAATTCCATTTTCTTTGAAAAATATGGTGAAATATCCACCACAAAATCATAGTCTGTATTGCGATCCTGTACATAATGATATACAGCCCGGGGACGCCAGGGATCCAGGACAGTTCCATTGAAATGGGTTTCAATTTTAGTCAATCCTGAAAAAAAGCAGCTATCATTGACCAGCTTGGCGGCTCTCCCGTGGTCCGGATGCCTATCACTTAATGCGTTAGCCAAAATGATTTCAGGTTTATACTTTCTGATTACCATTACAATCTTAAGTATATTATTTTTTTCTAAATCAAAAAAACCGTCCTCCATGTTTAGATTTTCCCTGATCAATGCTCCCATCCGTTGTCTGGCTTCTTCAGCTTCTTTCATCCGGATATCTCTGTTCCCCCTGCTCCCCAGTTCTCCCTGAGTCAGGTCACACAGTCCCACCTTGTACCCTAAAGAAATATGCTTTAGTAATGTGCCACTACATGACAATTCAATATCATCAGGATGTGCGCCAAAGGCCAGAATATCCAGTTTCATTCTTAATAGAATTTAATCATTTAGTCCTTACCATCTTAACAATGCACTACCCCAGGTAAAGCCACTTCCAAATGCAGCTAAACAAACTAAATCTCCTTGTTTGACCTTCCCCTCCTCAACTGCCTCACAAAGTGCAATAGGTATCGATGCGGCAGTTGTATTTCCATATTTCTGGATATTGTTGTATACCTGGTCATCACTTAAACCCAATTTTCTCTGTACAAAGCTACTGATTCGTAAATTTGCCTGATGTGGAATCAGCATAGCAATGTCAGAAGCTTTGAGGCCGGCAGAATCTAAAGCTTCCATAATGACTTCCGGAAACTTTACCACAGCGGTTTTAAACACAAGTTGACCATTCATATTTGGGTACAATAAGCCATCATCGACCATTTTTTGAGTGATAAAAACTTCACCCGGTACGTTCTCAGATGGAAACCCAAAAATCTCCTTTCCAAGATGATACCCACCATGCGAACCCGGATTAATCATGGCCAGTTCTTCAGCATGGGTACCATCAGAGTGAAGATGGGTTGTGATAATACCCCTATTATTATTTTCCTCATTGGGTTGTAATACTACTGCTCCAGCGCCATCACCAAATATCACGGTGACGTTACGACCACGAGTACTGAAATCCAAACCCATACTATGCATTTCAGCGCCTACCAGTAAGATATTTTTATACATGCCGGTTTTAATGAACTGGTCAGCTATTGAAAGTCCGTATACAAAACCGGAACATTGATTACGGATGTCCAAAGCTCCTATTTCCGTATGGGTAATTCCCAACTCCCTTTGAAGGAGAACACCGCAACCTGGAAAATAATAATCTGGACTTAATGTAGCAAAAATGATGAAATCGATTTCATCCTGGGATATACCTGCTGCTTCAATGGCCTTTTCGGCTGCCCTTGCCCCTAAAGTGGAAGTTGTTTCGAGATGTTTTGTAGCAAATCTTCTTTTCAAAATACCCGTCCGCTCCTGGATCCATTCATCTGTAGTATCCATATACTGCATCAGATCAACATTTTCCACTTCATTTTCTGGCACATATTTCCCAATTCCAGCGATAACGGTTCGTTTCATTAGAGTTATTATTTGTATATTTTATATAAATTTTGTCAACTATACTTTCACACTTTACAATGAATAGACCTATGTTTAATTGTCTTTTTTCCACCTCATCAGGTTTCTATTTCCTTCCAAAGCTTTAGTTTTTTTAATTTTTCCTGAAATAACAAGATAGACATTTTTTTGGCTTTTGCAAATGTGTAAGAAATATTGGTTCTGAAGTATGATTCCAGATTCACTTTAAAGCGTTCGTCTTTCTTAATTTTTATATATCCACCCAATATTTTGTTGATTTCCCTTTCAAATGCCTTATTAATTAAATTCAATAAATTCTCGTCAACCGGATTTGAAGATCTTTGAACCCATACTGCAAATACAAATGGTAGCCCTGTATTCTCTTTCCATACCTGACCAAGGTCAGTTTTGTATTGAAAAGAATCTTCCTTTTGGAAAACTTTGTCACCAATCATAAGTACAGCTTCAGAGTCTTCAAGAAAATCAATTTCTTCCACAGATGTTACTTCATAATCAACCTGTGAATTATTGAAAAACAATTCAATGATGATCCTGGCGAGCAAATGCGAAGTTCTGGAATGGCTATCAAGGAATAATTTATGTATTTTATCTAAAGGTCGCGAAGAAAATATACAAACCGAGCGGACGGGTCCATCACAACCTATACAATAGTCTGTGACAATTTCTCCGTCTTCAATATCATTTAAAGCTCCGGATGGGATGAGAGCAAGGTCAACTTTTCTCCTCTTTAACTGATCTGCACATTCCGAAGGAACACATTTAATAATTTCAACTTTGTCATTTTTCACGAGCCCCTCCAGAGCCCATTCAAATGGAAGAGTATTTAAGTAACTGACAAGTGCAATTTTGATTTTTCTATCCACAGTTTGATCGCAATCTTAAAGGTTTTCGCCAACATTAATATTCAATATAATATGAGTTGGAATACCAGGTGTACTTCTTAAAATGCCTTTGTAAATGGCACGTAAATCTTTTTAAAGCACGTAAAGAAAATAAATTAAAGCGAATATTGTTTGAGTGGTTGATGATTTGCTGACGATTATGGGCAATAAAGAAAGATAGTGGTGAAACATTCGCAACAGAATGACATTGAAATCGTTTCCCTTAGTAGAAAAGGAATTGTAATTTGACAAGTATTTAAGCAATTTTATTACAAATTACATTTATTTTTACATCATAATTAAAGAGCAATGTATCCAAGTATGTTTAGGCATGTAAATGGGAGAAAAATCTCTGTTAAAGGCGAATTTGGCAGACCTGAATATTACCCAGAACCACCGGCCAATGAAAATTTGCTCTTCTTTATACAATCCAATCAAAATGTAAATACTGTCGTATACGAAGCTAACACTTTATTGGATGGAAGACTGAATCTGCTTGACCCCATCAAAGTGTATTGGCATAAATTCACTGACAACGGACAAATCAAACAATTGAATTATATCCAAAGAAAGTTGGCGTATGGATATGACTTTAAATCCATCAATGATGAAGTGATACAATTTAATATGGTGTCATATGATAAAATCACTTTCTATCTGGATAAAATCAAAGAAGGCAAAAGAGCTGTTTTTACTCGCATTGGTGGTTTATTATCCAAATTGTCCAACATTTATGTATATGCAGAGGATTTTGGACTTTTCCCTGATGTGAAATATATAGAACTGTATGGCCATCATACCCAAACCGGAGAACCGGCTTACGAAAGAATTTATATTCAATAAACCCTAATAATTTAATTACCCGCATCAAACTTTTGACCATACAAGTCATGAGTTCCTATGCCCTCCATAAAATATTATCCCAGGTTAATTTACCTCATGGAAATGAAAAGTACTATATTTGCATTTACATCTGCACTGTATTATTTATTACAGATGGTGGATTAGGATAATTGCAATGAAATATTAACTTTGTCTACAAGCGACTAAAAGATTATCGTTTATGTTACGTGAAAAAATGCAAGCATATGATATTCCCCAAAAAGTTCAAAGGCTGGGGTTATATCCTTATTTCAGAACCATAGAATCAGAACAGGATACTGAAGTAACCATAAATGGGAAAAAAGTATTGATGTTTGGTTCCAATTCTTATTTGGGGCTGACCACTCATCCTAAGCTAAAAGAAGCCAGTATAGAAGCTATCAGAAAATACGGATCAGGGTGTGCTGGTTCCCGATTTCTTAACGGAACTTTAGACTTACATCTCGAGCTGGAGGATAAGCTGGCAAAATATGTAGGCAAAGAAGGTGCTTTGGTTTTTAGTACCGGATTTCAGGTTAATCTCGGAGTGATTTCATCCATTCCAGGAAGACATGATTATATCATTTTGGATGAACTGGATCATGCCTGTATTATTGACGGTGCCAGACTCTCTTTTGCCAAAACACTGAAGTACAAACATAACGATATGGAGTCTTTGGAAAAAGTACTTCAGAAATGTGAATTGGATAGAATCAAATTGATAGTTATAGATNNCCAAAAAATACAAAGCAAACATCATGGTCGATGATGCCCATGGTCTTGGCGTGATAGGCAAAAACGGCAGTGGCACTGCTTCTCATTTTGGACTTACTGATGAGGTTGACCTGATTATGGGTACTTTCAGTAAATCACTTGCCTCCATTGGAGGTTTTATTGCAGCAGATCTTGCAACCATCAACTTTCTTAAGCACAATGCAAGATCTCTTATTTTTAGTGCCAGTATAGCCCCTGCTAATGCCGCCAGTGTTATCGCTGCCCTTGATTTGATTCAGGAAGAGCCCGAAAGAATAGATAAATTGTGGAAAAACACAAATTACGCTTTGCAATTGTTAAAAGAAGGTGGATTCGATACAGGCCATACAGAGACTCCCATCATACCCCTCTATGTAAGAGATGATTTTAAAACTTTTAAATTGACAAAAATGCTTCTTGATGAAGGTGTATTTGTCAATCCTGTTGTTTCGCCGGCTGTACCCAGTACTTCATCGCTGATTCGGTTTTCACTCATGGCTACGCATGAGTTTAACCAGATAGAAGAGGTTATCTCAAAAATTCAAAAAATATCGAAGCAATTGGGTATCATTGAAGAGGCAAAGCAAAATGCATGAGCGTTGAGGTAGTCAGAATTGAGCATGGTCATTCGGTAAAAAAATTTATTGATTTTCCACATACCTTGTACGAAAATGATCCTTATTACGTCCCGGAAATTTATCTGTCGGTATCGGAAATTTTAAGCAGAAAGAAAAACCCATTCTTTGAACACTCTGAAGCAGAGTATTTTTTGGCCTACCGCGACCAAAAACTAGTGGGACGTATAGCAGCCATCCACAACAAAAATTATAATGAATATCATCAAAGTAATGTAGGATTCTTTGGTTTTTTTGATTTTATCGATGATTATGAAGTTTCAGGTGCCCTTTTGAAAGTGGCAGAGAATTGGTGCAAGGACAAAGGATTGTCTTCCATGTTAGGACCGGCCAATTTAACTACCAATGACACCGCCGGAATCCTGATTGAAGGTTTTGATGACCCTCCAGTAGTTCAGATGACTTATAATAAACCTTACTATCTGCAACATTTGGAGAAATGGGGTTATAAAAAAGAAATGGATCTGAATGCGTATTGGATTCCCTCCTGGGAAGCATCAGAAAAATCGATCAGACTTAGTAATTTAATCAAAGAAAGATTACAAAAAAGAGGTATTACTTTCAGATCAATCCGAATGAATCAATTTAAGAGTGAAATCAGGAAAGTAAAAGAAATCTATAGAAAAGCCTGGGAAAAAAATTGGGGGTTTGTTCCTCCAACTGATAAGGAATTTGATCATTTGGCAGAAGGGCTTAAAATGATCATTGACGATCGTTACGTGTATATTGCTGAAGAAAATGGCCAAACGATAGCTTTCGGGGTGGCATTACCCAACATCAATGAAATTACCATTAAAATCAAAAAAGGAAGATTGTTTCCGTTTGGAATATTGCGCTTATTATTGGGAAAAAGAAAAGTTAAAAAGGTGAGGGTGGTTTTGTTAGGTGTTTTGGAAGAATATCGTAAAATGGGAATTGAGGCAGTCTTCTTCGCTCAGTTCATACAAGCAGCCAGAGAAAATAATCTTCTCGGAGGGGAAGCCTCGTGGGTACTTGAGAATAACGATATGATGGTGAAAGCAGCTGAGAATCTGAATGGAAAAAAATACAAGGTGTACCGGATTTACAATAAGCCACTTTGATTGAAATCACATGTGCTACATTAATTGATATGATCAATGGAAAAGAAAAAAATTCTGATTACCGGGGCCAGTGGATTCGTAGGAAGTTTTCTTGTTGAAGAAGCCATTCAAAGGGGCTATTGTGTATATGCAGGAATCAGAAAAAGCAGTTCAAGAGAATTCCTTCAACATCGGGAAATACAATTTGTAACCATAGACTTTAATGACTTCGGAGCGCTTCAAACGCTTTTTGACAATCAGTATTTTCACTATATCATACAAAATGCAGGGATAACCAAAGCCAGGGATGAAGCAGAGTACTATGATGTCAATGCCTATGCACTCCAAAAGCTGGCACAAGCAGTATATGCGAATGAACGTCTTCCGGAAAAGTTTATTTTCATGAGCAGTATCGCAGCGTACGGCCCTGCTGACTTTACACAAGACGGAATAGTCACCATCGATAGTTCTCCACATCCGGTCACAACCTATGGAAAGAGCAAACTATTGGGTGAATCTCTCCTGAAAGAATTCAATACTCTACCCTATCATATCCTTAGACCCACAGCAGTTTATGGACCCAGAGAAAAGGATTTGTTGACACTATATAAAACCATTCAGCGAGGCTGGGAGGTGTATATTGGCTCACAACCTCAACAATTGACTTTTGTTTATGTCAAAGATCTTGTGAACGCAACATTGAATCTGTTGAATCTCGAAAAGTCAGGAACATCGTATTTTATAAGTGATGGAAATACTTATTTATCGCAAGAGTATTACCAATTGATTGCAGAAATTTTGAGAAAGAAAACTCGCAAAATCCATATTCCGGTACCAGTGATCAAAGGAGCTGCATATATCAGCCAAATTCTGGCAGCTGTGAGAGGGAAATATCCGGCTTTCAATCTGGAAAAAGTGAATGAACTAAAAAGTCTTAGCTGGAAATGTGATATAACTCCTTTAATCAACGATATCGGATACCAACCGCAATATCCCTTGAAAAATGGATTACAGGAAACATTGGAGTGGCTCCAAAGTCAAAACGAATTATAGCTGAAAACATGATCTCATAAACATTTCCTTTTTCATTTCAAATTGACTCTTAACCCTATTTGATACAATGTTGCATTTATTGATTTGATTTTATTAATATTGACAAATTTTTTAAAAAAAATGATTTATATAGTATAGGAAGTCAGCCTTTATGAAATGAAAAAACAAAAGATTGTTTTCATAGTCAACCCATTTTCAGGAACCGGTTCTAAAAAGAAAATTGAAACTTTAATTTATAAACACCTTGATCATACACGGTTCGAGATTTCTTTTAAATTTAGTGAATATCCAGGACATGCTGCTTTGCTCACAAGGCAAGCCGTTGCAGATTCTGCTGATATTGTAGCTGCTGTAGGCGGTGATGGTACTTTAAATGAAGTAGGTTCCGTACTTATCCATAGCAATACGATTATGGCCATTGTACCGGCGGGTTCAGGAAATGGATTTGCTTATCATTTAGGTTTGGGAAGAAACATCCGCAAAGCTTTGAATGCCATCAATGAAGGGCATACTATGTGGGTTGACACTTGCATTTTAAATGATAAAAAATATATAAATGTCGCAGGCCTGGGATTTGATGCCAAAATAGCCTATTTGACGAAGCAACGTACCCAAAGAGGGTTTTTGCCCTATTTCCTAACGACCATAAAAGAAAGCTTTCATTTTTCAGCTGAACATTTTTCTTTGGAAATTGATGGTAAAATAATCATTGGAAATTATGCGATTGCAGTAATTGCTAATGCATCTATGTATGGTTACAACTTTAGCATTGCTCCAACTGCCAATATCAACGATGGTCTTTTGGATATTTTACTTATTAAAGAAGCCCCTGTATATAAATATTTTTATAATGTGTACAGGTGTTTTAACAAAACTTTACATTTGAGTCCACTGGTTGAAACCTACAGTGCAAAAACGATAAAAATAAAGAGTAAAAGACCAGTATATTATCATTTGGATGGTGAAGGATACAGAGAAGAGAAAGAATTCAATTTCCATATTCAACCCAAATCATTACGTTTTATTGTGCCGGCTAATTTTCAATAACCGGAAGGGAATAATAACCTCTGTATTCCTGGTCTTCTATACTGACATAGTTTGAATAATCATGAACAACCTGATATAGAGTATCCCTTTCAACAGGTACTCGTCCCACTCCTTTAATAAGTGATATTAATTGTCCCGTAGTTAATGTAGGATTTTGCTCTTCTGAGCCAGCCATTGAGTAAATTTTTGTTGTATCATCAATGGTACCGTCCAGGTCATCTACTCCAAATGCCAACGCAATCTGGGCCGTTTCCCTTCCAATCATCGGCCAATACGCTTTGATATGATCGAAATTATCAAGGTATATTCTTGATATAGCATAATTCTTCAAATCTTCAATCACAGAAACCTCAGGAATATGAGACATCTGGTTATCCTTATTTCTGAATTTTAGCGGAATAAAAGTTTGAAAACCGCCGGTTTCATCCTGAAGTTCTCTAAGCAACTTCATATGATGCACTCTGTGCGCATAGGATTCAATATGTCCGTATAAAATGGTGGCATTGGAGCGTCCCCCCAGACGATGCCATTCTCTGTGAATCGACAACCATTGTTCACCCGAACATTTACCACCGGCTATCTGATCCCGGATTTCAGGGTGAAATATTTCTGCACCACCACCTGGCATAGAATCCAGGCCTGCATCCTTCATGATTTTCATCCCTTCACCATAGGATAATTTAGACTTTTTAAAAATATAGTGATATTCTACCGGAGTTAAAGCTTTAATGTGTAATTCAGGACGGTGAAGTTTGATACGCCGGAAAAGTTCACTGTAGAATTGGACATCATATTGCGGAAGTACTCCCCCAACTATGTGCACCTCGGTTACCGGCTTGTCATCATAAGACCGGATTATGTCCATGATATCATCCATCGAATATTCCCATCCTTCTTCCCGCTTCTTAATTAACCTGCTATAGGAACAGAAAGTACAGGTATAAAGACAAACATTGGTAGGTTCAATATGAAAGTTTCTATTGAAATAGGTTACGTTACCATGCTTCATTTCACGGATATAATTGGCCATCACACCTACGGCTGATAATTGTGCATTTTCGTATAAATACAGAGCATCTGAATCATCAATCCGGCTAAGGTCGCTCACTTTTTCCGCTATCGAAGCCAGTTTCTTGTCATCACTATGGGTAATCAAGTGATACAATGAATTTGTGTTTTTGACCATGGACAATTGATTTATAATTTTAAGTAAAGAATAGATGCTTAATTTATATACCTGATTGTATGAAAAGAAGCAAAATATCGATATAATTCAATATTTAGACTAGACCTTTAAATTGATTTCCTCACATCATTTTAGTCACTTAAAAAAAATACTATTTAAGTAAGAAAGTTGAATGCCCAACCTGATTTCTATAACATTTCATACAAACCTTTGATCTTTATCAAATATATGCTTTATGATTAAGTTGCATTCAAGATCGCAGGATATTATTTATTCAAAGGGAAAGCCTGAATTCCTTTATTAACAAAATTTATTTTGGCCGGTTCAAGAAACGTTCAATGCTTATTTAATACTTCAATTGAACTATCTTTATAGCAATAATTGGAAAATGTAAATCAGAATCAATCATTATTATTTTCTGCTTTGTGAAAGATGTTATCTATACTTATACCTCTATATAATTGCAATGTTGTAGCTTTAGTGGAAGACCTGTCTGCTCAGTGCAGGCTTGAAGATATTGACTTTGAAATCATTGTATGCGATGATAATTCTCTGGAAGCAATCCAAAAACAAAACAGATTAATCAGGAATAACTCAAATGTAAGATATGATGTATTAGAAAGCAGAAAAGGGCGCTCCGGTATCAGAAACCACCTGGCTAATTTGGCAAAATATGAAAACTTATTGTTTTTGGATGGAGATTCAGGAATAGAACCTTCATTTATCAAAGAATATATCAATGTCATTACAAATTCTTATGATATAGTATACGGAGGAAGAAAATACCCCAATGAATGCCTCGACCCAAAAAAGATTTTACACTTTAAGTATGGGCATAGGGTTGAATCAAAAAATGCCAAAATCAGAATGCGAAAACCCTGGATCACATTCATGTCCAATAATTTCCTGATTAAAAAGGCACTTTTTGAAACCATAGGTTTTGATGAGAACATTAAAAGTTATGGTTATGAGGACCTCATTTTTGCCGGAGAGTGTAAAAAAAACAATTATTCCATCCACCATATCGACAACCCGGTGATTCATATTGGCCTGGATGATGCTTCAGAATTTCTGGCCAAGACAAAAGAGGCAATTTCCAATTTATGCAGAATGATTTCTGATTATAAAATTCTCAAAGAAGTAAAATTAGTCAGAATTGCTGCCTTCCTGGATCTGATTTTCATTTCCAGGCCCCTTATTCTGATCACATGGATGCTGGAAAATAAGTTGAAAAATAACTTGTTGGGAAATACACCATTGATCTTCATTTTACAATGGTATAAGCTTTATCTGTATCTGAAAGAAAAAGGGAAGACTTCGCTGTAGAAGCCTTCCCAAATTGCTGCACTATTAGAGAGATACTAACGATTTTAATAACGAATCATTTTATATAATGTTTACCAAAAAACAAATTTTGTTTAAAAAAAAATCATAAACCCTAAACACTGGAATTGAAAAAAATATGGTATTGAATGGCGGAATCTTTAATATTTTATAAAATGAAAAGCCTGTATAGTATAATTATTGATCATTGATTTTGATATAGTTTTTTTTCTATTTTAAATTATTAAATAATTATGAAATAAATATTACTTTGCAATGGGAAATAGCAGTATAAGCAATGGGCTTTTAGAAATTGTCCCACATGTATTCACTACTGAAATTTCATGCTATTAGTCACATTAAAGCCAATCAAAATGAGTAAAAAATTGTTTTTTTTATCATGTTTCCTGATTATCATATCCTTACAATATGGTATAGGTCAGAATGTGGTCAGGGGAATTGTTAAAGATGTAGAAACTGGGGATCCTCTTATCGGTGTGAACGTATCATTGGTAGGTACTGTAAGAGGTACAATTACCAATCTGGATGGTAGATATGAATTAACATCTACAGAAAGGCTTCCTTACAGGATTTCTTTTTCATTTATTGGATTTGAAACACGTGAAGTGGTGGTTACTGAAGCCAGCGCTACCATAGACATTGATCTGATACAACAATCGGTTATCACATCAGAAGTTGTGGTTTCGGCTTCAAGAGTTGAAGAATCTATTTTAGAGTCTCCTGTAACCATTGAGAAGCTGGATCTCATCGCACTTCGCAATTCCACAGCCGTAGATTTTTATGATGAAGTATCACGACTGAAAGGAGTTCATACCGTACAGGCAAGTATGACCTTCAACTCTGTGAATGCCAGAGGTTTTGCCGGTCATGGTAATACACGCTTTGTTCAACTGATGGATGGTATGGACAATGCTGCTCCCCTTCTCAATTTTCCGACAGGAAATATCGTAGGTATTTCAGAGTTGGATATTAAGGATATGGAATTAATTCCGGGTGCTGCTTCCGCCTTATATGGACCGAATGCTTTTAATGGAATTCTCCTTATGAATTCAAAAGATCCTTTTAATTATCAGGGATTGAGTGCGCAAGTCAAATCGGGATATACGGAAGGAAATGTCAATTCAGACCCTTTATATGGAGCCAGTTTTCGATATGCCAAGGCAATTAAGGATAAGTTTGCTTTTAAAGTCAATTTTTCCAGTTTAATAGCGAGTGATTGGGATGCAAATGATTATACTACACAAAGATCTTTGGATCTAACAGGGAACCTTACTCCCGATCATCCTGCTTTTGATGGAATCAATACTTATGGGGACGAAACCCTGATCCCGGTGGGTGCGGGTATGAGAAGGACCGGGTGGAGAGAAGAAGATTTATTGGAAAGCCGGGATGCGAGAAGCATCAAAGCCGATGCGGCTGTCCACTACAGGCTCTCAGACCGTCTCGAAGTCAATCTCAGCCATCGATACGGCACGGGATCTACAGTATACCAAGGCTCTGAACGCTACGCTTTACGTGATTTTGTACAGCAATTCACTAAACTTGAACTGAATGCGGCTGACTGGAATATCCGTGCATACCGCTCAAAGACTGATGCAGGGAATTCATATAATCTTACGGCATTGGGCGCCTTTGTTAACGAAGGAATCTTTAGGTCATTCTATGAAACTCCCGTACAGGTAGCTCCGGGTGTGAATGTTAATATCCCTGGGGGATGGGCAGTAGCTGCCAACCTGGCCAATCAGGGGGCGTTTCAATTTTTTGGCATTCCTCAAGGAAATCTGGCTGCCGCGAAGGCTTTCGCAGATGCAGGAGGAACCCGGATTTTGACTGATGCGCAAAAACAATTGCTTATTCCTGGTTTAGCGGCTCAATTGGGATTGCCTTTACCACTGGCTGCATTGCTGGTAGATCAGGCTGGAGGAAATGCAAGACCTGAAGTGGGTTCGCCTCAATTTAATCAGTTAGTGGAGCAAGTCAGAACTGGATTATTCCAACAGGGAGGTGCCGGATTTATTGACGATTCCAGTCTCAATCATATTGAAGGGAATTATAACTTCAGCAGTTTATTTGATAATAAAATCAACCTGCAGGTCGGCGGTAATTTCAGGCGCTATGATTTGTTTACCATGGGCACAGTTTTCAATGAGGACCCGGATGGAACGGGCAACTTTAACAGAATCACCATTGATGAATTTGGAGGATATATGCAATTGATCAAAAAGATGGCAGATGACCGTTTAAAAGTCACTGCATCATTGAGATATGATAAAAACCAGAATTTTGATGGTCAGGTGACCCCCAGAGCATCCATGGTATATTCTGCAGGAGCAACCAGAAACCATAATTTCAGAGCTTCTTATCAGACAGGGTTCAGAAACCCAACAACTCAAAATCAATTTATATATTTCCCAACGACCAACATTCTGTTAGGTGGTACCAGAGAGAACGCAGAAAGATATGGTATTTACAATGGTGGTGCATGGACGGATGCTTCCTATCAGGAGTTTCTAAGAACTGGAAATGAAGCAGTACTTGAAGTTATTAACTTTGATTACGTGCAGCCTGAAAAACTTACTTCATTTGAGGTGGGTTATAAAGGAATCAGTAACCGTAAGTTGTTCCTTGATGCCAATGTATATTATACTGTGTACAGGGATTTCATCACAGGGCAAATTGTCCGAAATATCAATCCAACATCTCATAGAGGAAACACTATTCCTTCCGGATCGGCATGGAGTCCAACATTCAACTCACCGGTCAATATCCAGGCTTATGGGTTTACCATTGGCGCTGAATACGCTGCTTCCAAAAATTGGAGACTATCCACCAATTATACTTATAACAATTTTAATATTGATGAAGATAAATTTCCTGGAGGATTTGATGATTTTGACATTGGGTTTAATACTCCCACCTCCAAAGTCAATTTTGGTGTAGTCAACAAAAGAGTAGTGAAAAACTTATCTTTTGGTGCCAACTACAGATGGCAAAATGAATTTTATTGGTTTGGTTCCTTCGGTGAAGGTGCAATACCAGCCTATGGCATTTTGGATGCACAATTCAGTCTGAGAATTCCATCTGCGAAGACTACCATTAAATTAGGTGCAACCAATATTACCAAAACACAATTTGTCACCAACTATGGCGGACCAACCATTGGCAGAATGACGCATCTTACGATTACTTACGACCAGTTTTCCAACTAGGTTTCTGCACAATAAATTAAGAAAAGCTTTGCAATTTGCCCTATTGCAAAGCTTTTTTATTTTAAACAAATTTTGGTAAGAAATAAAAATTCCGCCATATGTATTGATATATTGGACATTTATTATTAAATTTGTTTACATCGAGTGTTTATATAAGAATTTTAATAACCAAAAACACAGGTTGCCATGAAAATATATAAAGTATTATACTGGTCTTCGACAGTCATCATGGTTACAATTTTCCTGTTCACCGCAGGACTCAACATTTTCAGCTTTAAACAGGTTGGGCTGTTTTACAGTGATCTTGGATTTCCAGTATGGCTGGTCATGCCGGTGGGCTTTTTNNCTTTTTAAAATTGGCTGCCCTGGGGGTTATTCTTTCCAGAAAATTTGATATGGTCAAAGAATGGGCCTATGCCGGTTTATTTTTTGACGCTATTCTAGCCCTTACTGCCCATCAGATATCCGGTGATGGTATGGGATGGCTGGCAATGATTGCCGGAGTTGCTGTATTGCTTTCAAGAATTTTTGAGGAGAAAGTATACCCTGAAGAGACCGTTGCTGTTTAATTCATATTTCAATCACTACAAATCCACCCTAAACCTCAGATTAATTCGTCGCGAAGTGAGGTAATTCGGTATAGCATATTGCACATTGGTGACCGTTTTTATCCATGTGTTGGCTACTTCATTCGCGACATCCATCAAATTAAATACTTCCAGGCTTAACCAGGCATCTCTTGAAATTCCCCATAATTTGTCTCTGTGCCCTTGATCCTTATTATTTCCAGATAATTTATAACCAAATCCTATATCAATCCGGTGATAAGGCTTAAATCTGAAGTTGTTTCTGAAAACAATATTATTCTCCCGCAACCCGAATGGAAGGCCTGAGCCAAAACTCAGGTTAAGATTGACTCTGAAATTTTCGTTTCTAGGTAAGTAATCCTGAAAAAACATTGACATGTTAAAAAACCGGTCTGTGGGCCTGGGTACAGAACTTACTTCTTCGGATTCAGGCTCTCCCACCTTCCTTCTCATGTGCTGTACTCCCTGAATGGACTCATGTGTTTTGAGAAATGACAAATTGATCCATGACTCAGCACCGGGCACAAACTCCCCGTTAATTCGAAAATCAAACCCCATGGCATACCCACTTGCATCATTTTCTCCTGAATACCTGATTTTTACATTGTCTATATCAAAAATGGTCAGATTATCTAATTTTTTATAGTACAGTTCTGATATGATGCGGAACGGCTTTTGACTCATGCCCGTCCACATAAAATCATAGGTAAATCCACTGACAACATGAATGGATCTTTGAGAACGCAAAGCGGTATTTAATGACCCGTCCAACCTGCGCATTTCTCTGTAAAATGGAGGTTGATAATAAATACCTCCGGCGAGTTTGAAAGAAAATCCTTCAGCCCAATTCAAAGGCTTATATAATATCTGCATTCGGGGACTCACAATCACTTCATCATTAAGAGAGCTGTACTTCATTCTCATTCCTCCAATAATTCTCAGCTCTCTTTTACCTGGAATTTTAGAGGTATATGTATTTTGGACGTAAGCCGAAAATCTATTATTGACAATTTCATTCTCCGAACGAATAAAGCTATTCACTAATACTTCATGCTCATTGAACGGTAATGAATATCCTGCTGAGTCAAGGCGCTCCCACTCTCTTACAGAATCATCAAAGTATTCGTACTGATACTTGGCGCCCCATTGGAAAAAATGACTGCTTCCATCTTCCAGATTGAATTCAACTCCCCCCTTTATCCTAACGTTGTAAATTTCATTATAAAGGTAATTGCGTGCATTAAGATGCTGAGTTCCTGTGCCTAAAACAGCAACTTCCTGTCCTGCATTTTCACTTCCCAATTGCGTTTCAATTTGAGCCAACCGGTAATATCCTAAAATGTCAAACTGCTCGGATTCCCTACCCCTGTATCCCGATGCAAGTAGCTTAACAAACATTGGATTCTTTCTTTTCTCCGGTAAATAAGTCAATGAAACTCCGCTCATACCATTTATAAAATCATCCACCTCTGATCCTTCAAAGACAGCAGACAGACGCAAAGCAAAATTGACGAGCCCAAAAGCTGATTCTCTTTCTCTTGGAATAAAATTATATCTGCTTATATTATAATTACCAATCAAGCCGGCTTGCAGGGAACGACTGATATCATAGGTCAAATAAGCTTGAAGATCGATAAAGTCGGGCACATACTCTCCCTGTGTATCCAGGGTTCCCAACAAGTATCGATTAGTTTTATAGCGAGCCCCTGTTAAAAATCGCAATTTGTTAAAAGCATTGGGACCCAGTCTTTTACTCCCTTCAAGGTGTGTGCTGGCTCCTAATAAGCTACCGGAAATACTTCCTCTCAATTCTTCGGGTCTTTTATATCTAACATCCAATACTGATGACATCCGATCCCCATACATTGCTTCAAAACCACCCGAAGAAAAAGACAAATCTCTGATCAGATCCATATTGGGGAAAGTAAGACCTTCCTGCTGCCCACTCCGTATCAATTGGGGTCTGAAAATCTCAAAGTCATTGACATAGATCAGGTTCTCATCATAATTACCTCCTCTGACATTGTATTGCGAACTCAATTCGCCCCCAGTACCTGAAGACACTCCCAATGCGATAGAAGGGAGTACACTTTCCAAATTCCCTGTTGTGCTGGGAATCATAAACATCTCAGTTACCTCTTCTCTTACCATTCCTACATCTTCAATGCGGCTGCTTCGGATGGTAATTCCCAAATCTTCGGTAAGCGGTGACAATTTAATGTTAATATTTCGTTTACCATCGTCAGGCAAAGCTTCAACCTGAATAGTTACTCGCTCATACCCAATCCTTGTATATATCAGTTTAAGATTTATTCTAGAGGGTACAACCAAGCGGTAATGACCGAATTCATCTGAATCAACGGCTATGGCCGTATTTTCAATATGGATTGTGGCATAATCGACAGGCTGTCCAGAGATCAGATCGGTCAAAACGCCGAAAACGACTGCTTCCTGGCCTCGCAATTCTAACGACCCAATCCCTATCAAAATAATAAATAGTGGTAATAGTCCCTTCATACAATATATAGATGGTCTAACGCCTGACGTCATATATAAGTATCAAAAGATATGGATTTCATTCTGTGAATGGTTTGTATTGGATCTTCAGATGTAAATACACTACTTCCGGCGACCAATACACGGGCTCCGGCTTGTAAAATTTTTTCAGCATTCTGAAGACCAACTCCACCATCTACTTCAATCAGGGCATCACTATTTACTTCATCAAGCATATGCCGAAGTTTCTTAATCTTTGAAATACTTCTGTAAATGAATTTCTGGCCTCCAAATCCCGGATTGACTGACATAATAAGGAAAAGATCAGCTTCTTCCAAAATGTCTTCAAAAAGTGAAACCGGATTGTGAGGATTTATAGCCACACCGGCTTTTATACCCAAACTTCGAATCAAAGAAAGCGTTCGTTGCAAATGAGTGCAAGCCTCCCAGTGTACTGTTATACAGATTGCACCCATATCGGCAAAAGGTTGAATAAATTTATCAGGGTCTGAAACCATTAAATGAACATCCAATGGTTTAGAGGCTTTTTTTGCTACGGCTCTCACTACGTCCGGACCAAAGGATATGGTGGGCACAAAATGTCCATCCATTATATCAATGTGTAACCAATCCGCCTCAGAACGGTTGATCATATCCACCTCGTTGTTCAATTGCCCAAAGTCTGCGGCCAAAATAGAAGGTGCAACTATGTAATTCATTTAATACTGGATAAATCATTGATCACAAGAATATGATCATCCTCATACGAATGATCCAATTGTCACACAAACTTAATTAAAGTAGCCATTTGTGGGTATATTTCTTAACAAGTATATCAAATTTCAGGAAAGACTTCGTATTGTTTTTTATAACATATAGGGCATGTAAGATAATTGCGATTCAACTTCACCATTTAATTACCTAACGCAACGGAAACAACTTTCTAATTAACAATACTCCTATTCATCATTCATCAATCCCTCCATCGAAATGTGGTTCCACTTCAAAATAAGCATCATTACCGCCAGAACATCTTTTTCGCAATATTTCACAATCCTCTCCAAATTATTATCCTGATAATACACTTCCGCCACCTGACTACCTTCTATATCATCTTTTGGAGAAGGGATACCAAAAATATGAGAGAGCAAACGCAATGAAGTATAATTCTTGAAATCTCCAAATTTCCACATCTCCATGGTGTCTAATAAATACTCAATCTGCCATGGCTTTCGTCCGCGTATATTGAGCAGGGAAGGAAGAGGTATTCCATGAATCAACATTCTTCTGCATATGTATGGAATGTCAAATTCTTTTAAATTATGACCGCACAAAAGATGCTTTTCCGGATCATTATAATACTGGGTCAATAATTGAGAAAAACCTGATAAAACCTCCTTTTCATCATGCCCTGAAAATGATTTAAGCCGGGCATTTACAATATTATTATTCTCAAAAAACAAATATCCTACTGAGATACAAATGATTTTTCCAAACTCAGCATAAATTCCGGCTCGTTGTTTATACAGGGTTTCTTCATTGTCACTTTCAGAAGTAGTTTTCAAGTGGGATGCTTTTAGTTTCCAAAGTACCTGACCCTCTTCGGGAAGATGATTTAAAGAAGAAAATCCTGGTACGGTTTCCACGTCAAGAAACAAAGTTCTTTCCAATTGTTGTCGGTTTAAGTTCATCCCTCAGGGTTTACACGGATTAAATCATCGTGGTTTTCCACCAATTTAAGAATATATCATGCAAAATATATAATAAATGCAGATATTTGTACCGTTAATGGGCAAAAAAATGTATTTAGACAATTATTAAATTAAAATAAAATTTATAGAGCATGAACAATCGAATGGGAAATCAGGCAAATCTAACCACATGGGCAATAATTGCAATCATTGCCCTTTTGGCTTTGAATGGATATCAATGGTACTCCAATAGCAAAATCAAAAAGGAAAATAATCAGAACAAATCCTATACGCTTGAACTATCAAAAGCACAAGCAGAATTGGAGAAAGATTACCTTTCTGCCTTGGAGAATTTAGAGGAACTAAAAGGGGACAACAAAGATCTGAACGATTTGATAGACAGTCAAAAGAAAGAGTTGGCTTCACAAAAAGAGAAAATCAACGAATTGATCTGGACAAAAAGGGAGCTTAATAAAGCGAAAGAGGAAATCAAAAACCTGAATTCAATGGCCAGTGGTTATGTAGCACAGATCAACAAACTCAAAGATGAAAATCTGATGCTTGCCGAAAGTAACCGGTCATTGACAGATGAAAAAGAAATGTTATCCACAAATTTTGAAATGCAGTTAAAACTGAATAAAGAATTGGAGGAAGTGGCGCAAACGCTGGAAGGAGAAAAAAAGAGATTGGCTACATCCAATGAATCCTTATCAGGCAAAGTTGACATTGCCAACGCTATTAAAATCAACTGGATGAATGTGGAAGGGTATGAATACAAAAAAAATGGTGAGCTAAAGAAAAATTCAAAAGCAAAGGATATTGAAGTACTTAGAACCTGCATCAAAACAGAAACCAATCTGGTTACGGATCCAGGTCCAAAAGATTTTTATGTCAGACTAATTACAGATAATGGTGAAACTATCGCCAAAGAATCCGATGGAAGTGGTATCCTTTGGAATAAACTGGATGATACCCAAATCAGATATACATATAGCGGGAAAGTTGATTACAGAAATCAGGATACTGAAGCATGTTTGGACTGGGTTGTCAGCGATCCTCTTCCCAAAGGACCCTACGATATTGAAATTTATAATAATGGATTTCTTGTAGGGAAAGGAAATTTTCGGTTGAAGTAAATATTAAATCACAATTCCGTACCCAAGTCTGGTTTTTAATAAATTTTAGTTAACAACCATACCGTCATTCGTAAAGAGGGTCTGACTCACAGGAAGACCCTCTTTCATTTTATGAACTTTACTTGCATAAAGTGGGTTTCTTTGGGATATGGATCAAGACTTTCAAAATCCAATTGCTGAAGACAAAGTATGTGATCACCCTCATTTACTTCCTTATGCCCATCATATTGGCAGCGCGATTATCAAGCCTATAGATAAAGGCAAAACGAAAGGCGTTGCTATGAGTGCCATGTACCAACAGACCGAAAAGAGTCTGATTCAAATCAAGGAGCAATTAGAGACTTTGATTCAACAGGCACAAAAAATTCATAACCGTATTTATATATCCGAAACTATTTATCAGGCTGAAATGGGTTTTAAACCCATCATTGGCAAAGTATATCACCTATATGAAAGAAAGGATGGATCCCGCTTGCTTTCTTTAGTTGCACCTAAAGAATGGAAAAGGAATGCACCCTTTTTATTCATTGCCACAATAAAATTGATGGCTGACCATACCTGGGAAATTATTAACCAAAGTACAGAATCATTTTTATAGATTAAGCATTAAGAGGATTTGAGCTTGATTCTATGGCTTTATCGGATAAGTTTACAATGGATTCAACTTTATTCTATTCTGGTGCGTTATACGTTTATTTAAAGAGGAAGGTACTACTATGAGGGGATGGAGATTTGAACAATACATTGCGAATCAGGATGGCGAAAATCCCTTTGATAAACTTTTCAAAATTTTCAGAGAATTATTAATACATACATCGGGGGATGTAGAGGAAGCACTTGCATGGCTCACTGAATTGGATAAACAGTATCAACTGACCTCTGATGATTATGGTATAGCTGATTTTATCGAAGAACTGGAAGAAAGAGGATTTATAAAAAAGGAGCGAAAAAGGAATCGGAATTTTTTTGAATACCTCCCTACCAAAAAAATGGAGCTGGCACTAAGAAGACAGGCCTTAAATGATGTTTTTGATGAATTGAAAAAATCTAAAAAAGGGAACCACAATACAAGATTTTTAGGACAGGGAGATGAAAATACATCTGAAGTAAAACCATTTCAATTTGGAGATAATATTGATCATATCGCTATCTCTGAATCATTGAAAAACGCACAAATCAATCATGGGATTGATGAATTTAAACTTACCCAGGAGGACCTGGAAGTGCATGAGACCTATTATCAGTCACTGACCAGTACAGTACTGATGATAGATATATCTCATTCTATGATTTTATATGGAGAGGACAGGATCACCCCTGCCAAGAAAGTGGCTATGGCTTTGGCTGAGCTCATAACAACACGGTATCCTAAAGACACATTGGATATTATAGTTTTTGGAGATGATGCTTGGCAAATTGAAATTAAAGACCTGCCCTACCTGCAAGTGGGTCCATACCATACAAATACAGTAGCTGGTCTCGATCTTGCTTTGGAAATATTACGAAAGAGAAAGAATCCCAACAAGCATATTATGATGATCACTGACGGTAAACCGACATGCATCATGAAGGGAAAAAAATACTATAAAAATCCATTTGGACTAGACAGAACCATTCTCAACAGAACCCTGGCACAGGCCGTGAAATGTAAAAAATTACAAATTCCTGTAACTACATTCATGATCGCCAAGGATCCTTATTTGGTGCAATTTGTCGATCAGTTTACCAGTGCCAATGGTGGAAAGGCATTTTATTCAAGTTTGAATGGGCTGGGAGAATTCATTTTTATGGATTATAAAAACAATAAAAGGAGAAGAAGAAATCATTAAATTCTAATCATATACATGACCTAAATGAATAAAATATCAATCGATTCACAATCTATAAATACACTGGGTGACCTGAAAAGAAACAGCTACCAATCCAAAGGAATTAAGCAGGAAATCAGGGATAATCTGATCAGAAAAATTAGGCATAAAGAAAAAATTTTTGAAGGAATCATAGGTTTTGAAGATACGGTAATACCTGATATTGAAAGGGCGTTACTTGCCGGACACAATATATTGTTACTGGGTTTAAGAGGACAAGCGAAGACCAGAATCGCTCGTCTTTTAGTTCAACTTCTTGATGAATATATACCTGTCATACAAGGTAGTGAATTAAATGATGATCCTATGCTCCCGATCAGCAAAGCTGGCAAAGACCTCATCCACCAATTAGGTGATGATACACCCATATCCTGGCTCCATCGCAAAGAGCGGTATGTTGAAAAACTGGCTACTCCAGATGTAAGTGTTGCGGATTTAATAGGCGACATAGATCCCATTAAAGCTGCAACGTTAAAACTTCCCTACTCAGATGAACGGGTAATACACTATGGTTTGGTTCCCAGGGCACACCGATCCGTTTTTGTGATTAATGAATTGCCGGATCTTCAGGCTCGTATTCAGGTATCTTTATTCAATATACTTCAGGAAGGGGATATCCAAATCAGAGGTTTTAAAATCCGCTTACCTTTGGATATCCAATTTGTTTTTACTGCTAACCCTGAAGACTATACCAATAGAGGCAGTATTATTACTCCACTGAAAGACAGAATCGAAAGTCAGATCATTACACATTATCCTAAATCACTGGAAATTTCAAAACAAATCACAAAGCAGGAAGCACGAATACATAAAGATCAATCACGAATCACAGTACCCCCTGTTATTGAAGACCTTCTTGAAATGATTACAACAAAGGCAAGAGAAAGTGAACTGATCGATGAAAAAAGTGGAGTATCTGCCCGATTATCTATCACAGCATATGAGCTGCTGTACAGTGCAGCAGAAAGACGGATGTTGATGAATGGAGAAGAAGAAACCGATGTGCGCATTACTGATTTCTGGGGAATGGTTCCTGCCATTACCGGAAAAGTGGAGCTGGTATATGAAGGCGAACAATTAGGCCCTTACAGTGTAGCTTTGGAACTGTTTGAAGATGCAGTCAGCGAGTTATTTTTACAATTTTTTCCCAAACCTGATGAGATTGAAAAAAGAGAAATGAAAGATCCCTATGGTGTATTAAGAGCCTATTTTTCCGGTGGCAACTATATTGATTTACTGAGCAATTCAAACAATTCTGAATATAAACAAGCCCTCGAAAATGTAAAGGGATTGCGAAAAATGGTTGAGTATTTTAACGTTCCTGACAGATGGAAATATGTTTTTATGGAATTAGTGCTCTTTGGATTGGCAGAGTTTGAGATCCTCAATAAGGAAGTGATGGAAGAGAAATTTTCATTCAAGGATCCCTTTTCAAATATGTTTGATGATTTAAACAATTAAAAAAGGAGAGCCATTTTTTAATAGCTCTCCTTTTTACTTATTCATTGGAAATTAAATGGATTACTGGTTTTGCTGTACTGCCTCAATTTTAGTTTTCATTTCTTCCACTTTATCGTAATCATTATTTCTGGCATATATCTCCCTAAGGGCAATCATTGAATTGAGATCTTTGGGGTTCAATGTATGAGATTGCAAAAAATAGGGCAGAGCAGATGCAAATAGTTCGTCCATCATCTTCTTTATTGCTTCATACTTTTTGGTACCTTCTCTGGAATAATCTTCGGCAAGTTTATTGATCTCATCGGTCATGGATGCAGCTTTATTGTAATGAAGCGCTCCCAAGCTATAATAAGCTTCATAACTGTTACCATCTATCTCTTTCGCCTGAGAAAAATACTTATATGCCTCATTGAAGTATTCATCAGATTTATCGATGTCTCCATCTTGACGTGATTGTTGACTCAATTGATCATATACGGAGCCCAGAGTAGTATATAAAGAAATGTTTTCGGGTTCTTTAGCTATAGCTTCTTTTATTCTTCCAATCGGCTCTTCCAGGTTTCCTTTGGACAGATAATAATTAATTTCTGCATATAACAAAGCAGTCTCTTCAGGGAATTTCTCCCTACCTTCTCTTAGTACCTTTACCGCTTTATTTTCATCAGTTTCTTTTAGCAGTTGGAAGTAAGTATCATAAATGAAGTAATGATCATATTCAGCCTTATAAAGCTCTTCTATATACCGGGTTGCATTATGTGTATGGCCTCCATACACTGCTGACACAATGGTATAGAATTTTTGAAGCTGCATAGCTTCGGGATCTGAATACAAAGTCTGTCCCCCCTTGGATTCAATAAAATCATGAATTTTAATGGTTTCGTCAAACGTCATAAACGCTGCGGGGTAGTTTTTTTCATCAAAAAATGTACTGCCCATAAAACTTATTGTAGTCATAGCGTTTTCCAATCCTTTTAAAGCAGGTTTATCCTTCGCACCTGCGTCCAATGCCCTCATATAGGCTTCCTTGGCTTTAAATGGTGCATCTGGAAATACAATTTTGTACATGGGATTAAGCAAAGCAAACTTCTCTTCTTCCTCAGTGATATTCAGATAAATATCGCCTTTCTCAGTCCACATATCCGGTTTGTCGGGATTTTTAAAATCCGCTTCTAATGATGAAAGTACTTTTTTAATGGCTTCTTTATTGCCGGGTATATCTTTCAAAAGGGATTTAAGCTCCTTCTGGGTATTCTTCAATACCGTTTTCGCATCCTGACCTGTTATGAATCCAGGAAAGATCAAGCAAACAGTGAGTATGACAAATAAATACTTTTTCATTTTCATTGTGATTAATTTTTACAAATGATCAAACAAATTTACAACAACATAGACGATTACAAGTAATATATTCTGTTTAAAAAAAGTTAAAACCATAATTTTAAAAGGTTAAATATTAAATTTATTCCTCTTCATCTGATCCCTGATTTCTTATTACAGTCACATCTCCTATGGATTCTCCTTCATCCAGGCGAATGATCTTTACTCCTTGAGTAGCACGACCCATCACTCTGACACCAGAAACAGCAATTCTGATTACAATACCTGACAATGTTGTAATCATTAACTCATCCATATCAGTAACTGCTTTCAATGCAATTAGTTTTCCGGTTTTTTGAGTTACTTTAAGGGTTTTCACCCCTTTGCCCCCGCGGTTTGTCAACCGGTAATCTTCAAGTAGAGATCTTTTTCCATTTCCTTTTTCAGAAATGACCATGATTGTTATAGCTTCATCGTTAGGATCAGCAGTAACCATGCCGATCACTCTGTCGGTGTCATTATCCAGAGTCATCCCTTTTACACCTGCAGCACTTCTTCCCATAGATCTTACATTATCTTCATGAAAGCGAATGGCTCTCCCATTTCGATTAGCCAGAAGTATATCTCTCTTTCCATGGGTCAATTTGACCTCAAGCAATTGATCTCCCTCATTGATGGTGATAGCATTAATTCCATTGGTTCGTGGTCTTGAGAAAGCTTCGACCAATGTTTTTTTAATAATACCTTTCGCTGTACAGAAAATGATATAATGGCTATTTATAAATTCTTCATCTTTGAGGTCTTCTATTTTGATATATCCTTTTACTTTATCATCCTTATCCAATTCAATGATATTTTGTATCACCCGGCCACCGCCAGATTTGGATGCCTCAGGAATCTCAAAAACACGTACCCAATAACATTTACCCGCCTCAGTAAACAATAGCAAATAATGGTGATTCCTTGCGATAAAAATGTGTTCGATAAAATCTTCATCCCTTGTTTTACTTCCCCTCGATCCTCGTCCTCCACGGGTTTGTTGACGATATTCACTGGATTTTGTACGTTTAATATAACCCAAATGAGAGATAGTTATTACCATTTCTTCATTAGGAATCATATCTTCAATGGATATCTCGTCTGATGAATACGAAATTTCAGTCATCCGGTCATCACCATATTTTTCATCCACTTCGGTAAGCTCTTCCTTAATGATGTCCCGCTGCATGGCTTCACTTTCCAAAATAGCTTTGAGATGGGCTATTCTTTTCATCAATTCATCATACTCCTGCTGGAGCTTTTCCACTTCAAGGCTCACCAACTTCTGCAAACGCATATCCAGAATGGCTTTCGCCTGAATCTCTGTTAATACAAATGCATTGATCAGGCCGGATGATGCTTCTTCTACCGTTTTTGATGCCCGTATGATGCGAATCACTTCATCAATATTAGCCAGTGCTATCAACAATCCTTCAACAATATGAGCTCTTTCTTCTGCTTTTTTTAATTCATACTGCGTGCGCCTTACTATTATTTCCAGCCTGAACTTGATGAATTCATCAATCAACTGCTTGAGATTGAGAAGCCGCGGTCTACCTTTTACTAACGCGATATTATTGACACCATAGGAAGTTTGGAGGGCGGTAAACTTGTACAGTTTACTCAAAACCACACTGGCCATGGCATCTCTTTTGATATCAATTACTATCCTGAGGCCATTCCTGTCGCTTTCATCCCTTATTCCGCTGATTCCTGTAATCTTCTCCTCATTTACCAGGTCTGCGATTTTTGCTACAAGATTGGCTTTGTTAACCTGGTAAGGTATCTCATGTACGATGATAGATTCCCTTCCGGTATCCGGTGAAATAATCTCTGCCTTTGCCCTGACTACAATCCTCCCTCTGCCCGTTTCAAAGGCTTCCTTTACGCCTTCATACCCATAAATAATTCCACCTGTTGGAAAATCCGGTGCCTTTATATACCGCATCAATTCTTCAATCGATATATCAGGATGATCAATCGCAGCTTTCACACCTGCAATCACTTCACGAAGGTTGTGTGGCAACATATTGGTCGCCATACCTACTGCGATTCCAGAAGCGCCGTTGATCAGCAAATTGGGGATTTTTGCCGGCAGAACAGTAGGCTCTTCAAGAGAATCATCAAAATTTAATGAAAAATCAACGGTCTCTTTCTGTATATCATCCAGCATTTCACTACTGATACGATCCAAACGGGCTTCAGTATACCGCATAGCTGCAGGGCTATCCCCATCCATCGATCCTTTATTTCCCTGAATTTCTACCAGGGGATATCGCATGGACCAAGGCTGCCCCATACGAATCATGGCATCATATACAGCCCCATCTCCATGGGGATGATATTTTCCTAATACCTCTCCAACTACCCTTGCTGATTTTTTGTACGGCCTGTTGAATCCCAATCCCAGCTCATCCATTCCGTACAGGATTCTGCGGTGAACCGGTTTCAACCCATCCCTTACGTCCGGCAATGCTCTTGAAACGATGACCGACATTGAATAATCAATGTAGGCTGACTTCATTTCGTCTTCAATATTTATTGGGATAATCCTTTGATCATTAATCATTTATAATAAAAATTAGGCTATTTTGATTAAACGTGCAAAGATAAGGAATTATATAATTAATTTTAATATTTATGCAATTAAAATAACTTTACCTCTCCTAACTCAAAGTACTTCCTTGAATGCTCTGGTGAACAATTCCATTACCAAAGTATTCAAAGTGAGAAAATGGATAGGATAAGAAAGAAATATACCCCTATGACCAGGAAACATAGTGATATTACACCTTATGATCAAAAGGATGTTGCCAAGAAAAAACAAGTTGCTTCCATGTTTGACAACATTGCGCCTTATTACGATTTTCTCAACAGATTTTTATCTGCAGGTATTGATAGATCATGGAGGAAAAAAGCCATTGCTGAATTAAAAAAATATAATCCTCAATTGATTCTGGATATAGCTACCGGAACTGCTGACCTTGCTATTGAAGCTGCCCGACAAATCGAAGCAAAACATATCACTGGCATTGATATTTCCAATCAAATGTTAAAAATAGGTAAGGAAAAAATCAAACGCAAAAATTTGGAACATTTGATCTCACTTGAATATGGTGACTCTGAAAATCTTCCCTACCCGGACAATCAATTTGACGCCATAACAGTAGCCTTTGGGGTTAGAAACTTTGAGAATCTAGAAAAAGGTCTTTCGGAAATGTTTCGTGTTCTTAAAGAAGATGGAAAAGTGGTCATTCTTGAATTTTCGAGACCCAGACACTTTCCTTTAAAACAACTTTTCAATGTATACTTTAAAAATATCTTACCCGTTATAGGTAAATTAAGATCCAAAGATCCTAAAGCATACAGGTATTTATATGATTCTGTTCAGGCATTTCCGGACTACGATCAATTGATAGCCATATTAGAAAAAGCAGGTTTTATACAAGCGAAATGGAAGTCTCTCACAATGGGAATATGTACAATCTATACAGCAAAAAAATAAGTGGGATCGTCATTGCATGCCTGTTTCTTAGCGTAACGCAGGCATATGGTCAATACATCGGAAAAGACAACCATAACTATCTGTCTTTCAACAGAAAATCCTATTATTTTGGCCTTACAATGGGCATGCATACATCCGGTTACAGATTGAATCAGTCTTCATTTTTTGTTGGAAATGAAAACATAAGAATTACAGAAGGTATTGCAGAAATAGGGATCAATCTCCATATCATTACCAATTTAAAAATAGGTCAGTATTTTGATTTTCGATTTTTGCCCGGTTTTGCCTTTTCCAATAGAACACTCGAATACACTTATGTCAATAGCCCAAACCAACCCCGCGAAACCAGAACCATTGAATCTGTATTTTTTGAGATGCCCTTTGCACTAAGATTTAAAAGTGAACCCTATAAAGATAAAAGAGGATACGTATTGGCAGGCCTCAAATATTCTTATGATGTTTCGTCCAATGCGCAATCCCGGATGGGGAATACTTTGATCAGAATTTCTCCTCATGATTTTCAATATGAGGTAGGTTTTGGAGTACAGTTTTTTTTCCCTTATTTTATTTTTTCTCCCGAAATCAAGTATAGCAGGGGAATGGGTAATATATTGTTGTATAACAATGAGCTCAATCAATCCAGAGTATTGGAACAGGTTGTATCTGAAATTTTTACCCTGTCTTTCCATTTTGAAGGCTAAGCCGTATCCATTCTTTTGATGCGTCTATCATTTCAGGAAAAAATGCAAGAAAAACCTGATGAAGCTCTTCCTGATGAATCAGATACGAATCAAAGCCTTTTTCCAGACTATTATCAAATGAACTTCTATACTTTAAACGACTGAACACTTCTTTCAGACCTGCCGGATGTGTGTAATGAATAAGAAATCGGTGATTTATCATGGATTGTACCCGCTTTTGAATATGCATCGGATAATCAGATAAATGATTTGCTATGACATGATAAACCTGATCTTCAAAGGAGTGAAATGGTAGAGTAATGAACCGGTCCCATTCTTTATACAGAATATAGTCGAACAAAACGTCGAGTACCACCGGAGAGTATTTATGGTGTTCCTGACGCAAATAAGTATACCCCTTTCTAACCAATGGGTGGCGATCGGTCATTGTATCGAGCCATCTGTGAAAAATTATACCTTTTTGGAAGCGAATGGGTAGGCCTTGCATCTCCTTATTAGAAATCATATCCGCCAGAAAGTTCCCCACCATAATTTCATTGTGGTGGAATGACAATAAACAATGAGCGATATAATTCATAAATAAAAAATTAAATCCATCACATACCAAAATTGAATGGTAGAAAGAAAGAGAACTATACGAGAAAACCTCAACACCTAACGCTTGTTCAAATGACTTAACCCTATAATTCAAAAATACTGAATTTCACCATCATTGGTGTCTTATATTGAAAACTTTACTATTTTTGCGAAAATTTTTAAAAAGCATTATGGCTAAAAGAAAAAAAACTCAAAAACAGGATGAAACCCTGGTCGACATTGTAGAAGTAAAACAGACCACCCAGGAATTTTTTGAAAAAAATCAAAATATTGTCTTAGGTGTTTTGGCTGCAATCATCATTTTGGTAGGAGGATTGGTATTTTACAATACTATGATAAAAGGTCCACGAGAAAAAAATGCCATGGCTGCTATGTTCAGGGCTGAAGAGCAATTTGCCCGAGACTCCTTTGCATTGGCGCTCGAAAATCCTGGCGGGGGTTTTGATGGTTTTTTAGACATAATAGATAACTATAGAGGTACAAAGACTGCAAATTTAGCCAACTATTATGCGGGCGTAAGTTACCTGAATTTGGGACGCTATGACGCAGGTATTGAATATTTAAATGATTTCAAACCGGCGGGGAAGATCACACCCATCATGAAAAACGGCGCCTTGGGTGATGCCTATTCAGAGTTGGGAGATTTTGAAAAAGCGCTCTCATTTTATAAAAGGGCCACGCAACCTAAAAATGAATTCCTTACCCCGTATTATTTGAAAAAGGTAGGATTACTTTCCGAAAAATTGGGCGATAAAAGCGGCGCTTTAAAAGCATACACAGAAATCAAGGAAAATTTCTTTGACAGCAATGAAGCGAACGATATCGAAAAGTACATCGCACGGGTAAGCTGATTTTTGTTCAGGAAGAAAAACGCACTGAACTCGTAGTTTTCACAGCTTATGAAATGGTATTTCCCATACTGGAACACCCTAATTTCTTTTATTACTTCAGGAAAAAATTCATTGAATTTAGTCGTTGAATTAAAACTTTGTCTTCATGAATATGATTTAATCAAAAAACCTCAACATGACAGACAAAAAGAAAGACCTTTCGAAATATGAATCATTTCATGTGGTGGATGCCCCTAAGAAAAAAGTGGGCATTGTCACTTCTGAATGGAACGAAAATATTACAGGCATACTCGAAAAAGCCTGTTTAGAAACATTACAAAAACATGGCATCCTGGCCGAGAATATCATCAAAATTAAAGTGCCCGGCTCTTTTGAATTACCTATGGGTGCCCGTATGCTGGCAGCCAAAGAACGGCTCGACAGCGTCATTTGCCTGGGTTGCGTGATCAGAGGCGAAACCCGCCATGATCAGTATATCAGTCAGGCAGTCGCCAATGGTATCATGCAATTGCAACTTACTATAGGCAAACCCGTCATATTTGGCGTTCTTACTCCGGACAATATGGAGCAAGCCATTGAAAGAGCTGGAGGAAATCACGGTAATAAAGGAACAGAGGCAGCCATCACCGCATTAAAAATGATGAATATTGCCGTTGATTTAAAAACGAGCCAGTCTCATATTGGTTTTGGTAAATAAAAAGATACACGGATGAATCAAATCAAAGTATATACCGTAGAGGCCGAGCGATTTAAGTTAGATGGTGGTGCCATGTTTGGCGTCGTACCCAAGGCCATTTGGAACCGGCTTAACCCTGCTGATGATCAAAACCTATGTTCCTGGACTATGCGGTCATTGTTGATTATTGAAAGTAATAGAAAAATAGTCATTGATACGGGCATTGGAAATAAACAGGGGGATCGTTTTAGATCATTTTACCATCCGCATGGAGATGATTTAAGCACCTCATTATTCAAAATTGGATATGATCCCGGAGAAATCACAGACGTCATCATCACCCATTTCCACTTTGATCATGTAGGAGGGGCCTTGATTCTTGATAAAAACAACAAAATCGTTCCGGCATTCCCAAATGCTACCTATTGGACCAATGATATTCACTATCAATGGGCATATGATCCCAATCCAAGAGAAAAAGATAGCTTTTTAAAAGAAAACTTTGTTCCCTTAAAAGAAATGGGCATTTTACAATCCATCGATGTGCAACAGGGGGTACAATTTACCGATGCCATTTCCATTTATTTTTATGATGGGCACACCGAGGCGATGATGGTGCCGCATGTCAAGCTGCCCAATGGAAAAACGCTGGTTTATGCCGCAGATCTTTTACCTTCAGCGCATCATGTGAAAATGCCTTACATTATGGCCTATGACATAAGACCTTTGATCACCCTTGAAGAAAAGGAATCTTTCTACGAATTAGTGGCAAATGATGACCACTTTATTTTCTTCGAACACGATAAAGATACAGAGTGTGGCATGATACAAAAATCAAGTAGCGGAAAGATTGAGGTGGTCAACAAAGGGGATCTTGTATCTTATATTTCAGACCAATATGGATAAAAACCTATATTACTTAGCCATTATCCCTCCGGAACCACATTTTTCATTGATCCAGAAGTTAAAAGAAGAAATTTCAAACCATTACAACACTTTTAAAGCATTAAAGTCCCCTCCGCACATTACCTTAATTCCACCCTTTCAATATCCTGAAAAAGAAGAGATAACGCTGAGAAAAATAATTGACGAGTTTAACAGAGAAATAATACCTTTTGAAATTGAATTAGATGGGTATTCCTGGTTTGATCATGGTGTTTTATTTATTAAAGTATTACATCATGTTCACCTTTTTCAAATTCGAGAAAGATTAAAAGTTTTGTTACAATCATTAATTAATGAAAATATTCATATCCATGAACCTTTCAAACCACATGTAACATTGGCATTGAAAGATTGGTCAAAAGCAATTTTTGAAACAGCAAAAACAAAATTTACCAACCAAAACATCCGTTGCCGGTTTACTGTCCACCAAATCCATATACTGAAACATGTTCAAGGAAAATGGATCATCCTTGACACAATATTGTAATATTGATTATTTTTAATTAAAATCTCTACACCATGCTTTCAAAAATAAGAACTGAAATAAAATGGGCACTGATATTTATGATCGTATTCCTTGCCTGGATGACCTTTGAACGAGCCATGGGATGGCATGGAGAAAAAATTGGCAAACACGCGACTTACACACTGCTTTTTATACCCATTGCCTTTATTGTTTATTATTTAGCCCTCCTCAACAAAAGATCTGAATTGGGAGGAATAATGACATGGAAAGAAGGATTTAAGAGTGGAATTATCATAGGAATCTTTATTGCTCTCCTCAGTCCGCTTACTCAATTCATTCTCCACGAGATCATCTCTCCACAATATTTTAATAATATTATTCAATATTCGATAGAATCCGGCAGTGTGACGGAAGAAGAAGCCCGCTCCTATTTTAATTTCCAAAATTATGTGCGTCACTCCGTGATACAGGCACCGATCGCAGGTGCAGTAACTTCTGCCATTATTTCACTCCTATTAAGAAATAATTAATTTTACCGGTCAAAATGTAAACGCATTGCCGCGCCGGGTGGGGCAAAATGACCGTTATCATATACCAGCACCCCGTTTACAAAAGTCTGTGTCACCTTCCCTTTCATTTGAACACCTTCCAAAGGTGACCATCCGCATTTATACAATATATTTTCCGGAAGAACAGTCCACTGAGTTTCCGGATCAACCACCACCAAATCGGCATAATAGCCCTCCTCAATAAACCCTCTGTCCCGTACTTTAAATAGAATGGCCGGATTATGGCACATCATTTCTACAATCTTTGGAATGCTAATCAATTTTTGATGGTAGAAATTCATCATCATGTTGAGACCATGTTGAATTAAAGGCAATCCGGAAGGGGCTTCGTAATAATGCTGCTCTTTTTCTTCCAGGGTGTGGGGTGCGTGGTCAGTAGCAATGACATCGATATCCCCATTCAACACCGCATTAAAGATTGCTTTCCGATCGGTCTCTGATTTAATGGCTGGATTGCATTTGATTTTATTGCCCCATTGATCATAGTCTTTTTGAGAAAAGTACAGGTGATGAACGCAAGCTTCTGCAGTGATTTGTTTTTGATCCAATGGAGCATCGTGTCTGAAAAGGGTAATTTCCCTGGCCGTGCTGATATGAAGCACATGAAGACGAGTGTTGTATTTCTTAGCCAGCATGACTGCCTGAGAAGAGGATGTGTAGCATGCATCTTCATTACGAATGAGCGGATGAAAAGCAGCGCCCACACCCTGTTTAAACTTGTTTTTATAATAATCAATATTCTGCCGGATGATCTCTTCACTTTCACAGTGAGTAGCAATCAATGTAGGCGCATCCCGGAACAAAGCTTCCAACGTTTTTCTGTCATCCACAAGCATATTCCCGGTGCTCGATCCCATGAACACTTTAATACCACATACATCCTTTATAGGAGTCTTAAGTACTTCCTCAAGGTTGTCGTTGGAAGCTCCTATGTAAAAAGAATAATTAGCAAAGGAAGATCTTGCAGCTATAGCGTACTTTTCTTCCAGTAATTCGAGTGTGACCGAAGGCGGTTGCGTATTGGGCATTTCCATATAAGAAGTGACACCTCCCGCAATTGCCGCTCTGGATTCTGAGCCAATATCGGCTTTATGCGTAAGACCCGGCTCTCTGAAATGTACCTGGTCATCAATAATGCCGGGAATTAAAAGCCTCCCACTAATATCCCATTCTTTGCCATTACCTGCAATGATTCCCCCAATTTTCTCAATACGAGACCCTTTGATCAATAGGTCTCCCTCAACAATTCTCCCTCTGTTGACGATTCGGGCATTTCTGATAAAGGTGCTTTCCATAATATGTATAAAAATATGAATTCAAAGGAAAATGGAATAATAAATGCCTTGTAAAAATTCATTAAGATCAGGTTATTGAACTCGTTTGTATTATCATTTAAAGAGTGTCATGGGTTAACAATTCCCGCAACACCAATAATTTGATAATATTCTATACATTTGAGCGGGTAATCCTGAAGGTCTTACTCATGATTTAATCATCATGCTAAACTATGAAGTTCAAGAGCATTTAAACCAATAAACTGATACGTGATTACCTTTTAAATTTATGAACACATCATTTATTACATAAAGTTACAATTGTATTAGCATTGATTATTTCTGGACAAAATGTATAAATCCAGTAAGAAATAGAATTTGATCAGAAATGTTTAAAAAAATAGGCATATTAGGGGGAGGACAATTAGGGAAAATGCTATGCCAGGCCGGAGCGCCCGGAGGCTACAATATTTCTGTTTTGGATGTAAGCAAAGATTTTCCTGCCGGCCTTGTTACCCCTCAGTTTTTTGTTGGCAATTTTCGAAAAAAAGAAGATGTTCTTGCATTTGGAAAAAAGATGGATATTCTTACCATTGAAATTGAAGATGTCCATACCGGAGCATTGAAAGAATTGGAAGGACTTGGTATTTCTGTGTATCCACAACCTCATTTGATTGAAATGATAAAGGATAAAGGAAAGCAAAAAACCTTTTACAGAATCAATAGTCTTCCAACGGCTGCATTCCGGCTGGTAGAAAATAAACAGGAAATTTTCGATGCTTTGCAAAGTAATGCCATAAAGTATCCATTTGTCCAAAAAATCCGCACCGGAGGCTATGACGGGCGAGGTGTTAATGTGGTGCATCATGCGCACGAATTGTCTATATTGATGGATGAACCCAGTGTTATTGAAAACAAGGTCGACATCAAAAAGGAATTGTCTGTGATTGTAGCCCGCAATGGAAAAGGTGATATCCGTTCATTTCCGGTAGTGGAAATGATGTTCCATCCTACAGCCAACCTGGTCGAGTATTTATTCAGTCCTTCAGAAATTTCAGAGGAATTGACTGAGAAAGCCACGGAACTGGCAGAGGAAACAGCGAATAAAATGGGAATTCAAGGACTACTGGCCGTTGAAATGTTCCTGGATTCCAAAGATCAACTTTTAATCAACGAGGTGGCTCCCCGACCCCATAACAGTGGGCATCACACCATTGAAGCGCATGTGACGAGTCAGTATGAGCAGCATCTTCGTGCCATCAGTGGGTTGCCTTTGGGCAGTACAAAACAACAGGTACCTGCACTGATGTTCAACCTCCTGGGAGAGGTCGGCTTTGAAGGTCCAGTCCGGTATGAAGGCATAGAGGAATGTCTTTCAATGGAAGGTGTTTACATTCATATCTATGGAAAATCCATAACTAAACCCTTTCGTAAAATGGGACATGTGACCATTACAGCCTCAACCTTGGATAAAGCCCGGGAAATTGCCATTTTTATTAAAAAAACACTGAAAGTGAAATCGATATGAGTAAACAACTTGTAAGTATCATTATGGGATCGGATTCTGATCTCCCTGTCATGCAGCAAGCAGCAGAAATTCTGGAAGAACTGGGAATAGAGTATGAAATGACGATTGTATCAGCACACCGAACCCCAAAAAGAATGTTTCACTTTGCTGAAAACGCTCATGAACGGGGTATTAAAGTGATCATTGCCGGTGCAGGCGGCGCTGCTCGCCGTCGGCGGCCTGATGCTGCTGGCCATCGGCGCGTCGATGTTCGGGCGCAACGCCTGGCTGAAGCGCATCGAGCCGGCCGGAGCGTGGCTGTGGCGCTTCGTCGCCCCGCTGGCGCGCCGCGTCTATCCGCCGCGCTCGGGCTGGCAGGCGCTGGCCGCCGGGCTGGCCTGGGGCTGGATTCCCTGCGGCATGGTCTACGCCGCGCTGCCGCTGGCCCTGGTGGCGGGCGGGCCGCTGCAGGGCATGCTGGTGATGCTCGCCTTCGGCGCCGGCACGCTGCCGAACATGCTGGCCGTCGACGTCGCCGTGCACAGCATCGGCCGGGCCGGCGCGGCGCAGGCGTCGCGCTCGCTGGCATGGGTCCGCCCGCTGGCCGGGGCGGCGATCGTCGTCTTCGGCATCTCGGCCATGGCGCACGCGGCGCGGGTGGCGGGGGTGGCCGGCTCGGAGCATCCGGCGATCGCGATGTTCGCCCGCATCTGCCATCGCTGAGCGGCGCCCGGCGGGTGGCCAACCCGGCCGGCCCGGTGCCTTGCCGGCGGACTACGGGCGGCGGGTCACAGCCACGCGGCCAGCAGCGTGCCGATCGTCAGCATCGCGCCGAAGATCAGCTGCAGCATCACGGTTCGCATCAGCAGCCCGTTGAAGGCCAGCCCGGGCGGCGTCTGCGGCAGGGCGCGGGCGAGGCTCATCGCACCCGGCAGCGCCAGCAGCGGCAGCCACAGCAGGTGGCTGGAGATCAGCCAGACCAGCGCCGGCACCGCGGCGAACGGCAGCAGCAGCAGCAGGCCGTAAAGGCGCGCCGACGCGCGGGCGCCGAACAGCACGCCGAAGGTCTGCCGCCCGGTCGCGCCGTCGTGAGCGATGTCGCGGTGATTGTTGACCACCAGCACGGCGGCCGCCAGCAGGCCGATCGCGCCGCCGGCGACGAGCAGCGCCGGCGTCACCGCGCCGAGCTGGATGTAGCCGCTGCCGGCCACCGCGATCAGGCCGAAGAAGACGAACACCATCAGCTCGCCGAGCGGCGTGTAGGCGATCGGCCGCGGCCCGCCCATGTAGCCGAGCGCGGCGACGATCGAGGCCAGCCCCATCGCCAGCACCGGCAGGCCCCAGCGGGCAACCAGAGGCAGGCCGATCAGCACCGTGGCGGCCACCGCCAGCACGATCGCCAGGCGCACCTCGCGTGGCGTCAGCAGGCCGCTGGAAGTCGCGCGCGGCAGGCCGACGCGGGCGCCGGTTTCCGCGCCGCGGGCCGTGTAACCGACGTCGTTCTGCAGATTGGCGATCGCCTGAAGTAGGACCGATGCGAGCAGCGCCAGCGTGGCGAACAGCACGTCGACCCGTCCGCCGGCGAGGTAGGCGAAGCTGGTGCCGACGAAGACCGGCACGGTGGCGATCCACAGCGTGCGCGTGCGGATGGCGATCCGCCACGCCTCCAGCGAACCCGGCCGGATGGCGAGCCGGGTCGGTGCGGGAGAGGGGGCGGGCGAGGACACGGGGGAAGGCAGGGCGGCGACGGGCTACCTTAGCGCGAAACGGCCGCAGCGGCATCGGGCCGGCGCGGCGGGCGGGCCGAGTATGCGGTGCGAGCGCGCCGTGGCGTTGACTTCGCGCAATTGCGCTGTCCGGCCGCTGGCCGAACGGCGTTCGATCGTGGTGGCGGCGACATCGCGGCGGCGGCCTGCGGCCGCGGAGTCCGGCCGCGGCGTTCCGAGGCGCCGTGCCGCAGCGGTGCCGGCGTGGCCGCGATCACCGTCTGCGCTTCCCCCGGAGCGTGCGGGCAAGCGGCGCGAGCGGCACGGGTCGGCGTTGCAAACCTCAGCGGAGTCGAGACTTCCCGGCGCGGCTGCACGCGCTCGCTGCCGCGACGCGCTGAGTGCTGATCGTCGAGGGCAGCGAAGGCTGCTTGATATCATCGACGGCCACCACTTCCCCGGGCGGGCGCACCGTCTGCCGCCGCCTTCGCCCGCTCCCGAACCATGAAAAGCGCCGAGATCCGCGACCAGTTCCTGAAGTACTTCGAGTCCAAGGGGCACGCCGTCGTGCGCGCCTCGTCGCTGGTGCCGGCCAACGACCCGACGCTGCTGTTCGTCAACAGCGGCATGGTGCAGTTCAAGGA
>JRYF01001498.1_pt1 | contig 43272 bp, 51 predicted proteins | sample 235331 | NCBI WGS metagenome assembly JRYF01 (sample SAMN03074217, study PRJNA261475) | activated sludge metagenome | biome: Wastewater Treatment Plant; feature: Wastewater; material: Activated sludge; isolation source: activated biomass of a wastewater treatment plant treating hydrocarbon... ... | reverse complement strand
AGAAAAAAAAGTCAGTTTTTTTACAAAATTATTTATATATTTTTTATTATTATTTATATCTGTTTTATTATCATAACTTTACCAGATATAGAATTTGCAATAAAAATTTTATAAAAAATTGAGGTTGGAAATGATAAAAAGTAATGGTATTAGATTGAAGATAGCCAGGTGGATATCAATAGCAGATAAAGTATCAACTACACCGCTAAAATAAAAAGAGGAGGGCATGCCCCTCCTCCATATAAGCTTTATCATCAAAGTACAAAAAGGAGCAGGTGTCAACTCTACTCCTTTCAGTGTTTATTCTTCTTCCGAAGCTGTGATCGCAGTTCCGGCAACGGCTGCTGTTGAAGCGCCGGCTCCACTCTTTCTTCTTCGGCGGCGTCTGCCTCCTGTGGCAGCACTCAGTTTGCTTTCCAGCATCACCTCATTGAAATCGACAAATTCGATCATTGCCATTTCGGCGCCATCGCCTTTTCTGAATCCCGTCTTGATGATCCGCAAATACCCCCCCGGGCGATCGCCCACTTTTTCAGCAATTGTACTAAAAAGCTCTGTAATTGAATCTTTATCCTGCAAATAGCTGAATACCATTCTTCTGTTGTGTGTAGTATTGGTCTTCGCTTTGGTTACCAACGGCTCAAGATACACTCTCAGGGATTTGGCTTTCGCTAATGTGGTATTGATTCGTTTGTGTTGAATCAAGGCAATCGAAAGGTTTTTCATCAAAGCTTTCCGATGCGCAGCCTTTCGGCCCAATGGATTAAATTTCTTGTTGTGTCTCATTTTATTAACAATTATTGCATCACTTTACCGGCTTGGCCTACGGTCTTTAATGTAAGCCGGTAAGGTAATATGCCCAATGAAAGAATAAGAACCAGAGCTTTCTCTGACCGTGTCGGTTCCGTTGTATAATTATTAATCTTCCTCCAATCTGTATTTCGAGAGATCCATACCGAAAGTAAGGCTTTTTATCTGAAGCAGTTCTTCTATTTCAACCAAAGACTTTTTCCCGAAATTTCTGAATTTCAATAACTCATGGGTCTCAAATTTTACAAGCTCTCCTAAAGTATTGATTTTGGCAGCTTTCAGACAATTATAAGCTCTTACTGACAGATCCAGATCTTCCAAAGAGGTTTTCAACAGCTTACGCATGTGTAAGATGTGCTCATCCACTATCTGATCATCCTTATTGGAATCGTCATTGAAAGTGATATTTTCATCAGTGATCAGCATTAAGTGCTGAATCATTATTTTTGAAGCCTCTTTGATGGCATCTTCAGGGTGGATGGTTCCATCTGTTTTTACCTCAATGGTCAATTTTTCATAGTCGGTACGCTGTTCAACCCGGGTGTTTTCCACTTTATAGGCAACTTTCCTGATGGGTGTGTAAATTGCATCGACGGGAATCACACCTATAGGCGCTTCCTTGGGTAAATTCTCCTCTGCGGGCACATAACCCCTGCCCTTAGTAATGGTCAGTTCAACTTCAAGGCTCACAGATGACTCCATATTGCAAATGACGAGATCCGGATTCATGATTTTGAATATGGACGTATGCGCCTCTATCTCACCGGCCAGAAACTGCTCTTTACCGGCAATTGTCAAATATATCTTTTCTTCTGTGCTATCATCCACTGAAATGATCGGCTTTAAACGAATTTGCTTCAGGTTCAAGATGATATCAACTACATCCTCGACCACTCCCTTAATGGTTGAAAACTCATGGTCAACGCCGGCAATTCTTACTGCTGAAATCGCATAGCCTTGTAATGATGATAATAAAATTCTCCGGAGAGAATTTCCAATGGTTTGGCCAAATCCTGGCTCAAGCGGTTTGAACTCAAAAAAGCCTTCGAAATCGTCGGCCTTTTGAAGTAGAATCTTATTCGGCTTATAAAAATTTAAAATACTCATCCTTTACGATTTATCCTGTTTTATTGAAAAGTATAGGTGTGTGCTGTGTGAAAGCGCAATTCCTTATAAATTATTTAGAATATAATTCTACAATCAATTGTTCATTTATATTTTCGGGGATCCTTTCTCTTACTGGATATTCCAAAAATTTTCCTTCCATTTTATCAGGATTCCATTCTAACCAAGGATAACTTCTGACATCTGATTTGCTGGAAACTTTATCCTTGATAAAATCGAGACCTTTAGATTTTCCTCTGACGTGAATCACGTCGCCTGGAGTCAAAGTAAATGAAGGAATATTGGTTACCACACCGTTGACAAGAATATGTTTGTGGCCTACCATCTGGCGGGCAGCGCTGCGCGTTGGCGCTATACCTAATCTAAATACGGTATTATCCAGTCGTGCTTCCAGAAATTGTAATAAATTTTCGCCGGTAACTCCTTTTTTACTGGACGCCCTTTTAAATATATTTCTGAATTGACGCTCCAATACACCATAGGTATATTTTGCTTTTTGCTTCTCCATCAACTGGATGGCATAGTCAGATTTTTGCTTCCGCTTTTTTGCAGCGCCATGCTGACCAGGAGGGTACTTTCTCTTTTCAAATGCTTTGTCATGTCCAAAAATCGATTCTCCAAATGCTCTGGATTTTTTTGTCCTGGAACCGGTATATCTTGCCATTGATCTTTATTGCTTTTCTATCGTTACCTTAAATATATGTTTTAAACTCTTCTCTTTTTAGGAGGTCTGCATCCATTGTGTGGAATCGGGGTTACGTCTTTAATTCTTGAGACTTTAATGCCTGTGGAATCAATTGCTCTGATGGCAGCTTCTCTTCCCGCGCCCGGGCCTTTAACAAACACTTCGACTGAACGCAGTCCTGCATCATAAGCGGTTTGTGCAGCATTATTGGCGGCCATCTGTGCTGCATAGGGAGTGTTCTTCTTGGAACCTTTAAAACCGGCTTTACCGGCTGAAGCCCATGAAATCACCTGACCTGCCTTATTGGTCAACGAAATAATAATATTATTAAAACTTGCCTGGATAAATGCCATACCTTCCGGCTCAACTTTGACATTTCTCTTTTTTACTTTTCTACTTTTGGCCATTTTACAACTTTCTGATTAAAATATCTTTTTATAAATAAATAAAGATGATATATGATTACTTAGTTGCTTTCTTCTTGTTGGCAACGGTTTTCTTTTTTCCTTTACGGGTCCTTGCATTGGTTCTGGTCCTTTGGCCTCTGAGTGGAAGGCCTTTACGATGCCTTAACCCTCTATAGCAACCAATATCCATTAATCTTTTAATATTGAGTTGCACTTCACTTCGAAGTTCCCCTTCAACAGAATATTGGTTTTGAATCATGGATGAGATGACCCTTACATTATCATCAGACCAGTCCTGAACTTTAGTATTATAATCAATTTCCGCTTTTTCAAGGATTTCGCGGGCGAGACTTTTCCCTATACCAAAAATATAAGTTAACCCAATCTCTCCTCTTTTATTTCTGGGTAAATCAATACCAGCTATTCTTGCCATCTGCTATAAATTTTATTTTAACCTTGTCTTTGTTTAAACTTGGGATTCTTCTTATTTATAATATAAATCTTTCCCTTGCGCTTAACTATTTTACAATCAGCCGATCTTTTTTTTACTGAAGCTCTAACTTTCATGACTATGATTTATTTAAGGCATTGTAAACAATACAAAACCATTTATTTATTATTTATATCTGTATGTGATCCTCCCTCGCGTCAGATCATAGGGTGACATTTCTACCGACACTTTATCTCCTGGCAATATCCGGATATAATTCATTCGCATCCTTCCTGATATGGTAGCGGTAATAATATGATCGTTTTCAAGTCTTACCCTGAACATTGCGTTCGAAAGTGCTTCTTCGATGATACCATCCTGCTTAATTAAGTCCTGTTTTGCCATTTTCAAAATTCGGAGTGCAAATATCTAATTTTTTATCGATATTTCTTTAATATTCTCATTATTTTTAAGAATATCACAAATAATCTCATGATCTGATAAAATATCAGGCCCATTTTTTGTAATAGCTACAGTATGTTCATAATGAGCAGAGGGAAGCCGGTCTTTGGTTATAATGGTCCAACCATCATTAATCTGACGGATTTCCTTTTTTCCAAGGTTGATCATCGGCTCAATTGCGATGACCATACCTTCTTTCAATAATACTCCTTGACCTTTTTTGCCAAAATTAGGAATATCAGGAGCTTCGTGCAGGTTTTTTCCCACTCCATGTCCAACCAATTCACGAACAACACCATATCCGGAAATTTTTTCGGTATGAAGCTGAATGGCATATCCAATATCTCCTGTTCTGTTTCCAGGTGTAGCTTCATTGATGCCCAAATAAAGTGACTCGTTAGTCACTTCACATAATTTCACTATTGCAGACTCCACTCCATCAAAAACAAACGTATATGCCGAGTCTCCATAGTAACCATTTTTTAATACCCCACAATCAATGGATAATATGTCGGTTTCCTCAAATGGCTTTTCAGATGGAATTCCATGAACAACTGCTTCATTGACTGAAATGCAAAGCGTGGCTGGAAATCCCTGATATCCTTTAAATCCTGGAATACCTCCATGATCTCTTATAAAAGTTTCAGCTTCCTGATCAATCGTTTTACCTGTTACGCCCGGCTCAAGTAATGAAGCAATGTGCGCAAGTGTCCGGCTGACCAGCATACAACTTTCCCTGATCAATTCTATTTCCTCAGGTGTTTTATAATGAATCATATACGTTGGTCTCTACATGCTTGCGCCTATCTGAATACCACCGCTGCTTCTTCCTTTTAATTTTCCTGACTTTACCAAACCATCATATTTTCTCATCAACAGATAACTTTCTATCTGTTGCAACGTATCTAATACCACGCCTACCAAAATCAATAATGAAGTTCCTCCATAAAACTGTGCAAAGGAGATATTTACTCCAAACAAAGCTACAATGGCAGGAAGAATTGAAATGATACCCAAAAATATAGATCCTGGTAATGTTACTTTGGTAACCAGTGAATCAATATAATCCTGTGTTTGTTTTCCAGGTTTAATACCAGGAATAAATGAGTTTTGTCTTTTCAAAAATTCAGCATACTGCTGTGGATTAACAAGGAGGGCGGTATACACATAAGTGAAAATAACCACCAGAAAGAAAAATATAAAATTATACGGCAAGGACAACCAATCGTTTAAACTTTGCAGAGCGCCTGTTGCGGCGGCATCCTGATTTACCCATTGCACCAGGGTGCTGGGCAAAAACATGATGGCTTGTGCAAAAATAATAGGCATAACTCCGGCTGCATTTACTTTGAGTGGTATATAATCTCTGGCGCCGGCTACCGGAATATTTCCGGAAGTACGTCCCACCATACGCTTGGCAAACTGGACGGGAATCTTCCGTACTCCCTGAACCAGTAAAATGGTACCTAATACGACGAAGAACAACACAATCAGTTCAAATAGCAATACAAATAATCCACTTTTGGCCAGCTGATTTTGAATTTCAGCGATAAACGAGGCCGGCAAAGTGGCTATAATTCCTATCATAATGAGCAAAGAAATACCATTACCTATCCCCCGGTCAGTGATTTTCTCACCCAACCACATAGCAAATATGGTACCTGTTGACAGGGTAATAATGTTGCTGAACCAAAATACTGTAGGATTTATATTAGGGTCAACTCCACCCAAAGAACTGATAAAAGCAAGATACACGCTCCCTTGAACCAAAGTAATGGCTACTGTAAGTAAACGAGTGATTTGTGTCAACTTTTTTCTACCGGATTCACCTTCCTTCTGTTGCAATCGTTGAAAGTAGGGAACGGCAAAACCCAGTAACTGAATAATAATAGAGGCCGTAATATAGGGCATGATACCCAGAGCAAAGATCGACCCTTGATTGAAAGCGCCTCCTGTAAAGGCGTTAATCAAACCTAAAATATCATTGGCAGCTCTTCCTGATGCTGCCAATTCCAACGCCTGGTAATTTACACCAGGCAAAACGACAAATGAGCCAAATCTGAAAACCAACAAAAGAGCCAAAGTAAAAAGTATCCTTTTCCTTAGCTCTTCAATTTTCCAAATATTCTTTAAAGTCTCTATTAATTTATTCATCCGATGTTATTATATGATATTGACAGTACCTCCTGCTGCAGTGATTTTTTCTGTAGCTGCCCCTGAAGCACCATGTGCTGATATGGTTAAAGAAACTTTTACTTCACCCACTCCCAATATTTTTATCTTATCGTTCTTTTTAACGATGCCCAATTCGTATAAAACTGTAGGGTCGATGGTATTCACACTAAATTTTTCGTGAATTTCCTGGAGCCTGAACAGATTTAAGGGAATATATTCCACTCTGTTTGGACTTTTGAATCCTCTCTTGGGTAGACGCATTTGCAATGGCATTTGTCCTCCCTCATGATTTCTTTTCTCTTTGTATCCAGATCTGGATTTAGCCCCTTTATGTCCACGTGTGGAGGTACCACCCGTTCCCGAACCTTGACCCCGGCCCTTCCTCTTATTTTTCCTTACTGACCCCTTTGCGGGTTTTAGATTATGTAACTCCATTATATTAATTTCCTTTATTCTTCTTCAACAGTTACCAAATGAGATACTTTATTCACCATACCCCTGATCTGGGGTGTAGCATCTTTAACAACACTTTGGTTGATCTTTCTTAGACCTAAAGCTTCCAGGGTTCTTTTGATCCTTTTGCTTCTGTCTATAGAGCTCCTAATCTGGGTAATTTTTATTTTTTCCATCTTTTCAACCTTTAAGGGTAATTATCCTTGAAAAACTTTTTCCATTGAAACTTTTCTGTCTTTGGCAACCTCCTGTGGAGTCCTTAGCTTAGATAACGCATCAATGGTAGCTTTAACCACATTATGAGGATTGGAAGAACCCTGAGATTTTGCCAATACATTATGTACTCCGGCTATCTCCAACACCGCTCTCATCGCTCCTCCTGCTATTACTCCTGTACCATCTGCAGCAGGTTTAATATATACTTTACCTGCGCCGAATTTTCCTTTTTGATCATGAGGAATGGTTCCTTTATAGACAGGCACTTTAACCAGGTTCTTTTTTGCATCATCCACAGCTTTCGCTATAGATTCAGAAACATCTCTGGCTTTTCCCAGACCCTGACCTACTGTACCATTTCCATCTCCCACAACTACCAGGGCTGAAAAACTGAAAGTCCGTCCCCCTTTGGTAACTTTTGCAACCCTCTGCAAGCTTACCAGTTTTTCTTTAAGCTCCGTTTCAGCCGCTTTAACTCTTTTTTCTGTCATTACCGATTAAAATTTTAGACCCGCTTCTCTGGCACCTTCAGCCAATGCTTTTACCCTGCCGTGGTACAAATACCCGGAACGGTCAAAAACCGCGGTTTCGATTTTTTTATTTAATAATTGTTTACCAATATCTTTTCCAACTTCTTTTGCTGCCTCTATTCCCTTCTTTTCTGTCTTTAATGTACGGGTAGAAGATGCTGCTAAAGTAGCTCCATTGATGTCATCCACAGCCTGCACATAAATATTAGTGTTGCTTCTGAACACCGAAAGTCTGGGCTTTGATGCAGTTCCGGCTATTATCTTTCGGATACCAAGATGTATTTTCTTTCTTCTTTTTTCTTTTATGTTCATTTCACAACCAGTTTAGACTACGCTAATTTTATATTAAATTCTATTATTTCTTTGCTGTTTTACCCGCTTTCCTTCTTACTATCTCATCGGAGTACTTGATACCTTTTCCTTTATAGGGTTCGGGCTTCCTGAAAGCGCGAATTTTTGCAGCAACTTGACCAATGAGCTGCTTATCGATTCCTTCAAGAGTTATGGAAGGATTTTTACCTTTTTCCATCAAAGTGGATACTTTTATCTCGTCAGGGATATAAAAATAGATGGGGTGTGAATAACCCACGGTAATTTCAAGAAGATTTCCTGTATTATTCACTCTGTAACCCACACCAACCAATTCCAGTTCCTTTTTATATCCCGTACTTACACCTATAACCATATTGTTGATTAAAGATCTGTAAAGTCCATGAATGGATCGGTGCCTTTTTTGATCGGTAGGTCTTTCAATTAAAATATTATTATTTTCTACTTTCACAGTCAGGTCGGGATCAATCTGCTGAAAAAGCTCACCTTTGGGGCCTTTCACTTTCACTAAATTGCCTTTGGAAACTTCTATTTGTACTCCTGAAGCCAATTCTATCGGTGCCTTTCCTATTCTTGACATATCAACTCTTGGTTAAAATTTATTTAATATATATAGCACAAAACTTCTCCACCTACGTGTTCCTTCCTCGCCTGCTTATCCGTCATCAATCCTTTTGAAGTTGAAATAATTGCAATCCCAAGTCCATTGATGATACGCGGAAGATCACCGGATGCAGAATATTTTCTTAACCCGGGTCTGCTGATTCTTCCCAATGACCTGATAATAGGTTCTTTAGATTGAGAATCATACTTCAAGGCAATATCGATTACTCCTTGCTTACCGGCTTCCTCATTAAAACGGTACTTCAGAATGTAGCCATTTTCGTATAAAATTTCAGTAATGCTTTTCTTTAACTTAGAAGCTGGAATAGAAACCGTTCTGTGCCCTGCTTTCTGAGCATTTCTTATTCTGGTTAAGTAATCCGCAATTGGATCTGTTACTGCCATTTATTTAATTTTTAAATGCTTTTTAATGATTAATTTACCAACTCGCTTTAGTTAATCCCGGGATTTTTCCTTCCAAAGCCATTTCTCTGAAAGTAACCCTATTGATACCAAATTTCCGCATATAGCCTTTAGGTCTGCCTGTCAGTTTACAACGGTTATGCAGTCTGATTTTGGAGGAATTCTTTGGTAATTTATCCAATTCCTCCCATTTGCCCTCCTTTTTGAGCTGAGCCCGGAGTTTGGCATATTTATTAACCAGTTTTTGTCTCTTTGCCTCCCTGGCAATGATAGATTTCTTGGCCATTATAAACAGTTAATTTGTTTGATTTTTAAATGGTATACCTAATTCTTTTAATAGGGCATGGGCTTCGGCATCTGTTCTGGCTGAAGTAACAAATGTGATATCCATCCCTGTGATATTATTCACTTTATCCAGATCAATTTCCGGAAATATAATTTGCTCCTGGATTCCCATGGAAAAATTGCCCCGGCCATCAAAACTTTTGTCATTGATACCGCGAAAATCTCTCACCCTGGGCAGCGCTACGGTGATCAATCTTTCCAGGAATTCATACATTCTTTCATTTCTCAATGTTAACCGGGCTCCAATGGTCATCCCTTCTCTTAGTTTGAAATTGGAAACAGATTTCTTCGCTTTTGTCGGAACTGCTTTTTGTCCTGCAATCAGTGTAAGCTCAGACAAAGCGCTGTCAACCAATTTTTTATCTTGTGTGGCTCTGCCCACACCCTGATTAATGCAAATTTTTAATAAACGGGGAACTTCCATATTGGATTTGTAACCAAACTTATCCTTCAATTTGGGTACAATTTCCTCAGTATATTTTATTTTCAAAGTAGGTTTATAACTCATCACTTTAATATTTCACCAGATTTTTTAGAATATCGAACCAACTTACCCTCTACGACTTTGCGTCCTATACGGGAAGGTTCTCCTGTTCGGGGATCAACGACCATTACATTGCTTATGTGTATAGGTGCTTCCATTTTATTAATACCTCCTGGAGTAGTCTGTGTAGGTTTGGTATGTTTTGTTATCATGTTAACATCGGTAACAATTACTCTTTGCTTTGAGGCAAATACTTCCCTAACCTCACCTTCCTGGCCTTTATAAGCTCCGGAGATGACCTTGACTTTGTCCCCTTTCTTAATTTTTAGCTTAGGGGCAAATCTTTTGGTATTTACTTTCTGTTTCTTCATAATTATCAATATAGTTAGAGCACCTCAGGCGCAAGTGAAACAATTCTCATAAAATCTTTATCCCTTAACTCTCTGGCAACCGGGCCAAAAATACGAGTACCACGAGGCTCATTGGCAGCATTCAACAATACCACAGCATTATCGTCAAAACGGATATAAGATCCGTCCTTCCTCCTCAATTCTTTCTTTGTTCTCACCACAACCGCTTTTGAAACCGAACCTTTTTTAATACCCCCAGGTGTAGCATCTTTTACTGTGACTATGATTGTATCACCTATATAGGCATATCTTCTTCTTGTACCCCCCAATACTTTTATACAAAGTACTTCTTTGGCTCCACTATTGTCAGCAACTTTCAATCTGGTTTCTGCCTGAATCATTTCATTTAAATTTTAAAAAGTATGATAAATATACTTACTTCGCTTTTTCCAATACCGTATCTAATCTCCATCGCTTTTTCTTACTGATGGGTCTGCATTCAACAATTTTAACCAAGTCCCCTTCATTGCAGATGTTATTTTCATCATGAACCAGAAATTTCTTGGATTTCTTTACGAACTTACCGTAAATAGGGTGCTTGAGTTTCCTTTCAACCACTACAGCTGCCGTTTTTTCCATTTTATTACTGGTGACGACGCCTATTCTGGATTTTCTTTCTTTTCTTTCAGACATTGTTATTAAGTTAAAATACTACGAATTTCTTCTCCTTTTTCTGATTTTACTTCTCTTGCTTATCTGTTCAGGAGTCATCGCATTGATCTCTCTTTTTCGAATTTCAGTATTCAGACGAGCGATATCTCTTCGAACGGCACGAATCACCATTGGATTATCGAGCCCTTTTACAGAATGATCAAATTGTAGTTTCTGATATTTACTCTCAGTTTCTTTGAGTTCATTGGCCAGTTCTTCATTAGAAAACTCCTGCAATTCTATATATTTTTTAGTTGCCATAACGCTGATTTCTTATGCTTAGCTAAATCAATTCAATTTTCCTTCATAATCCCTTCTTACCACTAATTTGGTAAGAATAGGAAGCTTTTGAGCAGCCAACCGCATCGCTTCTTTTGCAATATCAAAAGGTACCCCATCTATTTCAAACATGATGGTTCCTGGCTTGACCACAGCTACCCAATGGTCCAATGCTCCCTTACCTTTACCCATCCTTACCTCCTGAGGTTTGGCAGTGATCGGTTTATCAGGAAAAATTCTTATCCAGACCTTACCTTCTCTTTTCATATGTCTGGTCATCGCCACCCGGGCAGATTCTATCTGCCTGTTGGTAATTCTTCCAGCATCCAATGATTTAAGCCCGAAAGAACCAAAGGATATTGTACTACCCCGGTGTGCATTACCATGGATTCTTCCTTTCTGTTGCTTTCTGTATTTTGTTCTTTTTGGCTGTAACATTATTCTTTTATTTTATCTTAAAATGCTGCCTTTTGCGAAAAGCGGGGCAAAGCTACAACATAAGTTTATAATTACTCTTTATCTTCTTCTATTATTTCTGCGTTGCTGTGGTGCTTTCTGCGCTTTATCGACTCCAATATTCGGAGAAAGGTCTCTTTTGCCTAAAACTTCACCTCTGCAAATCCACACTTTGACACCAATTTTTCCATATACTGTTTGTGCTTCTACCAAAGCATAATCAATGTCCGCACGGAACGTATGCAATGGTGTTCTACCATCCTTATACTCTTCGCTCCTTGCCATCTCTGCACCGTTTAACCGGCCACTGATTCTCACTTTTATACCTTCAGCTCCGGCACGCATAGTTGATTGAATGGCCATTTTTATAGCTCTTCTGTAATTGATCCTGGCTTCAATTTGCTTAGCCACGGTTTCACCTACGATAAATGCATCCAGTTCCGGCTTTCGGATTTCTACAATGTTAATCTGAACCTCTTTTCCACTCAACTTTTTTAATTCCTCCTTGATTCTGTCCACTTCCTGTCCTCCTTTTCCAATGATGATGCCTGGCCTTGAAGTATGAATCGTCACTGTAATTCTTTTAAGAGTCCTTTCGATGACTATTTTGGCAATTCCCCCTTTATTGACCCGGGCACGAAGGTATTTACGGATGTTCTCGTCTTCAACTACTTTTTCCGCAAAATCCTTGCCACCAAACCAGTTGGAGTCCCACCCCCTGATGATGCCTAAACGATTGCCAATTGGATTTGTCTTTTGACCCATTCCGTTTATTTTTTTAAGTAATTTTGAATATTATTCATTTTCTTCATTAAGTGTTTCCACTTCCAATTCTTCATCCTGTGTTATCTCATCTAAAGGCACTCTGTTTTCGATAACCAAAGTAACGTGACAACTTCTTCTTCTTATCCTGTGTGCACGTCCCTGAGGAGCCGGCTGTATTCTTTTTAACATGGTGCCCTCGTCAGCAAATATTCGTTTGATATACAGATCATACTCATCTGCATTAAAAGTCATATTGTTTTTATTCTCCCAGTTGGCAATGGCCGATAACAATAATTTTGTCAATGCCTCGGCAGCTTCCTTTTTGGTAAACTTAAGAATGCCCAGAGCTTCATCCACTGACTTTCCTCTGACGAGGTCCACTACCAGTCGCATTTTTCTGGCAGATATCGAACAATTTCTCAATTTAGCTACTGCTTCCATTTTATATATATTACATTTTTGCTATAACAGCATTTCATATATTATCTTACTTTCTATTGCCCGCATGTCCTTTGAAAGAACGGGTGGGTGAAAATTCTCCTAATTTGTGACCAACCATATTTTCTGTAATAAAGACAGGGACAAAAGTTTTTCCGTTGTGCACAGCAATGGTCTGTCCAACCATATCAGGAATAATCATAGAAGTTCTGGACCAGGTTTTAATAACGGTTTTCTTCGATGACTCCTGCGCTTTCTCTACTTTCTTCAGCAAAGAGTGATGTATGTAAGGTCCTTTTTTTAGTGATCTTGCCATTACTACTTATTTACTACTTTTTATTTTTTGTCTTCCTTTTGGAAATAATGAGTCCGCTTGATTTTTTCTTAGGATTTCTGGTCTTTTGACCTTTAGCCATAATACCTGTACGAGACCTGGGGTGACCTCCTGATGCCTTTCCTTCACCTCCACCCATTGGATGATCCACAGGGTTCATTGCTACTCCACGTGTTCTGGGTCTCCTCCCCAACCATCTTTTCCTACCTGCTTTTCCCAAAACTTGCTGACCGTGATCAGGGTTAGATGTAGTGCCTATTGTGGCTCTGCAGGTAAGCAAAATTTTCCTTATCTCACCGGAAGGTAGTTTTATTGTCGCATAATTGCCCTCTCTACCCATTAGAATACAATATGTTCCGGCACTTCTGGCTAATGCGGCTCCTTTGCCTGTTTGCATTTCAATCGCATGAATATTTGATCCCAACGGAATTTTACTCAATGGTAATGTATTACCGGTATCCGGAGAAGCATTTACACCGGATAAAATCTGATCACCCACCTTAATTTTATCGGGGGCTATGATATATCTTCTTTCTCCATCGGCATAGGTGACCAAAGATATATATGCTGACCGGTTCGGATCGTACTCGATGGTTTTAATGGTACCGGGAATATTATCCTTATCTCTTTTAAAATCTATGATTCTGTATTTCCTTTTGTGTCCCCCCCCTGTATGACGCATAGTCATTTTTCCATCGTGATTTCTTCCTCCGCTGGCTGACTTTCCTTTAGTCAGGCTTTTCAATGGCTTATCAGAGGTGATTTCTGCATAGGAATTTCCAATGCGAAACCGCGTACTGGGAGTTATAGGATTATATTTTTTTACAGGCATAATAATCTACTTTTAATATTTATATATCGCCAAAAAAGTCAATGGTCTCTCCATCAGACAACTTTACAATGGCCTTTTTGTAAGCGCTTGTCTTTCCTCTCAAAATTCCATTCCTAGTATTTCTCACTTTGGATTTACCTGGCATGATGGCAGTGTTCACTGATTCCACATTTACTCCAAACATCTCTTCTACTGCCTTCTTTATTTCCAGCTTATTGGAATTTTTATCAACGACAAAGCTATATTGCGACAATTTGTCTGTAAGTCGATCCGATTTTTCGGATATGATAGGTTTTATGATAATTATTTTTGCCATTCTAACAATATTTTATTTGTCATCTGATCCAAAAGTCTCCACTAATCTTCCAACCGCTCCTTCAGAAAAGAGCAGAGTGTTGGAGTTCAGAATTTCATATATATTCAAATCCTTTGCATGTACCACTGAAGCCTTCTGAAGGTTTCGACTGGATAAATACACATTACTGTCATAATCATTTAAAATCAAAGTCGTTTTCTTATCTTCCGTCTTGAAGTTTTTCAAAATATTGATAAACTCCTTAGTTTTTGGTTTATCAAAAGTAAAGTCTTCTACTACGACAATAGCTTCTTTTTGCGCTTTTGCAGAAAGTGCTGAAGCCTTGGCCAGTTTTTTTACTTTTTTATTCAATTTTTGGCTGTAATCTCTAGGCTTCGGGCCAAAAACACGCCCACCACCCTTAAACAACGGGCTCTTAATTGAACCGGCACGGGCCGTACCTGTACCTTTTTGCTTTTTGATTTTTCTGGTTGATGCTGAAACTTCAGATTTTTCTTTGGCTTTATGTGTCCCTTGTCTCTGGTTGGCCCTATAGGCTTTTACTGCGAGGTACAACACATGTTCATTGGGTTTTATGCCAAAGATATGATCTGGAAGTTCGATGTCTCTTCCAGTAGGTTCACCATTTATATTTAATACATCCAATTTCATGGTTTCTTCTTTTAATTTATCTTTCTAAAAGACTATTTTTCAATAATAATGAAAGATCCTTTTGACCCTGGAATAGCACCCTTGATCAAAAGCAAATTTTTATCTGCCAGAATCCTGATTACGCGTAAATTTTTTGTCTTCACTCTCTTGTTTCCTGTTTGACCGGCCATCTTCATCCCTTTGATTACCTTTGAAGGTGTTGATCCTGCACCGATGGATCCAGGAGCNNATGGCGCTTTACTACACCCTGGAATCCTTTACCTTTTGATGTGCCTATCGCATTCACTTTATCACCCACTGCAAAAACATCTTCAATGGTGATCGCTTCTCCCAGCGTCTTTCCTGGATAAAAATTACGTATCTCAAACAGTTTACTTTTGGGAGTAGTATTGGCTAAAGCAAAATGGCCCTTCAGGGCTTTACTGGTATTTTTTTCTTTCTTTTCACCATAACCCAATTGAATGGCATCATATCCATCGCTTTCGATCGTCTTTATTTGGGTGATGGTATTGGGTAACGCCTCGATTACCGTACAGGCTACGTTTTTACCATCCGCATCAAAGATGCTGGTCATACCTATCTTTTTACCTATTAATCCGTTCATTCTTTAGGTTTTACTAAAAAAGATAAAAGAGCAGGCTATGATTACACTCACACCTGCCATTTCATTTTATAACAATTATGTCAATTTCACCTGGATGTCGACACCTGAAGGAAGCTCTAGTTTTGATAAAGCATCCACCGTTTTCTGCGTAGGTGTAAAAATCTCGATCAGACGTTTGTGCGTACGCAATTGGAACTGCTCACGAGATTTTTTATTTACGTGCGGAGATCGCAGAACGGTAAATATTTCTTTCTCTGTAGGCAGCGGAATCGGACCTGATACTACGGCACCACTATTTCTGACCGTTTTAATGATTTTCTCCGTACTCTTGTCCACCAAATTGTGGTCATACGAGCGGAGCTTAATTCTTATCTTTTGATTCATAACCCAGTTAAAAATTTTACGCTTCTATTAAGCGGCTGCAAAGATATAAATTTTTTAATAAATACTATATAAAATAATTAAACTTTTACTTCACCTTTTGATTTCTCTATTACATCTTCTGCAATATTCTTAGGTGCAGGTGCATAATGAGAAAATTCCATGGTTGAACTGGCTCTACCGGATGTAATCGTTCTCAATTGCGTCACATATCCAAACATTTCAGCCAATGGAACATCGGCCTTGATAGAAATGGCTCCCCCTGCTCGTTGCTCCTGACCTTTGGGTAATCCCCGTCTTCGATTCAGGTCACCAATAACAGCTCCTGTATACTCCTCAGGTGTAACCACCTCCAACTTCATAATAGGTTCAAGCAAAACCGGTTGTGCTTTAAATGCGGCTGCTCTGAATCCTTCTTTGGCACAAAGCTCAAAAGCAATTGGCTTTGAATCAACAGGGTGAGTGCTTCCATCATAAATCCTAACTTTCATACTGTCAATGGAATAACCGGCAAGAACTCCATTATCCATCATCGCATTGAAACCTTTGACAATTGAGGGAAAAAATTCTTTTGGAATAGAACCCCCGACTATATTATTGACATACTGCAATTTGGTTTTACCTGACTTAAAGTCATCGGAATCAAGAAAACTTTCATCAGCAGGTCCCAATTCAAAAGACATCTGTGCAAATAAACCGGATCCCCCTGTCTGTTTTTTAAGTCTTTCTGTATGATCAACTACTGCAGTTAGTGCCTCCTTATAGTTAACCTGAGGTGCACCCTGGTTACATTCCACTTTAAACTCCCTCCTCAGTCGATCCACTATAATCTCCAGATGGAGCTCTCCCATACCACTGATCACTGTCTGGTTAGTATCCTCGTCATATCGCACTTTAAAAGTAGGATCTTCTTCAGCAAGTTTTGCCAAAGCCATTCCTAACTTGTCAAGATCTTTCTGGCTCTTAGGCTCCACGGCCAATCCAATCACCGGATCTGGAAATTTCATACTTTCCAATACAATAGGTGATTTTTCATCACAAATGGTATCCCCGGTGCGTATATCTTTGAAACCTACTCCCGCAGCAATATCTCCTGCTTTCACCTTTTCAATGGGGTTTTGCTTATTGGAATGCATCTGAAATAATCTGGAAATTCTTTCCTTGTTTCCTGACCGCGTATTCAAAACATATGAACCTGCGTCCAATTGACCTGAATAAACCCGGAAAAAACACAATCTTCCTACATATGGATCGGTAGCTATTTTAAATACCAATGCAGAAAATGGCTCAGTGGAAAGAGGTTTTCTAACCACCTCATTATCATTGCGGGGATCGGTTCCTTTAATGGATCCTATATCCAATGGAGAAGGCAAAAATGCGCATACTGCATCCAAAACCGCCTGAACTCCTTTATTTTTAAAAGATGATCCGCACATCATAGGCACAAACTTATTATCAAGGACTGCGCCTCTGACCGCATTAATCATTTCTTCCTCAGTGATGCTGTCCGGGTCATCGAAAAACTTCTCCATCAATGTATCATCGTAATCTGCAATTGCTTCCAGTAATTTTTCTCTCCATTCCATTACAGACTCCTCCAAATCGGACGGAATAGCAATTTCCTCATAGGTCATACCCATATCATGCTCATTCCAAATGATGGCTTTGTTGGTAATCAAATCAACAACTCCCTTGAAAGTTTCTTCTGAACCAATAGGAACTTGTAATGGAATGGCCTCTGAACCAAGCTTTTCTTTCACATCCCTGACTACATTAAAAAAATCTGCCCCGGAACGATCCATTTTATTAACAAATCCTATTCTGGGAACATTGTAGTTGTCGGCCAATCTCCAATTGGTTTCGGATTGGGGTTCAACTCCACTTACAGCGCAAAACAGAAAAACCAAACCATCCAATACTCTCAATGAACGGTTTACCTCCACCGTAAAGTCGACGTGCCCAGGGGTATCTATGATATTCATTATGTAAGGTTGCTCCTTCCAATTCCATGTGGTTCGGGTAGCAGCAGAAGTAATAGTAATACCTCTTTCCTGCTCCTGCTCCATCCAGTCCATGGTGGCAGCACCATCATGCACTTCACCTATTTTGTGGCTGATACCGGTATAAAAGAGTATTCTTTCTGTAGTGGTGGTCTTGCCTGCATCAATATGTGCAGCAATACCAATATTTCTAGTATATTTTAGTTCTTTTTCCATTTTGGATAAAACAATTTTGAAATTCGATTCCGGATTGATTCTACACTTTAAAGTGTGCAAATGCCCTGTTGGATTCGGCCATTCTGTGAGTATCTTCTTTTCTTTTTACTGAGTTACCTTCACCCTTACTTGCAGCAGTAAGTTCAGCAGCCAGCTTTTCAGCCATTCCTTTGCCACTCCTTTCTCTTGAAAAACGGATGAGCCATTTCATTCCAATTGACAATCTTCGTGCTGGACGAATTTCAGTGGGAATCTGAAAAGTCGCACCTCCGATACGCCGGCTTCTGACTTCAACTGCAGGCATGGCATTTTCCAGCGCTTTTTTCCAAATTTCATGCGGATTTTCACCGGTTCTCTCTTGAATTTTATCCATAGCATCGTAAAAAATATCCATGGAAACTGATTTTTTTCCTTCCCACATCATATTATTGATGAACTGGGTAACCATAGGATCATTAAACCTGGGATCCGGAGCTAAATGTCTTTTCTTTGGTTTTCTTTTTCTCATTGTTATTAAACGTATATAAAATTTTATTTCTTAGGCGTCTTGGTTCCATATTTTGAACGGCTTTGAAGGCGACCGTTTACTCCTGCAGTATCCAAAGCACCCCTGACTATGGTGTATCGTACTCCAGGAAGGTCTTTTACCCTGCCTCCTCTGATCAAAACTATGGAGTGCTCTTGAAGGTTATGTCCTTCTCCGGGAATATAAGCAATCACTTCAATTCCGTTAGTCAACCTAACTTTAGCAACTTTTCTCAAAGCTGAGTTTGGTTTTTTTGGTGTTGTTGTATACACACGTGTACAAACGCCTCGCTTCTGAGGACAAGCCTCCAATGCTCTTGACTTGCTTTTTGTAACTACTTTTTTTCTACCTTTTCTTACTAACTGATTAATAGTTGGCATACTGAAAAAATCATTTATTTTATGGATTAAAAGCACGTAAAAACGTTACCTTTCTCAAAAGAGACTGCAAAGGTATGATTTTTTTTTGTTTTACAAATAGTTTTTATTTTCAACACAAAAATTTATTCTGTAACCATAACAATCTCTTTTTACAACCTTCATAGAATTCAACTGAAACTCATTCAATAAAAATGGATAAAAAAAATTTCTTTCTTTGTCATAATCCACAAATACATTATTGATCTTTCAATACTTACTGATTTCAATCTCTCTATTCAAATTATGTACTGTTGGAAACCAAAAATCATAACTTCTTCAGCTCAATACATGATGGAGATATCCCAAAATACGGATAGAAAAAAGTAAATCAGGAAAGTTATGATGATAATCGATAAAATATTCATCACTAAACCGGCTTTCACCATATCGGGAATTCTAAGATAACCTGAACCAAAGATCACTGCATTGGGTGGTGTAGCCACTGGAAGCATGAATGCACATGAAGCAGCTAAAGTAGCGCCTACTAAAAGATATAATGGGGCTACATTCATCGATGCAGCGACAGGCACCAATACTGGAAGAAGCATCGCTGTGGTAGCAAGATTTGAGGTAAGTTCAGTCAATAGATTGACTCCGGATATTAATATAAGTAAAAAGACAAAAAGCGATATCCCATCCAGCATAGTTATTTGACTCCCAATCCACAATGCCAGACCTGTAAATTTAAATGCTTCTGCCAAAGCCATACCTCCCCCAAACAGCAAAATTATACCCCAGGGAATTTTCACGGAATCTTCCCATTGAATGATTGGAGTTCCTTCTTTTGAAGATGGAATAATGAATAATGATATTCCGGCTATCATTGCAATAACTGTATCATCCAGGCCCGGAATCAACTTTTCTATCAATGATCTGAAAATCCATAAAGTCGCTGTACTTAAAAATACAATAAAAACAAGACGTTCTTCTTTGCCGGGATTACCCAAACTTTTCTTTAAATGAAGCACTTCCTGTTGGCCCCCATCCCATTCCAGTTCTTTTATTTTAAAAGCCAGGTGTGTTAAATAATACCAACAGACGACCAGAAGTATTGCTGAAACAGGCAGTCCAAGAATCATCCATTGGGCAAAACTGATCTCAATTCCATAGTACTCTTTTACAACACCTGCGAACACCAAATTGGGGGGTGTGCCAATTAAAGTCGCTATACCCCCTATAGATGCACTGTACGCAATGGATAACATTAATGCTTTTCCAAAAGGTCCATTTAAAGGTTCATCGGGCATTCTCTGAAATTGCGAAACTACGGCCATCCCAATGGGCAACATCATTACTGAAGTAGCCGTATTTGAAATCCACATGGATAGAAAAGCAGTAGCTATCATAAATCCCATAATGATCATAGAAGGCCGCACACCCATAAACGCAATAATATATAGAGCAATTCTTTTGTGCAAATTCCATTTTTCAATAGCTACCGCCAATATAAATCCACCTAAATACAGGAAAACATATTTGTGGCCAAATGCAGCAGTTGTATTGCTTATATCCATAGCACCTGTGAGAGGAAATAAAAAAATGGGGAGTAAAGCAGTTACAGCTATAGGTATCGCTTCAGTAACCCACCATATGGCCATCCATAATGTCACAGCCAAAACTCCAGTTCCTGCTGTGGACAATCCTTCCGGTCTGATTCCGAAGTAAATGATCAAAAATATTAAAGGGCCAGCAAACAACCCCCAGATTTTTATTTTTGAGCTCATGATCCTATATAATTATAATGGTAAATTCAATTGGAATCTCATTTACTGCTGCAATATACACTACCTGTTACCCAATCATAAAAATCGGTATCCATAAAATAGAAATACCGAAAATAAATTTTCAGGATTATGAAGATCATTCCGGAGTTTTACCTGGAGAAATTTTATTTTTAACAAAGAATTACAATCGACACTCATCCAATTGTTTTTGAAATTATTTCTGTATACATTAAATAAATAAAAAGAGAAACTATTATTATGAACATCTACAAGACTTTGCGAAAATAGAGTTGCAGTTTCTAATGATTATACTCTATATCAAACCATCTTATCAAAATGAATAAATATTATTTCTTAAGTTAAATCAATATTTTAGTAATTCTATGGATAAAAGAACATTCATCAAATCGCTTCCTTTTTTAGGTTCATTTGCCTCGGGTATGCTTCACCCCAAAAACCATAAGTCCATCATTCCCCCTGATATACCGGCTGAAGAGCTGGCGAAAGACGAAAGTTTCTGGTTGAATATCCGATCAGGATACCGAATTAAACCTGATTACATCAATTTGGAAAACGGATATTATTGTTTTGCCCCTGAAAGCACCCTTGAAAACTTAGTACACCACATAAGGCATGTTAATTATGAGGGATCATACTATATGAGAACCGTGAAAAATGATAATAAAAGAAATGTTGCTCATATGCTTAGCAAAGTGGCGGGATGTGATGAAAATGAGTTGATCATCACCAGGAATACCACTGAATCTCTGGACACCATAATCAGCGGATTTCCCTGGCAACAAGGCGATGAAGCCATAATGGCAGAACAGGATTACGGTTCTATGCTCAATCAGTTTGAATTATTAGCCCGAAGGAAAGGGATTGTCAACAAAAGAGTTTCTGTTCCTAACCATCCATCTTCTGATGAAGAGATAGTATCGCTATATGAAAAATCCATCACTTCCCGGACGAAACTGATTATGGTATGTCATATGATTAACATTACCGGACAAATACTACCCATCAAGAAAATCTGTGATATGGCACACAGTTATGGTATTGACGTACTTGTGGATGGGGCTCATGCATTCGGACATTTTCAGTTTACATTAAAGGACTTAGATTGTGATTATTATGGTACCAGCCTCCACAAATGGTTAAGTGCCCCCTTAGGAGCAGGGTTTCTTTTTGTAAAAAAAGAGAATATCAAAAAAATCCAACCCTTATTTGCCCCATGGGATATGGACAACCATAACATCAGCACCCTTAATCATACTGGCACACACCCTGTGTATACTGATTTGACTATTTTGAATGCGCTTGAATTTCAAAACAATATAGGACTGGATAATAAAGAAGCCCGGTTGAGATATCTTCAAAACTATTGGAAAGAAAGATTGAGAGGTATATCAAACATTGTGATTAATACTCCTTCTGATCCACAACGATCATGCGGAATTGGAAATGTAGGGTTAAAGAACATGAGGGCTCAGGAACTGGCTCATCGTTTATATACCGAATTCAGAATATGGACTGTGGGCATAGACAATGAAAAGGCAGATGTGAATGGATGTCGGATCACCCCAAATCTTTACACTACCATTAATGATATGGATGAATTTGTCAAAGCAATGCACTATTTAGCCAAAGCTTGATAAGGGTTAAATGGATAAGTTAGGTGAACATATTCTTTAATCCTCTTTTATAGCTAAACTTAATTAAAGAGAGTTTTCAACTTAACAGTAAAAGTTAACCCATAACTTTAAACGAAACCACATTGTAAGTAGTCTAACTTTAATGGTATATCTTAAAATAAAAAATTTTGTTTACAATGAAAATAAATATTGAGTCCACCGCTTTATTAAATGATTTGTTAACAAGCATTAAAAAGGGATGAATTGATCAACCTTATGTGGAATATTGTGTCTATAATAGTTTTATTAATTACAATGAAATTTAAAGTTACTGAATGAAACCCCTACTTACTATATTGTTCGCTGTTCTTATTTTGATACTTTTCAAAGTATTATATCTGGATAAAAAAGAATCAAAAGAGGACAAACAAGTTGTTTTAAGAGAAGTTCCCGCCAATACCGGAACTGCTAACGCCATTTTAGTCGATATCCATGTGGCGCGAAAAGCTGAAACCGCCAATATTATCTACGCTTCAGGGACGATGGTTGCAAATGAAGAGGTTGAAATTCGAAGTGAAATCAACGGTCGTGTCATTGAGCTTAGAATTGATGAAGGATCAAAAGTTGCTAAAGATCAACTGATTGCCCGTTTGGATGACAGAGATTTACGCGCTCAACTCAAAAGACTTGAATTTGAAGAAGAATTAGCCAGTCAAACAGAAGCCAGACAAAGAAGATTATTGGAAATCGACGCTATCAGTAAAGAGGAATATGATATGGCCATGAATACAGTAAAAACCTTGTCCGCTGATAAAGAACTTTTACTGGTAAATCTTGACAGAACCAGAATTTCAGCTCCTTTTCATGGAAGAATAGGTCTCAAAAATATATCTCTGGGTGCATACATTACACCTCAGGAACTCATTGCAAATCTGGTGCAAACCGATCCCATTCGCATCGATTTTACAATTCCTGAAAGATATTCATCTAAAGTAAAACTCAATCAATCCTTTACATTCAACGTAGACGGCAGAGATGAAAATTTTGAAGCCCGGGTGGTGGCCATTGATCCCAAAATTGATGAAGAATTGAGAACCTTAAGAATAAGGGCAATCACTTCCAATAAAAATGATTTGTTTTTGCCCGGTATGTTTGTGCGTCTTACCTTCCCTTTGGATGCAGAAGAATCCATCATGGTACCTACTGAGTCTATAGTCCCTATTTTAAAAGGGAAAAAAGTATACGTAATAAATCAAGGAAGAGCGGAAGAAAGAATTGTAACAACCGGTTTGAGAACAGACCGGAATATACAGATTTTAGATGGTGTATCAGAAGGGGATTCTATTATTACCAGTGCATTAATCAATATTGTTCAAGGAAGCCCCGTTGCCATAAAACAAATTATAAATCCATAATTTTAAACCATGTCACTATCCACTCTATCCATAAAAAGACCCATTCTTGCTATAGTAATGAATCTACTCATTTTATTATTTGGATTCATCTCAATAGGGTTCCTGGGGGTACGTGAATTTCCATCTATAGACCCACCTATTGTATCGGTATCTACTTCATATCCGGGAGCGAATTCCGAAATCATTGAAAGAGAAATCACAGAACCCCTTGAAAAAGCCATAAATAGTGTAGAAGGAATAAGAACGATCAGTTCGAGATCCAGCCTGGGATCAAGCAACATTACAGTAGAATTTAACCTGAACACCGATATGGAACAGGCTGCGAATGATGTAAGGGACAAAGTATCACAGACCATTGGACAATTGCCCAGAGACATGGATGGGATGCCAAGAGTTGCCAAGGCTGATGCAGATTCTGAAGTGATCATGGCTATCAGTATGTGGAGTAATGACCGTAATTTATTGGAGCTAACGGATTATGCTGACAATGTAGTAGCACCCAGATTCGAAACCATTCCTATGGTAAGTGGGGTAAGGATATGGGGATCAAAAAAATACGCTATGCGTATATGGATGGATCCTGCAAAAATGGCAGCACAAGCCATCACGACTCAAGATATCAAAAATGCGCTGGACAGAGAGAATATTGAGCTTCCCAGTGGCAAACTACAAGGAGATGTGACAGAATTAGCTGTAAAAACGTCAGGTGTTTTCAGAAATGAAGAAGACTTTAATAATTTGATAGTCCGCTCTGACCAATCTAAAACCATCCGACTGAAAGATGTAGGCTATGCAGTTTTAGGTCCTGAAAACGAAGAAGGTATCCTCCGGATCAATCAAAGACCAAGAGTAGCTGTAGCCATCAGTCCACAACCTGGTGCTAACTATCTGGAGATTGCGAAAGAAGTGAGGAATCGATTTGATCAGGTAAAAAACGATATACCTGAAGATTTGACTATGGAAATGTTTTTGGATTATACCATTTTCATTGAAAACTCAGTGAAAGAAGTTCAGGAAACCATATATATAGCAGTCGGACTGGTAATATTTATCATCTTTCTTTTCTTCAGGGATTGGATCATGGCTATCCGTCCATTGATTGATATTCCTGTGTCTTTGATTGGGACATTTTTCATAATGTATCTGTTCGGATTCTCTATCAATGTATTGACATTATTGGCCATAGTGTTAGCAACGGGGTTGGTGGTTGATGATGGTATTGTTGTAACAGAAAACATTTTTAAGAAAATTGAAGCCGGGATGAACCCCATTGAAGCTGCGGTTAAAGGCTCCAATGAAATTATCTTTGCAGTCATTTCTACTTCCGTCACTCTGGCCGTTGTTTTTCTTCCTGTAGTCTTTATGGAAGGATTTGTAGGGCGACTCTTTAGAGAATTCGGGATTGTACTGGCATCAGCAGTATTGATTTCTTCCTTTGTTTCCCTTACACTTACCCNNAGAAAAAAAGATAAAAGAAACAAGTTCTTCATGATGACCGAACCCTTTTTCAAAAGTATGGAATCCGGGTACAAATCCGGACTATCCAAATTTCTGAAAAGAAAACAGTGGGTATTTGGTATTTTTCTGATAGTGGTCGGTATGATTTTTTTCTATGGGAAACAACTTAAATCAGAGTTAGCACCTTTGGATGACCGAAGTGTATTGGTTATCAATATGGTAACTCCGGAAGGCTCCAGCTATGAGTTTATGGATAACTACGTTCAAAAGGCAGCGGTTATATTAAATCAACTCCCAGGAGTAATTGGAGTGATGACTTATACTTCACCAGGTTTTGCAGGTCCGGGAGGAGCCAACACAGCATTTGCAAGAATCACACTGGAAGATCCTAAGGATCGGGAATATAGTCAAAGTCAGTTAAACAATTTTGTTAATACACAGCTCCGCAATATGCCTGATGCTAAATCTTTTTCCAGTGAAAGACAAACTATCGGTGGGAATCGGCGCGGGGGATTGCCGGTGCAATACGTACTTCAGGCACCGGATTTAGAAACGTTAAGAGAGTATATTCCTAAGTTCATGGATGAGGTAGAAAACCATCCCGATTTATCTATTTCCGATATTGATCTTAAGTTCAATAAACCAGAGCTTGCCATATCCATCGACAGAGATAAAGCCCAAAGCATGGGTGTCTCCGTGGCTGATGTTTCCACTACTATGCAGCTGGCATTTGCCGGTCAGCGGTTTAGCTATTTCAATAAAGATGGCAGGCAATATCAGGTAATTGGTCAATTTGACCGTGGAAACCGGGACGAACCACTGGATCTGAAATCGCTCTATGTTAAAAATACACAAGGAGCTATGATACAGCTTGACAATATAGTTAGAGTGGAAGAAGAAAGCTCTCCCCCTACCCTATACCGCTATAATCGCTGGTTAAGTGCTACGGTTTCAGCAGGACTCGCTCCCGGCAGGACCATTGCGGATGGAATTAATGCCATGAACAGCATACGGGATAAATTAGATGAACCCAATATTCGTACTACATTAACGGGATCCTCCAGAGATTATGTTGAAAGTTCCGACAGCACTTTATTTTCGTTTTTCTTAGCACTTATATTGGTTTACCTGATCCTTGCAGCTCAGTTTGAAAGCTTTATTGATCCATTTATTATTATGCTGACTGTTCCGCTTGCTTTGGCTGTGGCTGTATTTTCACTTTGGTTGACAGGACAAACATTAAATATTTTCAGTCAGATAGGTATCATTATGTTGATTGGATTAGTAACAAAAAATGGCATCCTGATTGTAGAATTCGCTAACCAACTAAGGGCCAAAGGTATGTCCATACATGAAGCGGCACTCGAGGCTGCTACATTGAGAATGAGACCCATCATCATGACCACTTTAGCAACTGCTTTGGGTGCATTGCCCATTGCTTTGGCTTTAGGTTCCGCGGGAAAAAGCAGAATGTCTATGGGAACAGTAGTAATTGGAGGGTTGCTTTTCTCTCTGGCGCTAACATTGTATGTTATTCCTGCCATGTATATTTATCTGACCCGCGAAAAAGATTTTGCCCGAATGGAAAAGATTGAACAATATGCAAAAGCAGGTTAATAAAGATTCCAATGAATAAATTATAAGATTAGGCAGGATCATTGCATGTTACATCTTGTAATTATTATTTAGGTAAAACACATATTTTTTATACTAAAATTTGAAATTAATACCATGGGTAGATTAATGTTGATTGTATGTATTATCATCATGTACCTGCAAACAATGAACAGTCAGGATATATTTTCTTTAGATGAAGCTATAGTTATCGCATTAAGGCAAAATTTTGGAATACAAATTGCCAAAATGGAAACAGATGTTGCAGAAATGCAAATTTATCCTGCCAATGCAGGCCTTGGGCCCATTATTGATATTGTTGGTAATATGGGCCTCACCGGAAACAATGTGGATTTGACTTTCCTGGATGGAAACAGTCTGAACAGATATGGGTATGTAATTGCACCAAATGTGGGACTAAATGTAACCATACCATTATATGATGGAAACCGTGGAAAAACCATTTTAGAAAGACTTAAAAAAGAAAAAGAATTTGCTGACCTGGAGAGTCAGCTTGCTATTCAAAATGTATTGATTGAAGTTATTTCAGCTTATTATGATGTTATATTACAACAAGAAATCGAACAGTATCTTCTTACTATCATTGCATATTATGAAGACAGGCTCAGAATTACCGAAGAAAGATGGAAATTGGGAAGAGGATCCAAACTGGAGTATCTCCAATCCCGTACTGATCTGAATACTCAACTTTCCGAACTGGCTTTGGCTCAAAACAACCTGAAAAACAACAAAATCCGATTGAATTACCTGCTCAACCGTGATCTTTATACAGAATTTAAAACTGAAAATATAATCTCGCTCAGAAAAGATTATGACCTGGCAGAATTGCTTGATGATGCCCGATACAATAACCGCGATTTACGTATTGTTGACAAAATGAGGACAATCAACGAAATCAGAGATAAAGAAATCGATGCCGGAAGTCGTCCTCAGATATTTTTTAACGGGAATGGAGGTTTTAATTTCACACAGTCCAATACCGGCTTCTTATTGAGAAACCGAAACACAGCATTGAGTGGTAGTATTTCAGCGGTTTGGAATATTTTTGACGGTCAAAATCGGAAAAAACAGATTGCTATCAACCAATTAAATACAAGGATTATTGAAAATCAGAAAGAAAACCTGATGGCTCAGGTTATCAGTGAATTGGTAGCAGCATTCAATCGTTTCAATTCTGATAAAGAGATCCTTCGTCTGGAGCAGGAAAACAAAGAATTGGCAGAAGAAAATCTCAATATTTCTCTTGAAAAATTCAAGTTAGGTGGTTCCACCATTCTTGAACTCAATGAAGACCAGCAGAGATACGATAATGCATTAAACAGGCTGGTGACTGCTCAATACAATATAAAAATTACTGAGTTGGAAATGCTCAGATTGAGTGGAGGTATTTATTAATGATCAGCAAGGGAAGACCTGAGATCTTATTTCCCTCGTGACAATAATTTCCTGCTGTATTAAATCCCTGTCAATACCTGACGGATAGCAATCAATACTTTCTTCAAGTACTTCTAAGTAGTGATCAAGCGCATCAAGGGCCTTCAGACAATTGGTAGCAGATTCTGTAAGTCGCCAGACTTCAACCCTGATCCTTGCTTCTACATTCGCTTCAGTGGTAATATTTCTCAATTCTATTGAGTCATCACAATTAATGAGACTCTTCTTGCAAGAAGAAAAACCTGCAACGAAGGATAACACAGTTATAAAATAAAGTGACTGAAAAATTGTTCTACCATTCATAAAAGGCATTTTATTTTTACCATGAATCATTAACATATTGAATAAAACGATGCACTAGCACATTTTATGAAAATCAGAGAAAAAAAAATGACCTTTTTATTAAAATAATCTTCTCTAACATGTCAGAGAATTCCTGTTTTGTGTGGCTTCGTTTATATCCTGATCAAACTGGGCTTGTTGTGCCGGTTCAAAACACTCTCTGATATCACGTAAAACATCAATATATGAATCAAATGCATTTCTAAGATCTCTGCACAACCTTGAACTTGTAGGGTCAGTATTGAACGCAGTAATGGCTTGATTCAAAGCCTGAACTTCAGAACTTAATAAGTTATTCACAGACATAGGATCATCACAATCAACCTTGTTTTTACTACATGAAATGATGAACATGCTAAAAATGAAAATCAGAACAGGCCAACCCAAATATTTTTTTACTATCATCTCGATTAATATTTTATGATTAAAAGTAAAATTTAGAACCAGACAAAGAACACTAATGTTGCATTATACGGATCAAAATTATATTTAAAACGAAAATTATAACCCTGCATACATCACTTTAACTAAGAAAATTTCATTTTTGGAGTGTACATAATATGATGATTATTATGGCTTTTTCGGAGGTTATGTGTAAAGCCTCCAACAAAAAATATAAATAAAGGTAGTATTTCGATAAATAATAATAAATCCATTGCATGCGATTAAAATTAGCAAACAGCTATGGAATTCTTGACCATTCATCAACAAATCAATATATATTAAAACTATGAAAATCAAATTTTTAGGACACTCGGGTTTTTATATAGAAACTTTAGGGAAGCATTTAATTTTTGATCCGTTTATTACCGGAAATTCTCTTGCCGAGGGAATAATTGATGTCAAAACTCTCAAAGCCGACTACATCTTGTTGACCCACGGGCATGGAGATCATGTTGCTGATGCAGAAACAATTGCTCTAGAAAATAAAGCAACCATCATTTCAAATTATGAAATTGTCACGTGGTATGGTCAAAAAAACATTAAAGGTCATGGAATGAATATAGGAGGGAAGTACTCTTTTGATTTCGGCACAGTACGATATACTACTGCTATCCATTCTTCGGTTCTGCCTGATGGCACCTATGCAGGAAATCCTGGAGGTTTTATCATTCAGAATGAAGAGGCTACATTTTATCATGCCGGAGATACCGCTTTAACATTAGATATGAAGCTGATTCCCCAATTAGGATATAATCTTGATTTTGCAATCTTACCCATTGGGGACAACTTTACTATGGGATATGAAGACGCCCTCATCGCAGCAACTTATTTTGAATGCGATATCATCATAGGTTGTCATTTCAATACTTTTCCTCCAATTACCATTGATACACATAAAGCCAGAGAAGTTTTCACAAAAGCAGGAAAAAAATTATTGATCCCTGAGGTAGGTAAAATTGTCAATGTATCTTTGTGATTCATAAATAATAAAAGATCATCATATGGGCAAAATTATAGCCATTGCAAATCAAAAAGGAGGGGTTGGAAAAACCACAACTGCCATTAATTTGTCAGCAGCATTGGCCATACTCAATAAAAAAATTCTACTAGTGGATGCTGACCCACAGGCAAATTCAAGTTCTGGAGTAGGAATTTATATCAAAGAGGAAAATTACAGTTTATTTGACGTACTTATCGATGGATTGGCGCCTGCTGAAGCGATTGTAACTACACAGACACCTAACCTCGATTTACTGCCCGCTTCCATTGATTTGGTTGGAGCAGAAATTGAACTGGTAAATGCCAATAATAAAGCAACAGCTTTAAAAGAAGTTCTGGAACCTTTGAGAAATGCGTACGACTATATATTTATTGATTGTCTGCCTTCATTGGGATTGATCACATTGAATGCCCTCACCGCTGCTGACAGTGTTTTAATTCCATTACAATGTGAATTTTTTGCATTGGAAGGATATGGAAAATTGAAAAATACAATCAATATGATTAAAGAAACCACAAATCCTGACCTTGAAATTGAAGGTGTGGTAATGTCCATGTACGACAAGCGACTCAATATGGCCAATATTGTCATCAAAGAAGTATCTGAGATTATTAGTGATAAAGTGTTTGAGACCATAATACATCGAAATTCAAAAGTGGGAGAATCACCCAGTCTTGGAATGCCTGTTATACTTTACGATGTGGCCAGCAAAGGCGCCAATAATTATCTCAATTTAGCAAAGGAGTTCTTAGCTCAGAATGAAGACAGTGTTTTTAAAAAAATGAATGACCAAAAAGTGAGAGCCATTCTCACCAATGCGGCCTCTAAGCAAACCATATGAGCAGAAAAAAAGAAGTAGGTAAAGGCATCAGGGCGCTGCTCTCCAATATAGAAGAGAGCAATCATCCTGAGGTCACTCGCAATACCATCAAAGAACTTGCTGGGAACGCTGCCTATGTACCGATTGCCCAGATAGAAACGAACCCCTATCAGCCCAGACAGGAATTTGATAATGAGGAGTTGATGGAATTGGCCCGGTCCATTAAAACATTTGGATTGATTCAGCCGGTAACTCTCAGGTCCATGGGTGACAGTAAGTTTCAATTGATTTCCGGTGAAAGACGTTTGAGAGCATCCAAAATGGCCGGCTTGACCGAAATGCCCGCTTTTATTCGTCTCGCCAATGACCAGGAAATGCTGGAAATGGCATTGGTAGAAAATATTCAAAGGACTAATCTGAATGCAATTGAAGTGGCTATATCTTATCAGCGACTCATGGAAGAATGCAGCCTTACGCATGAAGAATTAAGCAACCGGGTAGGTAAAAACAGAAGCACAGTCACCAATTACGTCAGATTATTGAAACTCCCTCCTGACATTCAGGCTGGAATTAAAGAAGTCAAAATAAGTATGGGCCATGCACGTTCCATTGCCGGCCTCGAAGACCCTGTCAAACAATTAGACATATATAAAAATATCATTCAAAATCAATTATCTGTAAGAGCCACGGAGTCATTGGTCAAACAATACGATGAAAGCCCTAAACCCGTGAAGCATGCTCCTAAGATATCCAAGCCACCTGAATTGCTCCAACTTCAGGATAAACTCAGTACTTTTTATGGATGTAAGGTGGATATTCAAAGAAGTCACAAAGGTGAAGGCCGAATCGTTTTAAAATTTAGTACTGATAGTGAATTGAATAATCTGCTTGATTTGCTCGATCAAAGCTACAGATAAATGAATATTTCTTTTCTTCCGGTCCTTTGTATAGCCGCATTATTTATCATTGATAATAATACTGTGGAAGCTCAGTTCAGGGCTCAACCCCCTCCATATTCAGGTATTGACGACAGGCAGGCAGCGCCTGATGACACCCTACCGACAGAGAGAAGTTCGATATTTGATATTTTCACAGGAAAGCCAGGAAAAGCTGCTTTGTATTCTTTGATCATCCCGGGAGGGGGTCAGGTATATAACAAAAAATATTGGAAAGTGCCTTTGGTATGGGCTGGAGAAGGCGCTGCCATTTCATGGATGCTATGGAATAATACCCGATATAAAGAATGGCGTGATGCGCACCTTGACCTGATCAATAACAGAATAGACAATTACCGCGGAGTAAGTAACCCTACCACTGCAAAAGCGATTCGGGATGCCTATTTAAAGCAAAGGGAATACGGGTATCTTATAGTGGCTTTAGCTCATTTTCTCAATGTTTTTGAAGCCTTTATAGACAGACATTTGACAGATTTTGACATTGATGATGATCTTTCTTTCAAGCCCAATTTTATCCAACTGCCCGGAATGCTACCAGCACCTGCATTTACTCTCACCATTCCCCTTCAGCGTTCTCCGAAAAAAAACCAGGTACAGTATCACTCCTTTCCTTGAGACAATACAGTTTGGTCTAAATCTTCAGATTCCTCATTTTCTTTATTTTCGATTACTCTTCTGATCATCCTTAAAGGATGCGTATAATTTTTACGTTCACGGTTATAAATCCCAAAATGATCCAATTCATCAATTCTTACACATTCATCCACATGAATAATCTTTCCATCACCCAAAACAATACCGGCATGATCAATTCTCCCATCCTGATTTTCAAAAAATGCAAGATCACCAGGACGGGCTTCATGGACGAAGTGTATCCAATCCCCTTCCTTTGCCTGATATGCAGGGATACGACTCAGCCGAATCCCTATCATCTTATATACCATTTGAACGAAAGCGCCTGTATCAATTCCAAAAGGGGTCCTACCTCCGGGGAGATAGGGGGCATGCAGATATTTCATGGCAATCTTTCTTATCCAATCCAATTTAACAGATTGTTCATGCGGTGCATAAACCAGTCCATTGTATATGTATTTCTCATCAGGCATTACATATGACAACCCATCATATTGAGGAAGAGACGATCCCAATACCAAAGGTATCAGCTGATTACCTGATAACGAAGATTGCACCAGTTCTAAAGCATATCCCACTCGCTTACCCAATTTCACGTGTTGCTTTTCAGTGATAGGTGTAATCTGTCTGTATCGGATCCACCCTTCCAGGCCATCCCAATCCAACTGCACCCGCGCCCAGTCATTGTGTTTTTTAGTGATGATTTGGCATGTTTCTCCATACAAGATCTGACCGATAAGGATGGAATGATCGGTAGGATTACTTCTTACCGGTATTACACTCAAATGGCAAATACCATGAATCTTCCTTGGCGTATATTTTTTCTTGATGCTTACCATAATTCAACGGTAATTTAGCATATTTCACACGCCAAATATACCAAATGCAACCAAACATGTTTTTTTCACCCATATCCTTTTCAATTCTAAGACAACAAATGCAACATCCTACGTTTAATACTATCATGAAAAGGAGGAATTTACATCGGAGCATTATAGTAATTTTAGTTCTTGTAACCATCGGCTTCACTTTAAGTGTCAAGGGTCAGGACGCTCATTTTTCGCAATTTTACGCGAATCCCCTTTTATTAAATCCCGCACTCACAGGTACTTCCGACGGAAGGTTCAGAGTTAGCAGTGCATACCGCGACCAATGGCGATCGGCTTTGGATGATCCATTCAGAACCTACACCCTCTCCGGAGATGTTAGTTATCCGATTAATGAAAAATCATCAAAATATCCTGACCGGTTTGCTGTAGGTATTAATTTTTTCGGAGACCGGGTTAGTACCATTGATTTTAACACTACCCAGCTATCCGTCTATGGAGCATATCATAAATCCCTGGATCAGAGAACCAAACAGTTTATAAGTGCAGGCTTTTATATAGGGGTCGGACAAAAAAATATCAATTTCGAAAACCTCACTTTTGAAGATCAGTTTAATGCCGTAGATGGTTACACTTTGCCTAGCGGCGAATTCCTGCCCAATAATAATTTTGGTTATGCTGATCTAGGCATGGGTATCAATTACTCCATCAGTCCTGGTCGCAACACACATTTCTATATTGGTGCAGGGGTTTTTCATGTCAATACGCCCAATATTTCTTTCTATAAAGATGAAAGAACAACTGATCCCAATCTGATCACCCGTAACCTGCTCGATCCCCGGTTTACTTTATATACCGGTGCATCTTTCAAATTGCCTGATCGATGGAGCATACAACCCAGGGTACTGATTATGGTTCAGGACGTCCACAAACAATATAATTTTGGCAATAATTTTCGCTACCAGCTCGACAATGAAGCTTCTCGATTTTTCCACATTGGCCCATGGTTACGAATCACAGACCATGTGGATGGTGCCGGGCCTGAAGCTTTTGTTCTAGCCTTCGGCTTTGAAACGGGCAGTTTTTTGCTGGGTTTGAGCTATGATCATAATTTGAAGGATCTGAGCAACCGAAGGGCCGGTCTTCATTCCTTCGAACTTTCATTTACCTTCACCGGTGAGTTCTATAACCAGGTGGATTTTTGTCCCAGATTTTGACCTCTCTATTTAACAATATTTTGAATTCGCATGCCTTTTACATAATCAATTAAAGCGAAAAAGAGCAACTAAATTACCTCTGTTATAAAACTATGGTTTGAACCTGAAAAGAAAGCAACTATTAAAAGGCAAGAGACTTTCTCCGCATTGCTATTACTCCCCCTATCACAAACAAAAGACCTAAAATCAATAACATCCATGTTCCCATAGTTGGGATAGGTGCAATACCTGGGCAGGCATCTTCGTCTAAACACAATTCAAAGGGCTCTTCATCATCGGTTTCGAATACAACTACATTATCAGAATTTCTGATAACCCTCCAATCAATGGCAAAAGTAGAAGAAGGTAACCTCCAAATATCTAATTGATAAAGTCCGTCCATATTTTCAGCAATTATGATGTTTAACTCATCTCCCAAAGTAATACCCATCGGATTAGAAGTCAAATACACCGGGTCGCGAAATCCTTCAAAACCAAAAATAACAACTGTATGATCCAGTGGAACCCCTTCAAATGTAAGTAAATCATGAAACAATGTCACTGGCTGTCCAGGTTCCTGTACATTGAGCGGGTCATCACATGAACAGGGATCATTTACTCCAAAATCTAAATTAGCATCAATCACAACAATCTGAAACTGGCAACAAGTATAATTACTTCCCATTGAACACTCTGAAGAGTTTTGCGAATTGAAACTACTTCGGACATCAGGACAAGATGAATTATCCGCACAAAAGCAAATATCATGTATACCAACACCTGCTTCCATTGGATCAAAACAATATCCATCAACACCATTTCCTGAAAATTGTATATTGTCATCGGTAATGCATGCAAGAGAATTACTATTCTGGCTTTCCGCTTTATTCGCATCTGGCAGTAAAATAAAAGTACAAATCAAATTGAGTAAATTGATTGTGCCTTCATCACATGCCTGTAATAGTTCTTTATTAGGAGATGGAATATCCGGATGCTCTGATGGAAAAAATAGTACCCCATTTAGATTGGTGAATATAGTGTCGGTTGGGCAATCGCAGTAACTGATTTGAGCTTTTCCAGGATGAACAATCATCAATAAAATAAACGAAAAGAAAATGGTATAAAACAATTTCATAATTAAAATGAGTAGGTTGGTTTACTAAATATTAAAAAATCATCAGGATAAAGGTAAAAATTTTTTATAAAATCAAAAATTGTATTTCACTATTATCAGTCAATCCGGTTTTTTATATTAATTTTATAATCATTGACTGATTTCTATAGGAAAAAAAACCATTGAGTAGGATTTTAAAACTAAATTCCGTAATTGTAGCATTAATTTTATTTAAATTTTTATCGATAATTTTGAATGCCAAAATATAAATTATATAATTGGTTATCGATGATAAATAATTGAGGCCCATGAGAGTGGATTAAACCCAGCATTTCTACAATTGTACCTTTAAAGTTTTTTATGGATCTATGGTTATGAATACAAAAACAATATAAAAACTTTATACATTTTCGTTTTATATGTTGATGTCTTTACATACATGATTGTTGTGTAATTTAAATATTCAAATCGTCCCATGAATAAAAAAAAGATGTTGAAAAAAATCCTTCGAATTGGTGCATATGTGATGGGAGGGTTACTTATCGCTTTGATTCTCCTTCCCTTCGTATTTGAAAAGGAAATCAAAGAAGGATTGAAAAAAGCCTTAAATGATTCTTTGTATGCAAGTGTCGATTTCAAAGACATTTCACTATCTCTGATTCGCAATTTCCCAAAAGCCAGATTGACCATTCACGAGTTGAAAGTGGATGGAATCGATACATTCTCAACCATACCATTATTACATGCCGAAAAAACCATCGTGGAATTTGGCCTGTTATCTCTATTTAAAAAAGATACCCCTTATACCATTCACAAGGTAACCATTGACCGTCCTTATCTCAATCTCATTATCCTTGCCGATGGAAGTACCGCCAATTATCTGATCGCACAGGAAGGAGAAAGTGAAGTAGAGTATACCATCCAGCTTGAGCAATACAGAATAAGAAATGGTTTATTGCATTTTAAAAGTTATGCCAATGGACTTTTTCTTCAAGCTGAAAACATCAGTCACCAGGGTAAAGGGGCATTTACCCAGGATATTTTTGACCTGGTCACCAAAACCCATAGTTCTGAATTGTCTGTAACTTATGGAGGTCTTCCCATTTTACACCGTATAGATGCACATTGGGACGCTGTATTACACATTGACTTACCAGCCTCTACATACACTTTCAAAGAAAATACACTTATCCTGAATGAATTACCTATCCAATTGGATGGATTTGTAACTGTACTGGAGGAAAGTATAGAGATGGATTTGAAAATCGAATCCAAAGAAGCTCAGTTTTCCAAAATATTTTCAATCGTACCCTATGTTTATACTGATGATTTCAAAGATGCAACCATTTCCGGGGAAGGAAATATTTCAGCTTTACTAAAAGGGATTTACAATGATGAAAATGCACAATTTCCCCATTTCAACCTTAAAGTCAATGTGAATGAAGGGGAAGTGAGGTATAAAAGTTTGCCTAAACAAATCAAGGATATATTTGTCAATGCCGAAATAGGAAATCTTCCTGCCAATCCCCTCAAAATGAAAGCAGATATACCATTTTTCCGTTTCAGAATGGATCAGGATTATTTTGATGGCCGATTTTTATTTATTGGTTCTGCTGAAGATGGACAAGTGGATATGGGTATTCGTGCCAATGTGGATTTAAAAAACTGGCAAGAAGCATTTCCAATGGAACCAGGTACAGAAATCAGAGGGAAATTACAATCCGATCTTATTTTAAAATCTACATTGGAGGATATTGAAAAGCAAAACTTTAAGAATATTGTTTTTAAAGGAAATGCCAATGTCCAGGATTTTCTGTTGAGAGCCAAACATCAATCGGACATCCGGCTTCAAAGTTTTCAATTGACAGCTGCCCCGGATAAAGCTGAAGTAATTATTCAAGGTTTGGCACATCCTGCGATGGATCTTAATGCTAAAGCAGAATGGTACCATCCATTACAAATGATGACAGAAAATGGTAAAATCCATTTAAAAGGTCAACTCGAAAGTCAAAAAATTAACTTCAATGAGTTCGCCACCACCGAAAGTCAGGAGGCTGCGTCTACATCATCATCCTTTGAAAAAGACATGATTTTTCCGGATCTGGATGTCGCTTTGGATGTCAAAATCAATGAATTGAACAGTGGCCCCTATACTCTCAACTATGTTACATTTTCAGGAAATCTGATCAATGATGCATTTACCCTTAATGAAGCATCAATGATGCATGCTGATAGTGATATAAAAGTCAAAGGAATTATAAATGGCTGGCAATCCTGGCTGATCAATGATGGTGTACTCCATGGCCAGCTGGATATTTCTTCAGCCAAATTAGATTTAAATCCGTTTCTGGTAGATAATACAGATCCATCTGGCGAAGAAGTTCATTTTGAAATACCTGAAAACCTCGATCTAAAATTGACTGCCCGTATAGATGAATTGAAATACAGTGGTTTTGCCATCAAAGGACTTCAAGGCCGATTGGATATAGAAGAAAGTACTGCCTACCTGACCAACCTTAATGGAAATTTATTAGATGGCAAGTTTCAATTCGAAGGAATGTATTCCACTAAAAATACCACACAGCCTGCTTTCAACGTCAAACTGGATCTTTCATCTATAGGATTTAAAGAATCTTTCAATACTTTCAACACCATGCAGGCTTTGGCGCCTGTATCTCAATATATTGACGGGCTTTTCAATACCACTCTGGTATTGGAAGGCCAACTTAATGAAAAAATGATGCCGGTTTTACCCTCATTGAATGCATCGGGATATCTCGAAACACTCAATGGACGAATATCCGGCATACCTCCTATGGATCGACTTGCACAATCATTGGGAGTCAACAAAGTGGCAAACTGGACCATTCAGAATACCCGCAACTGGTTTGAAGTGGTCAATGGAATGGTTGAGCTGAAAGAAAAAACTTTTGATTTAGGAGAAAATATCACATTGGGAATCAGAGGAAAACATGGGTTGGGACGAGAGTTGGACTACTACTTTCAGGTGTCGATACCACGGGAATATTTACGAAAAAATCCGGTGACAGGGGCGCTCGAAACCGGTTTGTCACAATTGGAAAATGAAGCAGCCAAATACGGCATACAGATTGATCAGGGTGAGTATCTGATAGTGGATATTAAAATGACAGGAAGCATGAGTGATCCAAAGTTCAAAATTACACCTTCAGGGAAATCCAAAGTAAAAATTGATGATGCCATCAAATCAGAACTGGCAAGTAGAGAAGCTGAACTACGTGAAATGGCAGAAGCAACTCAAAAAAAGATGGTTGACACCCTTGAAAAAACCAGAGATAAAATGCTGGATAGTTTGCAGGCATTGGGAGACCAAAAAGTGAAAGAAGTCAGGGATAGCCTTGAGCGGTTGATAGAAAAGGAAAAACAAGCTATTTTGGATTCGTTAAAGAAAAAAACAGGATTTGACCAGATAGGATTGCCCTCCTTAGACAGCCTTCAGTTGAAAAAACCAAAAGAAGTAGAGGAGATTAAGGATAAAATTCAGCAATGGAACCCATTACGGAAAAAATCAGGCGGAGGTTAATTAATGAAAAACAGATATTCCGTGTTTAGACTTTGAATCAGTTAACCAATTTGCACAAAAGTTTTTCCCGTATACTTCTTGGAAAAAAAAAGGTTTATCATGTCACGACCATTGAGAAAAAGAATTACATTTTACAGCGATCTGGAAGAACAACTCAATGTCCTTACTCACGGTTTGGGCATGATCATAAGTCCTTTGGCATGTGTACTGTTAGTTCTCAAGGCATTAGAACATAACCACATTTGGACGATCATCAGCTTTCCGGTTTTCGGGATCAGTATGGCCACATTGTACACTGCTTCTACATTATATCATAGCTCCAGTCATATAAAAACCCGGTTCCGGTTGAATATTTTTGACCATGCTGCCATTTACGTGTTGATCGCAGGTACGTATACCCCTTTTGCATTGGTTACCCTACATGGACCATTGGGCTGGACGATATTCGGAATCATTTGGGCTCTTGCGATTACAGGTATCATACTCAAAGTCTTTTATATCGGAAGATATGATGTCCTGTCAACCATCATGTATGTAGGTATGGGTTGGCTGGTCGTTTTTTCATTTAACAGTCTCGCTGAAAACCTATCTTCCGGAGGTTTGACCTGGGTGATTGCCGGGGGAATATCCTATACTGTAGGAGCCGGTATTTATTTACTCCGTAAAATGCCTTTTAATCATACAATTTTTCATGTCTTTGTTCTAGGTGGAAGTTTTTGTCATTTTATGGCGATATATTTTCATGTAGTACCACCCATCTAAAGATGGCTGTTTCTCCGAATTATTAAAATAGAAATGAGAATCTAACGATCCTCATTTTTATTTCATGGAGTAGATCGCATCATGTGATAATGACTTCTTTGACTATTTCAGCGCCTAATTGAGCATTCATCAGGTTGGCAATTTTTTGCTTTGACATACTTAATTCGTGCCGAAGAGTAGAAGACGTCAAATAGATTCGTAACGTTCCTTTTGAAAATTGTACCCTTTTTGTATATGAGAATATGGTAGGGCCCATTTCCTCTTTCCATATATTCTTGACAACATTGGAGGTATACCGTGTAGATAACTTTTGTTGGGATTTGAAAAATGATTGTATTGCATCAGCCATTGACTGATCATTTTTCTTGACTATATTTAAGTGTACCTTCATGAATAACAAAGATACGATATTGCGATGAGATCCTGTCAAGCATTTCAGGAATTGTCAGAACATCTTTATCTGAAATGAAAATTTGTCCGAAATCTTCGTCCTGTAAAATTTCAAGTAAAAACGATACCCTTTCAGCGTCCAATTTATCAAAAATATCATCTAATATCAGTACCGGACTCCTTCCAACATACTCTTTCATTTTCATAAATTGCGCGAGCTTCAATGCCATAACAAACGACTTGAGCTGTCCCTGTGAACCGAATGGCTTTACCGGTTCATCGTTCATGATCAGATCGAGGTCATCCTTATGCACTCCAGTATGGGTTCTTCCTAAAATTCTGTCCCTCTCCAGGTTTTCAGCCATCAATTCAGAAAAGGACTTTTTGTCCAATTGCGATCGATATATAACTTTACACTCTTCGCGACCTCCTGAGATTCTTTGGTACATCGACGTGAATACAAAGGACAATTCGCCAGCAAGATGCTTCCTCTTTTCATAAATGTACTGAGTCGGATTAGCCATTTGCACCGACAGTGCCTCCAACAAATCTTTATCAAAATATCTCCCGTCCTGAAAGCTTTTTAATAATGCATTCCTCTGTCGAAGCAACCGGTTGTAAGATACCATCGCTTCGGTGTATTTCTTGTCCACCTGAATCAAAGTCTGATTCATAAGATTGCGCCTTTCTTCACTCCCCTCCAACAGATTGTGTATATCCATGGGTGCTATCATCACACATGGAAACCTTCCAACATGCTCTGACAGACTCCCCGACTTTTTCCCACCGACACTGATTTCTTTGACCTGACCGGGAAGTACCTTACAAACCACTTTTTCTGTGGTTTCCTCACTAATAATTTCTGATTCAATCCTGAAAAATTCACATCCGTGACTGACCACATTCCGGTCTCCGGCTGCAAAATAGCTTTTACCCAAGCAAGCATAATACAACGCATCCAGCAGGTTGGTTTTCCCCATCCCATTCATCCCCAGCACAGCATTCCATCTTTTATGAAAATTAAGTTGAATGGAATGCAAATTTTTATAATTCACCAATTTGATAGTATCGATATAATAATCCGTCCTCATAAGCAGCAAAATAAACCAAATAATTGCAATGTACTCCACATAAAAACAAATGGGCAGGTCATTTTCTTTTGGGCATCCCCCTTCCCGCCTGGCGGAAGGGTCGCTATGATCAAGGCTCGGCCCTCATTGCACTTTGTTTTACTCGGGCTGGCTCCATTCTGTCGCCACCTTTCACAGCGCTGATGCAATGGAATAAAATCAGGTAAACCACAAACCAAAACAGATAGCTACATTCAGTAAGAATTGTATACAGAAAACCCTTTAGCTAATAAGCGAACAATTTATTTTAAAAAGAGTTAAAACTATACCGGTTATACGGTGATGGCTTTGTAAATTTGCACCCACTTATGTGATATTTTTATAGCGAATAAAAACAGTTTGAGCATGTCGGAAACCATCATACAAGAAAAAACTGCTACAAGGAAGAAAAAGATTCAGTACGATAAAGAGACCTATCTTACCTGGTATAAAACTATGTTGCGTATCCGTCGTTTTGAAGAGCGCACATTGATGGCCTATTCTCAGCAAAAAATCAGAGGATTTTGCCATGTTTACATAGGTCAGGAAGCAATAGCTGCAGGGATGGTGTCTGCATTAAGACCCGAAGACAAAGTGGTCACCGCTTACCGCCAACATGGCATCGCTCTGGCCAGAGGATTATCTTCCAGAAGTTGTATGGCTGAACTATTCGGAAAAGTCACCGGCTGTGTAAAAGGCAAAGGTGGCAGCATGCATTTCTTTTCTGCTGCACATAATTATTTTGGAGGCAATGGTATCGTAGGCGCTCAGATTCCAATCGGAACAGGTATTGGACTTGCTGAGCAGTACAAAGGTACTGACTTGATTTCAGTAACAATGTTTGGAGACGGGGCAGCGCGACAAGGGGCACTTCATGAGTCATTCAATATGGCAATGACCTGGAAACTACCGGTACTCTACATTTGTGAAAACAATGGTTACGCCATGGGCACCTCCGTAGCAAGAACCAGCAATGTCATCGACCTTGCAAAGCTGGGTATAGCATATGATATGCCTTCCGAATCTGTAGATGGCATGAGTCCGGAAGCCTGCCATGAAGCAATGACCCGGGCGGCTGAGCACATACGAGCAGGTAAAGGCCCTTATTATCTCGAAATTAAAACCTATCGTTACAGGGGTCATTCCGTTTCTGATCCTGCCAAATACAGATCTAAGGAAGAACTTGAAAGCTATAAGCAAAAAGATCCCCTCCTCGTCACGGAGGAAAAGATTATAAATGAGAAAATCGCCAGTGAAGAAGAATTAAAGAAAATACAGGATGCTATAAAAGATGAAATCCAGGATGCTATAGATTTCGCCGAAAACAGCGATTGGCCATTACCTTCTGATCTTTATGAGTATAATTATGTTCAGGAAGATTATCCTTTTATCATGGACTAATCCATGACCCTTAAACTATCATTTACCACCACTTTGAATAAACTCTGACATGTCGTTAAAATGTGGAATTGTTGGTCTTCCCAATGTGGGAAAATCTACCCTTTTCAATGCACTCACTGCTGCCAAAGCGCTCGCAGCGAATTATCCCTTTGCCACTAAAGAACCCAACATAGGTGTCATTACTGTTCCTGATCCCCGGTTGGAAAAACTGGCATCTCTGGTAAATCCTCAACGGGTGGTACCCACAACCGTAGAGATTCTGGATATTGCCGGATTAATCAAAGGGGCAAGCAAAGGAGAAGGACTGGGCAATCAATTCCTGGCCAATATCAGGGAAGTGGATGCCATCATTCATGTAGTCCGATGTTTTGACAATGACAATGTGGTGCATGTAGATGGAAATGTAGACCCCGTAAGAGATAAAGAGATTATTGACATGGAACTGATCCTGAAAGATATTGATACGGTGGACAAGCGGGTAGAAAAATTACGAAAACAGGCCAAGAGCGGAAATAAAGAGGATGTGAAAAAACTGGATGCTGCCGTAGCCATTCGCCATCACCTGGAAAAAGGTTTTCCTGCACGTACCTATACTGTGGCGGATGATGTTCAGGAAATTTTCCACGATTTGTACCTTTTGACAGCTAAACCTATATTGTA
>JRYF01003933.1_pt1 | contig 44189 bp, 33 predicted proteins | sample 235331 | NCBI WGS metagenome assembly JRYF01 (sample SAMN03074217, study PRJNA261475) | activated sludge metagenome | biome: Wastewater Treatment Plant; feature: Wastewater; material: Activated sludge; isolation source: activated biomass of a wastewater treatment plant treating hydrocarbon... ... | reverse complement strand
TTTCATGACAGCATTGAGGTACTTAATGAAAAGACTCAAGAAGAAAAACTAAGCAAAGCCATCATCCGGCTGATTGAAAAAATACAACAACCCTCATGAGCCGAATATTGAAATATATATTCTATGACTTGTTTAAAACGAGGTTTATCCTTCTATACTTTTCTTTTCTATTGATCAGTTCCCTCGCGATGTATCAATTGGATAGCGATCCATCCAAGGTCATACTCAGTCTGATGAATATATTGCTGTTGGTAGTGCCTCTGGTGAGCATTGTTTTTTCTACCATACATTTTTACAATTCATATGAATTTATTGAGCTGATGCTGGCACAACCCATTGATCGTAAAACAGTGTTTTTGAGCCAATACATCGGAGTGGCATTGTCGCTGTCCATAGCATTTGTTGCAGGAACCGGTGTGCCTGTATTGATTTATGGCCTGGACACCATCAGCATCACGTTGGTTTGGACGGGTTTTGTGTTGACCTGGGTATTTGTTTCCCTTGCATTTCTGGCTTCCGTACTTACAAGGGATAAAGCCAAAGCGATGGGTGTGGCCATATTGCTGTGGTTTTATTTTTCGTTGATTTACGATGCATTTTTATTATGGGTGGTATATTCGTTTGGCGATTATCCTTTGGAGTCACCCATGTTGATATTGATTTCTTTAAATCCTGTTGATTTAGCGCGGGTGATCATGCTGTTGAAAATGGACATTTCCGCGTTGATGGGGTATACGGGCGCTTTTTTCAAGGAATTTTTCCATAGCAACACCGGCACACTTTACTCTGTGGGTATTCTTTTGTTGTGGGCCATCCTTCCCATTCTTTTATCATTGTATATTTTTAAAAAGAAGGATATTTAGTTCCGGATCATTTCGTCTGATTTATATGGTTTTCTATTTACCTATCTCCCCTGCAGAGGGCTGAATTTGTATTTTAATTCGACGACTGACATCATGGGACTGAGGACAAGAAGGGCAATTGTCCTTCTCCCCCAGATATATCTATATAAATTGTTAATGATCATCTCTTCGAATAAATTTTGGTGGCTTTTGCGGAGGATTTTGATGATGCATCGATTTATTCAATGGCCAAGCTCGCCCCAACTCCTGAAGGGACCCCGCCCGCTGAGGAAGGCTTCAGTTTTTGGATTATTAAAGAAAATATTATCATTGGAAGCCCTTGATAGCTCCATTGGAGCGACATAAGCTCCTCAACAACAGATCCCTGAATACACATCATCTGTAATACCTGAAGAAAAATTGATAATGTATCAATTTCATTGGATTATATCATTGCAAATAAATCTATTTTTAAAGCACACCACTTCCATACCGGAATCACCATTATTTTTATATCTGCTTGCCAAATTTCGTTTTCCTCTTCAGCGGTGATTATGATTCCTGCCTGACTTTCAGTTTGCCTGCAAGCTTTGATTAAACCTGCTAATTCTCTGTGCTTAGTGCTTCCTTCATCCAGTCTAAGGCAAACCTGTACAGGCAAGGCAGTGCCCCCTTCTTTATACAATACAAAATCACACTCATGACTTTGATCTTTGTAATAGTAAATATCCGTGGTATATATGCTGCCATACTGGCGATACAATTGCCATAAGATCAGATTTTCAAGCAATGCGCCATGATTGTCTGAAAAGCTGGTATTCAAAGCACGCAGCATACCATTGTCTATGAAATAACTTTTTTTGTCTGTGTTCTCACGTTTGATGACTGAAGGGTCAAATTTGGAGATGCGTTTATGTAAATACACATCCTCAGCCAACTGAGCCATTTCATATATAGTGCCCTGGCTGACCGCAAATCCTCTACTTTTGAGTTCTTGATATATTTTCCTCAAGTTGGTAGACTTGCCAACATTGGATGCGATCCGGTGAAGTAGATATCTCAGATAACTGTAATTGGCCGGCTGCTGTTGGTCTAATATATCTCTGAACATTACAGCGTTGAAATATTCATGCAATAATTTAAGCTGTTGATTTTCCGGTAATAGAACCACTTCCGGATAACCACCGCGATGCATATAGGTGCGGAATGCAGAAATGACTTTTGACCTGCCTGTACCATAAATTTCAAAAGGAATGCTTTGCCAGACCAGGTATTCTTTAAAGGATAATGGCAAGAGTTCCAATGGGATGCCTCTACCCCTCATGACTGGCGCTACACGAGTATGGAGTGTTTTGCTATTGGATCCAGTCAGAATCACCTTTTTACTTATCTGTTCATGTATACGGTTTACAAAGGGTCCCCAATTTTGCAAGTATTGTATTTCATCAAAAATGAACCAAACATCTTTCAAATTAAGTAATTCTGGGCTCATTTCTGCAAATGCCTGAAGTATAATATCAGGTTCAAATGGTTCCCGCCGCAAACGTTCATCCTCAAAAGAAATATAACAGATTTTATCCCATCCCTCACCTTGATTTAAAAGTTGATCTATGGCCAGTTTTAATAATGAAGACTTGCCAGCCCATCTCGGCCCGACTATGGATTGAATTTTTAGTAAATGAGTATTGATTTGCACATCTCTTAGATGTTGCGGCACATAAAAATATTCTTTTTGGTGAGTCAAAATATCAATAAGTACACTTTTCATAAGATCAAATACATAAATATTCTCTAATTTTAAAGGGTTTTCTTGTCAATGTTTTCACTAAACAGGAAACATTATTTAAAGCTTTAACCCAAAAAATGAAAAGTAGCGTTTATTTTAAGCACGGTAAAAAGAAATAATTTTCCAGCAACATCAAACATTAGGATTTTATAAACTATTTTCATATTTCTATTAAAAAATACACTGGCTTTGTCCTATAAATCAATAAAACCGCTTCTGTTTGCCCTCTCTCCGGAGAAAGCCCATGGCAGCACCATGTCTATGCTCAACTTATTTCTAAAGTTGCCGGGAGGAAAATATGTGTTGGAAAAATACACCGTATTGGAAAATCCCCTAATGAGTACTGAATTTTGCGGACTTCAATTCAGAAACCCGGTGGGTTTGGCGGCCGGCTTTGATAAGGATGGCAAATATTTTCGGGTAATGGCATCATTGGGGTTTGGCTTTATTGAAATCGGAACAGTGACACCCCGGCCACAGGCGGGAAATCCCCGGCCTCGTTTGTTCCGTCTGCCAAAAGACCAGGCGTTGCTCAACCGAATGGGATTCAACAACGAAGGAGTGGAAGCTTTGGTAAAACGGTTGGAATCCGGCAGACCCGAGGGATTGATATTAGGTGGAAACATAGGAAAGAATAAAGATACGGCTAATGAAGATGCAGTCAATGACTACAGAATATGCTTTGAAAGACTCCATCCCTTCGTAGATTACTTTGTGGTTAACGTCAGCAGCCCTAATACACCTGGCTTACGTGCCCTCCAGGAAAAAGAGCCTTTGGAGCGATTACTATCGACGCTGAAAGAAATGGATCAAAAATTTCAGAATAAAAGACCTATTTTGCTGAAAATCGCCCCCGATGTCAACCCACACCAATTAGATGACATATATGAGGTAATAGTAAAAACGGGAACCGATGGCATTGTTGCTACCAATACCACCCTGTCTCGTGAAGGCTTACTTACTTACCCTGCAGAATTAAACAAAATGGGTCTGGGAGGCATTAGCGGCAAACCATTACATGATCGATCCAATGATGTTATCCGGTATTTGTCTGGACTTTCGGGAGGTATCCTCCCCATCATCGGAGTTGGAGGCATCCATAGTTCTGAAGCTGCAATGAAAAAAATTGAAGCAGGCGCAACCCTCATCCAACTGTATACCGGATTGGTATATGAAGGCCCTGCCTTGGTGAAGCAGATTAAAAATAAAATCATTGAATCGAAAAGCTAAATGCTTATGTTTTTTCTGTAATTTTGATTGATTCGCTGCATGTTCCTAAGAGAATATGAATGATGTCTAAGATATAATTCTATTGAAAACTGCAAGTTGGGTTCTAAAAAATCAACAATAATTACTATGAAAAAAATCTATATAAACCCTGCGGTTCTTTGCTTAGTACTGCTAACCTCTTGTATGCAAAACAACCCGAAATGGCCAGAGGGTACCTGGATAGATTTGACCTATTCCTACGACCATAAAACACCATTTTGGCCAACTGCTGAAGGATTCAGGCTGGACACCGTTTTTGAAGGGATCACCGAAGGAAATTACTATTATTCGGCATTTTCATTCCAGATGGCAGAGCATGGCGGAACACACATTGATGCTCCGGTGCATTTTGCTGAGGGTAAAAATACTGTTGATCAGATTCCTTTGGAGCAACTGCAAGGACAGGGTGTAATAATCGATATCACTGAAGAGGTGAAAGGAGATATCGATTACCAGATTATGATTGAAGATATTCAGCGATGGGAGGCCAAATACGGAGATATTCCTGATGGAAGCATTATTTTGTTGCGAACCGGTTTTGGTCAGTTTTGGCCGGACAAACTTAAATATATGGGAACCGACAAGATCGGTCCATCAGCCGTGGCTTTGCTGCATTTTCCTGGTTTACATCCTGAAGCAGCACAGTGGTTGGTGGATAACCGGAATATACACGCTATAGGTATTGATACACCTAGTATAGATTATGGCAGGTCGGGTAATTTTCTCACCCACCGCATTTTGATGGGTATGAATATTCCGGCTTTTGAGAATGTTGCGAATCTGGATCAATTACCTGACAAGGATTTTTACGTCATCGCACTTCCGATGAAGATCAGAGGGGGTAGTGGAGGACCTCTCCGGATTATAGCCTTCCTTCCCGAATAGCTATAGAATAGTATGAAAGGTCCTGTTGCCTGTTTCATCCCAAAAAGTTTATGGCGCTGTAAAATTTTTTCCGGCTTATTGCTCAATATACAAGCATATTCAATTTTTTTAAAGCTATTTATCCGATCACCATGAGTAGAAATACCCAAATGGCATAATAAAAATCGATGGCTCGGACGGAGGCAAAAATGTTAAATGCTATATCAAACACCCCAAATAGCTTCATGGTTTATGATATAATTGATCACTGTTTGAAATTGGGTGTATGTGTTTTGCATGTTTGTGGGTTTTATATCGCTCCTACGGAGCTTATGGGATGGATTAATAATTGTTTTCTAATTAACATTCCTCCACTAACGGGCCTGTTTGATGTGAATTTTTAATTAATATTTTTTCCACAGAGCGGAATTTAATCCTGTACATCCTGGAGGAGAGTCCTCCAAAGCCCCCAATGCTTTGGGGGTGGGGGTGGCTGGGGGCATGAAGAGTAATTGTCCTTTTCCCCAGACATATCTATAAAATTTGCTGATGAAAATGTCTTAATGGCAATTATGGAGGATTTTGTAGCGAAATTTATACATTTTGATTTTGGTGTAGATGGCTTGAAAGGGCTCTCTCCCGTCAGGGACAAAATATGGGTAGAAAAATGAAATAAGAGCTCAATAAGCGTGCCGTAGGTACGCAATATAATTTCTGCTCATTGGGGGATTTTGCATATTCCGTACCTAAAGGCATGGAGGGGGATAGCTATTTGAATGTTCTACCGATATCAAGTCCCTAGAGGGACTAATTATTCCAATCACCATGTGGAGTGTTGAATATGACTTTTGAAGACAGTATCAGTGTTTTAATTGGTGGGGAATTAACCAACAACGGTGTCATGACCACGGTATATACCGGAGACCACTACATCGAGGGTACATATACCAACAATGGAGAGATTGCCACCCCTGATGGAGATTTTAACCTGGCTATGGGATCAAATCCATTGGTCGGAACCGTTTAATTAACCATGGATGCCATACCACGCCAGCCTACAAATGCATGCCTGGGCATACCCATACCCACACTGGGAATCTGGGCGCTTGGCATATTAGCATTGATGATATTTATTGTTGGAATAGTGTGGATAAAAGACGATAAATAGTCATCAATGACTTTTTAGTCAAATATTTGGAATTTATAGAATATCTATTCATTCGTTTAGTTTGACCGGCATTTTATAGCTTAAGCACATTGGCAATGATTGCAATGATGCATTATTGGTAATATAAGATTGAGGATTAACAATTTATTTTTTAGATTTACACTGTTTTCTTTTTTGTGTATCCTCAATGTAGTTTTAAATGAAAAACCCTTTTCAAACCCCAATCATTTGTTTTACCTTATTCATTCTTTCCCTATGTGTGCTACCTATTGCTGCTCAGGTAATATGGACAGGCAATATAGACAATAATTGGGCTATTGCCGGCAATTGGGATGGAAACATGGTTCCTGTAGCAACAGATGATGTCGAGATATCTTTAGTTGGTGCAGAAGTTATCATAACTACAGGAACGAATGCTGAAGCCCGAAAAGTTACCATTGCAGAAGCTTCACTCACTGTACAAGCCATGGCTTCTTTGACTATTGATGGTACAGGAAGTATTAGTCATGCATTCGTGATAGAAGAAAGCACAATTATCAACAATGGATTGATTTCAATCACAAACGCGGATCAGGATGGTATAAACATGTTTAATACCTCTTCATTCACCAATAACGGTACAATAGAAATCAGTAATTCAAACGGCGACGGGCTGGAACTTGAAAACAGTACACCGGGATCATCATTTATCAATAATGGAACCTTGATTCTGGAAAATGATGGTGACGAAGGAATGGACTTAGGTCGCAATTCATTTTTCAGAAATTCCATTACAGGGATCATTCATATCGAAAACGATGAGGAAGAAGCCATTCATTTAGATAGCGAAGGAGCCGAATTCATTAATGAGGGGAACATATTCATCAACAGCGCAGGGAAAGAAGGAATAGAACTCGATGCGGGTAATTCATTTACCAATACCCGTACCGGATATATTCTGATTTCAAATATAGGTTTAAATGAAGGGGGATATGAAGTTATAGAAATTGATGGAGGAACTTTCATCAATGATGGCACTATTGATATTGATGGAGGTGACGGCGCACAAGAGGGAATTGATGTTGATGATGGTAATGGAATGCCAGGAATATTTATAAACAATGGATTTATAACCATTGAAAACGTTGAAGGTGAAGGGATTGATGTACGAGGAACAGGCTCTATGTTCACAAATAATTTGTTGATCAATGTAGGGTTGAATTCCTCTTCTGCAGACATTGCTCTGATACGTGTAGATGCCACTTTGATTAATTCTGAATGTGGAGTGATCAATATGATCAGTATGGGTAGTATCAGTATAGAATTAAACGGGTCAATAACCAATGAAGGGGTCATGACCACAGTATATACTGGAGATCACAACATTGAGGGCACATTTACCAATAATGGAGAGATTGCCACCCCTGACGGAAATTTTAATCTGGCCATGGGATCAAATCCATTGATGGGCGCCGGCTCTGTAACCATGGGTGTTATACCTCGCCAACCTTCGAATGCATGTTTGGGAATTATACCCATACCTGCCATAGGAACATGGGCGATTGGCATACTGGCACTGATGTTTTTTATTGTTGGAATAGTGTGGATAAAAGACGATAAAAAGGCATCCATGACTTTGTAGTCAAAGTATCTGGATTTTATATTGAATCATTCATCTGTAAGGATTGCTTCCTAATGACTGGCATGTAATAAAGAGTGCACCTTCCACCTACCAGCCGTACCGGTCTTTGATTTCCTGCAGATACTCTCGTTTTACAGGTTCTCTGTTGTGAAGTGCAAAATCGGTATGGTAGCGATGATTCTGCAAAAAACTGATCTGCATACGATCCCATTCTTCTTCAGAATGCACAATCTGAAATGCAATCAACTCCCTGAAAAGGCTTTGTCCAGTCGCATAAAAGTGCTCTGAACCTAAATAATCAAGGTCTGAATCGCATAAAATCTTTTCCAGTATATTGTTGGGACTTTGTGGAATTTTTGTAGCCATAATCATATTGCATACGACTTCAATATCATCCTCTCCATATCCCCATTCAGGCAGTAATTCTTTAGCTATCCGTGTACCTTTCCACTCATGATTGAAATAATCATAAATTATACCAATGTCATGTAATAATGCCGCTGTCCTGAGAAGTACAGCCGGATGTTCCTGAATATTATATCGGACAATATATAGATTGCATGCGTTCAACACATCCAAAGTATGGTGAAAACCATGATAAGTGAGATCCGGTGATGCATCCTTTTGATATCTCATCCGGATGTATTGCTTTAACTTATATACATTCACAAGTTACCAGATGTATTTTGATTAATGGGGTTATTCATTTCAAGTACTGGTTTCTTCACTTTATTCCGGCTCAATTCTCTTGCGGGTCCCTTCAAATTCCTTGCATTTGAGTTTGTATTCCACAATCCAACAGACGGGCAAAAGCCTTCAAATCGCAGTAAACATATGTATAAAAAATTCAAACTAAAAGAGGAAAGAGCAAAAATAATTCCAAATCATATAAAATTGACTCATTTATCTATTGAACATATCTTATTGTGCATCACTTTTATGTAAATATGTTCTTTCATTTCAAAGCAATTTATTTTTTCCACTTTATCAAAAAAATTTAACTTTGAGTTTAATTTTTTACTTATTTTAATAAACGCACAACCATGGCATTCAGAATACAAAAAGTAGCCGTACTGGGATCAGGAGTAATGGGATCAGGTATAGCATGTCATATGGCCAATATTGGTCTGCAAGTACTCATGCTCGATATTTTACCCAAAGACCTGGATCAAAAATCAAAGGATGATCCTGCAAAACGCAACAGCATCGCCAACAAATCATTAGCAAATGCTTTACAATCGAAACCTGCCCCCTTATACGATAAAAACTTTTCATCGCGAATAAAAACAGGTAACTTCGAAGACGACCTGGAAAAAATTTTTGATTGCGACTGGATTATCGAAGTAGTCATCGAAAAGATGGAAATCAAACGATCTTTGTTCGATAAAGTGGAAAATTATCGTAAGCCCGGCACACTCATCACCTCTAATACCTCCGGAATTCCTATAGCCATGCTCGCTGAAGGAAGGAGTGATGATTTCAGAAAGCATTTTTGTGGTACACATTTTTTCAATCCCGCCCGTTATATGCGTCTGCTGGAAATCATACCCCATGAAGATACCTCGAAAGCAGTCATTGATTTTTTCATGGACTATGGTGACAGATATCTGGGAAAGCAAACGGTTTTATGCAAGGATACTCCGGCATTCATTGCCAACAGAATAGGTTTTTTCGCTGGAAATAAAGTTCTGGAGCTGACTGAGAAACACAAACTTCCTATTTCTACCGTCGATCAGCTTACCGGAGCTCCGATCGGATGGCCTAGTACCGGATCATTTCGCCTTCAGGATTTAGTGGGCCTGGATACCAGCGTCAAAGTTACCCGGGGAGTGATAGAAAATTGTCCAGAGGATGAATACGTCAAAGTGGTTAAAGAAAGAGGAACGCCCCGTTATCTTGAGTTTTTGCTGGAGAATCATTTTTTGGGCAACAAAAGTGGACAGGGATATTATAAAAAAACCTCCGAAAGAGATGAGAAGGGACGTTCTGTCATTTTAGCGCTCGATCTGGAGAAATTGGAATACGTGCCTATTGAAAAAATCCAACTCAAAACGATCGAAATTGCCAAAAAAACATCAAAAATGGATAAACGCCTGAAGGATATGATGGCGACTGATGATGTGGGAGGGCATTTTATCAGAGATTTCATGATAGGACTTTTATCCTACTCTTCCAACAGAATTCCTGAAATTGCTGATAATATCTTTAGCATAGATGAAGCAATGAAAGCAGGTTATGCATGGGAGTTTGGGCCATTTGAATACTGGGATATGATCGGTGTGAAAGAAGGAATACAGATGGCCGAAGCTCAAGGTGAAAAGATGGCTTCCTGGGTAAAAGATATGATCAATAGCGGCAATGAGTGCTTTTACAAAATTGAAGATGGAAAAAAATGGTGTTATAATCCGAAAAGTGGTCAATATGAAATCATCAAAGGGGTGGAAGGACTCATTGTTCTTGACAACCTAAGGGATCAGGCTCCTGTTTTTAAAAATAGTGAATGCACCATTCACGATATTGGGGATGGGGTAATGTGCCTGGAATTTCACACCAAATCCAATGCAATTGGCGAGGGCATTGGAGAGGGGTTGATGGAAGCCGTAAGAATCGCAGAAGAAGAAGGTTGGAAAGGGCTGGTCATTGGAAATAATGCGAAAAACTTTACCGTTGGCGCTAATCTGATGGGAGTGGGTATGTTTGCCATGCAAAAAGATTTTAATACGCTCGAAAGGATGGTGCACGGATTTCAGCAGGTCAATATGAGACTAAGGTACAGTAAGATTCCTGTGGTGGTAGCTACCCAGGGTTATGTGTTTGGTGGAGGTTGTGAAATATTAATGCATTGCGATGCATCGGCATGTGCTGCTGAATCCTATATTGGTTTGGTAGAGGTCGGTGTAGGACTCATTCCAGGAGGAGGGGGAACCAAAGAATACGCCTTACGGGCATCCGATCAATTTTTTGAAGGTGATGTAAAAATTCCGATCCTGGTGGAAAAGTTACGTGCCATTGCCACAGCGAGTGTTGCCACTTCCGCATGGGAAGGATATCGATTGGGCAGCTTGATCGAAGGAAGGGATCATGTGGTGGTCAACACATCAAGGGCCATACTAGAAGCAAAAAAACTCGTTCTCCAGCTTTCGGAAAACTATACTCAACCGCTCCCGAAAGAAGTTACTGTGTTGGGTCGCAGTGGCCTCGCCACTTTGTATACAGCCATTAATGAGTTTTATCTGGGCTCGTATATGAGTGAATATGATGTAGAAATTGCCCGTAAAGTGGCTTATGTATTGTGTGGTGGGGATCTTACCGGCGAACAGAAAGTGTCTGAGCAGTATTTACTGGATCTCGAAAAGGAAGCTTTTCTGCAATTATTGGGAAATCAAAAAACCCTGGATCGAATTCAGTACATGCTTATGAATAATAAACCATTAAGAAACTGATTTAAAAAAATAGATTTATGGAAGCGTATATAGTAGCAGGATACCGCTCAGCCGTAGCCAAAGCAGGAAGAGGAGGTTTTAGAAACTACCGTTCGGATGATCTGGCAGTGAATGTCATTCAGCATCTGTTAAAAGAAGTTCCCCAACTGGATCCGGTATTGGTGGATGATGTGATTGTTGGATGTGCCAATCCGGAGGGAGAACAAGGCCTTCAGATCGGACGAAACATCTCAGCAAGGGCATTGGGCAAGGAGGTGCCAGGGATGACCGTGAACAGGTATTGTGCATCAGGACTGGAAACAATAGCCATAGCTACTGCTAAAATCAAGGCGGGTATGGGTTCTTGTTTTATTGCAGGAGGCACGGAAAGTATGAGCCTGATCCCGATGGTAGGTTATAAAATGGCTCCCTCTTACCAGGCATCCCTGGAAAATATCAACTACCATGTCAGCATGGGTGCAACCGCAGAAGCAGTGGCTTTAAAATATGGAATTGATCGTGATGCAGCCGATGCTTTTGCTTTACGATCACATCAATTGGCGGGAAAAGCCATACAAGAAGGCAAATTCAAGGGGCAGATCGTCCCGGTTGAAGTAACGGAAGTATTTGTGAAAGACAATAAAAGAACAGAATCGAAGCATATAGTGGATACAGATGAAGGAGTGCGTTTTGATACGAACCTGGAAGCTTTGGCCAAATTAAAGCCGGCGTTTAAAAATGGTGGAGTAGTAACAGCAGGCAATTCATCACAAACTTCTGATGGGGCAGCTTTTGTTTTGGTAATGAGCGAATCAATGATGAACTCTTTGAATTTGAAACCTATTGCCCGATTAATAGCTTGCAGTGTGGGCGGAGTTGACCCCTTGTACATGGGCATTGGCCCCTGCGTAGCCATTCCTAAAGCGCTCAGGCAATCCCACTTAAAACTCAATCAGATAGAACAAATTGAGTTGAATGAAGCTTTTGCCGCTCAGGCTCTGGCAGTCATCAAGGAAGCAGGGTTGGATCCGGACACTGTCAATGTAAATGGTGGTGCCATTGCCTTAGGACATCCTCTGGGTTGTACCGGAGCAAAGCTCACCATTCAATTGATCGATGAAATGAGAAGACGGAATCAAAAATATGGAATGGTCACCGCCTGTGTGGGAGGAGGTCAAGGTATTGCCGGCATTATTGAAAGATTAAATTAGAACCAATGGGGCGATATCAAGATATGTTCAGGCTGGATGGAAAGGTTGCCATCATCACCGGAGCTAGCAAAGGAATAGGTTTGTCGATTGCTCAGGCATTGGCAGAACATGGGGCGAAAGTCGTCGTTAGCTCTCGAAGCCAAAGCGCTGTGGATGAAGCAGCCGCCGGGATCAGTCAGCAGGGATTTGAAGCAACAGGTTTAGCTTGTCATGTGGGAAGAGCAGATGATTTGAAAAATCTTGTCAATCAAACCATGCAGATCTATGGAAGAATAGATATACTGGTTAACAATGCAGCCACCAATCCGGTCTATGGCCCTATTGATGAAGCGTCCCTTGAATTATTTGAAAAAGTGATGGACATTAACGTGAAAGGGCCTTTCATTCTTAGCAATCTCGTCTATCCGATAATGCGTAAAAATAAAGGAGGTTCCATCATTCATATTTCTTCGGTAGAGGGATTAAAGCCCGGTTTAGGTCTGGGAGTCTATAGTACCACAAAAGCATCTTTGATCATGTTGACACAAAACCAGGCCAAAGAATGGGGAAAGGATGGTATCCGCTCTAATGTCATCTGTCCGGGACTGATCAAGACAAAATTCAGCCAGGCGCTTTGGACAAATGAGCAATTGATGGGATATATAGATCAACAACTGCCCCTGAAACGGATTGCTGAGCCAGATGAAATGGCTGGATTGGCCGTTTTCTTAGCATCTGACGCTTCCAGCTACTGTACAGGCAGCATTTATTTGGCAGATGGAGGCTTTATGCTTATATGAAATAAAGCTCTTTTTCCAAACGATTAAATGATTAAGTTTTACATTTGCAAGCATGTGGGAAAAAGTCAAAAAAAGAGCAATCCAATTTTTTAATGATCACGCCACTGTGCTCAGAAAGTATACTATTTATACAGTATGGACTTTTCTTGTTGTCGGATTTTTGACTTTCTTAATTTTATTTATAGTCTTATCTTTCAGCGATTTACCAACATTTTCAGAATTAGAAAATCCCGAATACGATCAGGCCTCCATCATATTCGATGATCAAGGGGTAGCTTTTGGTAAATATTATATTGAAAACCGGGAACCCATTCAGTATGATCAGCTTTCCCCACATGTATTGAACGCTTTGCTAAGTACTGAAGATGTACGCTATTTCAAGCACAGCGGAGTAGATTTTTTTGCTTTGGCCCGTGTTGCATTTAAATCATTACTTCTTCAAAAGGAGTCTTCAGGCGGTGGTAGTACCATCAGCCAGCAGTTGGCAAAACTTCTCTTTGAGAGACCGGCTATGTCTTCCATGAGCCGTTGGGGCAAAATGCGACTTTTGGTAGCCACCAAATTTAAAGAGTGGATTATTGCTGTCAAACTGGAAAAGAGCTATACAAAAGAAGAGATCATTGCTATGTATCTTAATAAATTTGAATTCATCAATGGGGCTCATGGTATTCAGGCTGCAGCACAGACGTATTTTGGCAAAGACCAAATGGATTTAGAAAAGCATGAAGCGGCTCTTTTGGTAGGAATGCTTAAAAATCCATCACTATTTAACCCGGTCAGGTTTCCCGAGAAATCTTTTAACCGCCGGAATGTAGTTTTAAAGCAAATGCGTAAAATGAAAAAGATCAAAAAGGCCGAATTCGACAGCTTAAAAGTCTTGGCCGTTGATATGACAGCATTCAACAGAAAGACGCAAAGTGAAGGTCCGGCGCCATATTTCAGATCCGAACTGACAAAGTGGCTGAGGCAACTTTTTGAGAAAAACAACATACGCAAATCAGATGGAACACCCTACGATATTTACAGAGATGGACTGCAAATATATACAACAATAGATCTTAAATTTCAACAGTTTGCCGAAGAGTCTTTGGTTGAGCATATGAAAGTCAATCAGGAAAAATATTTCAATGTATGGAAAGGAAGAGATCCCTGGACCTATGATGCCGATGATGTACAAAAGAAAATCAGGGCCGACATATTGGAAAGAAGGATCAAAGCCTCTGATCGATACTTATCTATGCGAAACCAGTATATGAGCAGAGTTTTAAGCGAAATCAATGAAAAAATAGGCGAATTTTCGTTGTCGGACAATGTAATTAAAACACTCAATGAAATTAAAGACGGCCAGCTCACTTTACATGAAGCAGTAGAGATGAATCGCCTGTCAATGGCTAACCAGTCCAGTTACCGGACACTAATGAATCATAAGGATTTATGGCCAATGTTGAACCAAGCCTGGAATGATCTGCAAAAAGCTTATCATGAAGTGTTCAACTCAAAAGTTGAAATGGAGGTGTTTGACTATTCCGAGGAAGGGTATAAAACCCTACAGATGTCTCCCAGGGATTCAGTACGATTTCACAATATGCATTTACAAGCAGGTTTGCTTGCTGCAGATCCACATACAGGATATATAAAAGCATGGGTGGGCGGCATTGATCACCGTTATTTTAAGTACGACCATGTCAATTCCAGGCGACAGGTAGGATCTACAATCAAGCCATTTGTGTATGCCACCGCTATAGCAGCCCAGGGTTTAAGTCCTTGCCAACAGTTCGATGATATTCAATATACTATTGCTCCGGGTGATGCTAATTTTTATGTAGACAAAGAATGGTCACCAGCCAATGCAGACGGAAAGTTTTCAGGTCAAAAGTATAACCTCTTTCAGGGATTACGACAATCCAAGAATTCCATTACTGTAAAATTGGTGAAAGAACTTGGAAGTGTCCAGGTAATACGGGAAATGCTTGAAAAAGCTGGTGTTCCTATCAACTTTGAATTACCGGGAGGCCAGGTAATTGTACCTGATGTCCCTTCTATATGCCTTGGCGCTGTTGATTTGTCATTATATGAAATGACAGGTGCCTATACCACATTTGCCAATAATGGAATGTATACCGAACCCATTTTTATTAAATCCATTACCGATAAAAACGGAAAAGTCATTTACAGCGGAATCCCATCCAGGAATCTTGCCATCAACCCGGTTTATAATGCGGTAATGGTTGAAATGCTCAAAAACAATGTAGGCAGCCGACTGGGTTTGAAAAGTGAGGTGGGAGGTAAAACCGGTACAACCAATGACTATTCAGATGGATGGTTTATTGGAATCACACCCTCTCTGGTAACCGGTGTATGGGTAGGTGGAGATGACAAATGGATACGATTTCTTACATTGAACGATGGCCAGGGTTCGGTGATGGCCAGGCCTATTTTTCAAAAATTTCTGAAAAAGCTGGAAGAAGATCCTGATTCAGGATTTGATCATTCCTTGACTTTCAAAAAACCTGTTGAAAGTTATACATATCTGTTGGATTGTTCGAGATATAAGGATAATGATCCAGATTCAGATGATGCCCCACCAAGGAAAAGAAAAAAAGATGAATTCGATGATGAATTTTCCTTTCAATAATTGAAATAATTATTAAAAACGATAAACATGAATGCACACACTGCCAGTTTGATTAATGCTTCTCTTCTAATTTTATTGGGCTCTTATGGATACTTTACTTCAGAAAGTCCGTCACCGACCGCTTTCATCCCTGTGGTTGCCGGGGTGTTTTTATTAGCCATGTACAATGGAATCAGGAAAGAAAATAAAATGATAGCACATATCGCAGTACTCATTACACTGATCATAACATTGGCTCTATTTATGCCGCTCCAAAGAGCGTTGACCACTGGAGATCAAGGAGCAATTTTCAGGGTAGGATTGATGCTGGTCTCCTGCTTGCTGGCTATGTTCTACTTTGTGAAAAGCTTCATCGACGCCAGAAAAAAGAGAGGCTAACGGACAATAAAGAATTTAGAAGTTAGTGATTTATTTCCATTTTGGAAGTGCAATACATACTGTCCTGGTTTCAGAGAGTCTACATTGATTTCTGTACCTGTGATATAAACCCCTGAGTGAACACATCGACCCATCATATCATAGATATTAATTCTCCCTTCTTCTGTAGAATCGTGTAGCTTCAGCGAAATACCCGAATATGCAGGATTCGGATAGATGGACCAATCAGCCGTATGTGTTTCCGGATATGATACCTGGCTTCTAACATTCTGAAACTGGCGAAAAAATAAGTACGTAATAGTGAAAGCGTTGGGTATACATTGTCCATGATCCAGGTTGTTTCCTGCATTAACAGCAAAAACATCCTGGCTGCCCAAGGCTCTCATTACCGAATCTGCTCGGGTGCTGTTGGAAAATACTACCTGGTCATCATCCCTGCAATATACAAGTCGGGTGGGCACTTTGGGAGCCCACTCATAAACATCATTATCTTTTAAAGCTAATCGAAACGGATGTTGTTCCTGAGTTAATAATTCCTCATATAATTCATCTTTTATTATATATTTCGAAAGTACTCTTCCATGGGCATTGCTGACTTTTGTCACCAACCGGTTATTGAGTGTTAAAAGGTCAATTTGTTCATTTTTAAATTCTTCGATATCGCTTAAATATTCTGCTTTATATATTTCCTCTAAACTGGGAATTGCATAAACATCTTGATATACTTCCTGAAATGATAAAATGATCGCTACCTGGTATCCTGGAAAAAAATATTCTTTCTCACCCAATGTAAATTCAAACATTTCAATGGACATACTATACGGTCCGGACATGGGTGCGGAAGCTGTAACTTCATATTCCTGATGATTCAATTCCTGAATAAACCGGTGCAAAGCCATAGTTGTATGCCCGCCCTGGGAATAACCGGTTAAAAATAATTGCTCATTAACATTGATTCCATGTGCATCCCTGTATTCTTTGATAGCTCTGATCATGTCAAATGATGAAAGTGCGGAACTTTCCGCATGGAGATATGGATGAATGCCTTTTGAATCACCCAAGCCTAAAAGATCAGGAGCAGCCACAACGTATCCTGTTGAAGATAAAACGGTAGGCAGAAGACTTTCAGCGCTCAACCTGCTGGGTACGTTGAAGCGGGATGATACAGTGCCGTGGGAATAAATAAGAAGAGGAAACAATAAATCCTGGGCTGCAGGAACAGCTACCAAGCCTGACAATGTATCTATGTTTCCATGAAGATCGGGCGATGCATAACGCATCTTATACACATCTACACCATACTCAACAATATTACCCACCTGAGCTGCCAATTCCGAACGGCTAAAGTTTCTTAAAAATTCAAGATCAATAAATTCCTGACTTTCGACAGGAAAGGGTTTTATCCAAAATATAAGAGTAATCAGGCAAAATAATCTTTCCAACATAAGAATGGTATTTTATTGACAGAGCATTATCGTTCCCAAATATATACGAAATTACAAATGATAAAGCTAGTAGCCGATAGAATAAAGTCACGATGTGGAGTAAATTCAACCTGTTTAAAGTACAAACCAAAATGATTAACCAAAATTGGTATACTAATTGCCCTATTTACCTATGAATTTTAACGAAGCATACGAAAACCTGATGAACATTGGTTAACTTTACATCAATGACCATAAATTTAAAATCTATTATTTGGTCCATGTCAAGGATACATATTTTATCCATTTTCTGCATTTTAACATTGCTGCGGTGTGTGCCACCGGAAGAAGAAATATACACATCAGCCAGAATTGATTTGTCAAACCCGGCTATTCAGAACATTTATGATCTGGTGGATAAACAAGAGTTGGACACACTTTCAACTCTATCACAAAATGCCAATCCCTCTGTTCGAAAATTAACTGCAATCGGTGCTGCTTCAATAAAAAGCCCATCCTCTCTCCCATGGTTGAATGAATTGCTCAATGATGATTTTGAGGAGGTCAGGGCTATGGCCGCCTATGCTATAGGACAAACCGGCGAACCATCTTCAGTTAATTTATTACTTAAAGCTTTTAATCAAAGAGATTCCATCAGTGTAAACAATCCTGTCAACAGACATATCTTGGAAGCTGTCGGGAAGACCGGGGCTGAAAATATGCTTCAATTTATGGCGACAGTTCAGTCCTATTTGCCTTCAGATACGTTATTGCTTATGGGCCAATGCCTTGGGATATATCGCTATGCTTTAAGAGGAATCATTGTACCTGAAGGAACTGAGCGCATGGTAGAATACATTTTGAATGGCCGGTATCCGGAATCTGTACGTCTCATTGCTGCTTATTATCTCCAAAGAGCATCCGGAATTTCCATTGAGGGTTATAAATCAAGGATAGCCCATGCCATGGTAAATGAAAATAATCCATATATTAAAATGGCATTGGCTTCAAGTCTGCGGAGAGTCTCTGACCGTGCTACTTTGGACATTTTGCTAGATGAATTAAAAAATACCAATGATTACCGGATTAAAGTAAATATACTTCGCTCCCTGGGCAATTATCCATACATTCTTGCTATTGAGCCTGTTCTTGAGTATCTTTCAGATGAAAATATTCACGTGGCTTCAACCGCTGCAGAGTATCTGATTAATTACGGAAATTCCATAGATGTATTTATATACAGGGATTTTATACGCCCTGATATGCCATGGCTGGTCCGGTCAAAAATTTATAGTTCTGTCTTAAAACATACCCCGCCAAGCTATGGAAGGGCAAAAGCAACCATTAGCAATGAAGTCCTGGGGCTTATTCAAAAAGCTGAAAGCGAATACGAAAAAGCAGCATATCTCATGGCCTTGGCTCATGACCCAAACAACTATAAACTCCTTAAAGAAACGGGATTTTCCGGATCATATGTAATAAAGACAGCAGCGATGAACGGTCTGTCCCAAATCCTGAAAAACAGGAATTTTTCCCAATCTTTTGGTGGGAATGCCAATAATGTTAGAAGAGAAATTATAGCCTATATCAAAGAAGCCTTAAACACAGGTGATGTGGGTATGGTGTCTGTTGCAGGCAGTATTTTGAAAGATCCTGATGCCGGATTAAAAAGTTTGATCAGTGATGCCGGATTTATCCGTGAAGCTATGGTTAAATTAAACCTGCCAAGAGATATCGAACCCTATAATGAACTGAAAGCTGCTCATGCCTATATAACTAATGAAACGTTTGTTCCTGAAAAAGCCCCTTATACTCATCCGGTTTCATGGTCATTACTACAGTTGTTCCCTGATACCATTCACATTACCATCCGCACAACAAGGGGGTTGATAAAAGCAGAACTTTATAAGCAGGTGGCTCCGGGTACTGTTGGAAATTTCATTGCTTTGGCACAGGAAGGATTCTATAAAAACAAAACTTTCCATAGAGTAGTCCCCAATTTTGTGATTCAAACCGGATGCCCTCGCGGCGATGGTTATGGCAGTCTTGATTACAGTATACGTTCTGAATTGCCCCCGGTTTACTACCATCAGGAAGGATTAATTGGCATGGCATCGTCCGGAAATCATACTGAAGGTACACAGTGGTTTATTACCCATTCTCCTACTCCTCATCTCGATGGTAACTATACGTTGTTTGGAAAAGTTACTGAAGGCATGGATGTAGTTCATAACATCCTTCAGGGAGATCAGATATCTGATATTTTAGTTGCGAAATAATATTATTTTTATTTCCAAATTTGTGTCCACTGAATAAAAAATTCATATGAAGAGAACTGTCCTTCATCACATACATGTCCGTGAAGGGGCTAAAATGACTGACTTTGCAGGATATGAAATGCCCGTTGTATACACTTCCATTGGAGAGGAACATAAAGCCGTCAGAGAGGCTGCCGGGATTTTTGATGTCAGCCATATGGGTGAATTCATTATCAAGGGAAAAGAAGCTTTGAATTTGATCCAAAAAATCAGCTCCAACGATGCTTCAAAACTTGAGATAGGACAAGCACAATACAGTTGTATGCCCAACACAAAGGGTGGTGTTGTAGATGATTTAATCATTTACAGACTGTCTGAAGACCTGTGCGCTGAAGGTGAAAGAGCTTATATGCTGGTAGTGAATGCATCTAATATTGAAAAAGATTGGCATTGGATACATGAAAATAACTCTTTTGATACAAGAATTATAAACATATCAGAAGAAACCGCACTATTGGCTGTACAAGGCCCTGCTACTGCCGCATTGCTCCAGCAATTGACAGAAATAAATCTTACTGAAATACCCTATTACCATTTTCGTAAAGGAAAATTCGCAGGTATTGAAAATGTTTTAATTTCTGCTACTGGGTATACCGGAAGTGGAGGATTTGAGCTTTATCTTGACCAGGCTCATGCGGTTGAATTATGGGATAAAATAGTAGAAATTGGGCGAGGCTATGGCCTTGCATTATGTGGTTTGGGTGCCAGAGATACTTTACGTCTGGAAATGGGTTATTGTTTATATGGCCAGGATATAGATGATGAAACTTCTCCTTTGGAAGCAGGTCTTGGATGGATTACTAAATTGCAAAAAGAGACTTATTTCAATTCCAAAGAAATATTTGAAAGTCAAAAATTAAATGGCATTCAAAATAAACTGGTTGGATTTAAAGTAAATGACCGAAGAGTGCCCCGACAAGGATATGAGATCGTCAATGATAATGGAGAAGTGATTGGCCGCGTCACTTCAGGCACTCAATCCCCCATGTTGAATATCCCTATTGGGTTGGGATATGTCCGAACCGGATATGCTAAACCCGGGACACAAATATTTATCCGGGTAAGAAATAAAGACCTGGATGCAGAAGTTGTAAAACTTCCTTTTGTCGACGTCAGGCCAAGGTAGACCCATTAAGTATAGACGGATCATTGATCAGATAATCATATACTTTATGAGTTGAGCAATATGGGTTTTATCACCTGCAGAGAAATAACTACAATCCCATTTTAATATATTCTAAACAAAACTACTTTTTAAGCATTATCTTTTTAAGAAGTTGAATATCCATGAAGTTTAAGGAAGGGAAAGAAAAATTTATTGAATCCTGGGGTAAGCTCGCTATTGATTGGGGATTAAACCGGACTATTGGTCAGGTGCATGCTTTACTTTTAATTTCGTGCAATCCTTTATGTGCAGATACCATAATGGAAGAGTTAAAAATTTCCCGGGGCAACACAAACATTACATTGAGAACTTTAATTGATTGGGGTCTGGTATTTAAGTTACATTTGCAGGGTGAAAGAAAAGAGTATTTTAAGGCAGAGAAAGATATGTGGAAAGTGATGACCCAAGTGGTTAAGATGAGAAAGAAAAAAGAATTGGATCCCATGATTGAAGTTTTAGCAGAAATAAGTAGTGTCAAAGCTGAATGTAAGGAATCTGAAGAGTTTTCCAGGACTGTCAATGAAATCAAAGCTTTTTCGATTAAAGCAGAATCAGCGTTGAATAATGTAACCAATACTGAAATGGGCTGGCTCATGAATTCTGTTCTCAGACTTCGAAGATAATTGTATATTGAGCCAGATCTTATAAAGAAATCAGTCCATGCATATTTATCCTTTCAGAGGCATATATCCTAATCTATCTCTGATAACTTCCAATGATTCTTTTTTTGATCATGTGAGTGAGCAGTTTCCGGTGTTTTTCCAGGCAGGTTATTACAGTAAAACTTCTGAAGCTGCATTCTATATACACCGGGTGAGTGCTCCCAGTGGTACCTTTCAAGGTTTGGTAGTCTCCAATAATATCATGGATTATGATAATCAAATTATGGTCAGGCACGAAAATACTTTAGCTGCCAAAGAGCAACACCTGGTTGAATTAACACTGCAAAGGAATGCGCTTATTAAGCCAGTTTTGATGGCATACGATTATTCAGACCCTATTCATCAAATATTGGAGCATTTCACTGGCCAAAAACCTTTTTTAAATTTCCGTATTGAAAACAAGGAAGAAACCCATACGGTATGGAGTATTGCCGATGAGAGAGAGGTCATGATGCTTCAAAAATTATTTAAAGATGAAATCAGGAAAGCATGGATTGCTGATGGTCATCATCGTTGTCATGCCATCCATGCAATCCGGCAAAATCATTTGATAGAACATAAGCCGGACTCACCATTTCGCATTCTTTGCTATTATCTTCCATTCAATGAATTAAAGATATTCGATTACAATCGTGTTATTCAACTCACTACCTTAATGGGCTGGGTCAACTTTATGGGCGGATTAACCCGGTATTTCAAAATGAAAAGGATCAGCAAAAGAAAAGCACCAAAAGAAAAACATAGTTTAAGTATGTATGCTCGCGGCCAGTGGTACCGGTTATCCTGGAGAAAAAAGGCCTTCAAAAAATATAAAGACCTGCCTGCAGTATTGGATATACATATGTTCAATGAATTGATATTAATGGAATTGCTTTCTATTACAGAGCCCAGGACCAGCTCCAGAATTACTTATGTGCCAGGAACTCAGGGCTTGGATGGAGTGGAGCATGAAGTATCTAAATGGAGAAAAGCCGTCGGTTTTACATTCTTCCCTGTAAGTGTTGATGAAATTAAGTTGCTTACAGAAAATGGCTATACTTTACCGCCAAAATCAACATGGTTTGAACCCAGAGTGGTAAATGGTATACTTGGAATGGAACTAAAAGAATAATTTTCAAATAAAATGTACTGAAATTTGACGGGCGATTTCCTGAAATTCAACCGTTGTAAATTTTTTTCTGGGAAGTGAAAAATCAATGTCATGAATTCCATCTAACGGAACAAGGTGAACATGGGCATGCGGTACTTCAAGGCCTATAATGGCTACTCCAACACGTTCACTTTTAATTACCTGATCAATGGCTTTGGCTACACGTTTTGTAAAAAGCATTAAATCGGTATACTGATCTGCATCTAAATCAAAAATGTAATCCACTTCTACCTTGGGAATACACAGCGTATGTCCTTTTTTTAAAGGATTAATATCGAGAAATGCCAGGCAGGTTTCCGTTTCTGCTACTTTATAACTTGGTATTTCACCTTGAACAATTCTCGTAAATATACTGGCCATTTTATAAACTAATTTCCAATATTTCGAATTGTATCTCTCCTCCAGGTGTTTTCACTGTTGCAAATTCTCCTTTTGTTTTTCCCAACAATCCCTGGCCTATCGGGGATTGCACTGATATTTTTTGGTCTTTCAAATTGGCTTCAGTTTCAGATACCAACGTATAGGACATTACTTTGTTGAGTTTGAGATGACGTACAGTGACCTTTGACAAAATAGTAACTTTTGAACCATCCAATTGGCTTTTATCAATAATACGGGCATTGACTAGTGCTTTCTCTAAGTCATTGATTTTCATTTCGAGCATACCCTGGGCATCTTTTGCAGCATCATATTCTGCATTTTCTGACAAATCTCCTTTTTCTCTGGCTTCAGCAATTGCCCTGGCCACTTCTTTTCTTCCATTGGATTTCAAATCATCCAGTTCTGCAGAAAGCCTGTCATAACCTTCTTGTGTCATATAAGTTGTAGACATCTCTTAGTTTTTTAAATTATANNCAACCAATCCTGATGAGGATCGCATTTGGGACAATATGGTTGATTGTAGTAAACAAAATGAACCGTTTTATAAAAATTATTTTCAACAAAACCTTGTCAGAGGACTGACAATAGTATAATACCATTTAAAACCAGTAACATGCTTTATAAGTTTCACCAATTTCAATTTTACAAAGTTAATGTTTCCTTTCATTATTACGATAGTGCACCATGTTTTTTTAAACACAACATACCGATTGAATAACCCAGGAATTACAACCTGAGTAAAGAGTACTTCAAACACAGTATTTAATTATGGTTGTAATCAGGAAACCAGATTGAAAACAATCTTTTCACCGGCTCTTTTTTGAGCCAATACCGGTAAAAAGACCTTTCGGACGATAAGCACCCTGGGATATCCTCCTGAAACCTGACTGTCATTCATTAGGATCATTGGCTTTCCTGAAGGCGGAAGCTGAACCGTTCCTGGATATACCGGTCCCGATACCATATTCTTATTGAAATGTAATGGATTTGAAGATGTGCATAAAGTAGCCATTCTATTGCTATCCCCCAGGATGGTATAGGTACTTCCAAGTAAGATTTTCCGCTCTTCTTCATTCAATTGATCAAATTCGGGGCCCTTTAAAACATCAATGGAATTAGAACCCCGATAAGGTTGATTCATCTTAGAATAGGTTATTGCATTTTTTTTCAGCGTTGACTTGACTGCAATCATTTGATTTTTCGTAATCATATTACTATCAAGGCCAAGACCTGGATAATATGAATGACTTCCAAATGCACTTTTGCATTGTATTCCGCCTCGCAGAGCAATATAGCCCCATACTCCCTTTTCAAGAATCACCTGAAATTGCTCCCCGGTTTCCAAATGCAATACATTTTCATGTATGGGTGTATGATTTTTAATGACAGCATGACCCATACTGCCTATACCAATCACACAGGGATTGAGCACTTTGAATATAGGAGAAGTATAGTAAAATTCAATGGTAGGAAAGTCACCAGCGTTCCCACATTGCAGATTGGCATAAATGGCCGAAGCAAAATCCAGAAAGCCGGACGTTGGTATACCAAAATGCCGAAAACCCGGCCTCCCCAAATCCTGGATGGAAGCAAAAGAATAGGTTTTTACAATCTGCAGTACTTTCATCTGATCAGGCTATTGAAATTAAATGTTCCTGCTGATACCTGATCAGCAATATGCTCATATTCCAACACTTCTAAGGGTCTGAAAACCACCCTGTCCCCCTGATTGAAAAGGCAGGGTTCTTCTGCTTTTGGAAAAAACACCGGTACAGGGGTTTTGGCAATAATGTGCCAACCTCCGGGACTGACCACCGGATAAATACCTGTCATGTTTGCGGCAATCCCTACAGATCCCGCTTCAACTTGCTTGCGTGGATCGGATTTCCTTCTTAATTTAATCTTTTCAGATAAAAATCCCATGTAAGGAAATCCTGGAAGAAAACCAATCATATACACTCTGTATTCCCGGGAAGAATGGGAACCTATAAGCTCTTCTTCATTGATTTTCAAAAAATGACAGACCTCCTCCTGGTCATAGCCAAAACGTTTCTCGTAACATGCGGGTATTTCTATACATTTGCTTAAATTTCCATTTGTGCTTTGAAATTGCTTTGCTTTTATTAAGATGGATCTCTTTTCCTTTTCAAAATCTCTGATGATTGTTTGATAGACCAACAGCAACTCATGGAAAGAACTGAATGTTTCCATAATTTGGGGAAAATGCTTCAAAGCAGATTCCCATAGTAATATCTCCTGGTGCGTATCTTCAGAGATTTCAGGGTTCCATTGCAAAAGGATAGAATACTCACCATAAGGACGAATGATGGGATATATTGTATTATCAGCTTGTTTTTTATGATCATTCATAATAAATGATTACTGAATCATAATCCCTTGTTCTGACAATATCGATGATACTTCCTTTGCAATCTCAACCGCACCTTCCGTATCTCCGTGGATACATAAAGTATCCACCTGAATGGGTATTCTTTTCCCGGTATCACTAATTACCCAACCCTCCTTTACCATATGAAGGGCCTGTAATGCCGCACTTTGAGGGTCATGGATGACGGCCCCCGGTAATTTTCTATCCATCAAAGTGCCATTATCCAGATATTTTCTGTCGACAAATCCTTCTTTGAAGCAAGTCAGTTCCCATTCGGGGGCTATTTTGGAAAGAGTACTATTCGGAAATGAGTAAATTTTGAGTTTGGGATCCAGTGCATAAATCGCCTTACAAAAAGCATGGGCTTTTCCTTCGTCTTTTCCTAAGTCATGATACAATGCGCCATGTGGTTTCACATGACAAAGTTTTAAATTCAGCGAACCGGCCATAGATATAAGCGCCCCTACCTGATATAAGATCATAGAATACAAGTCACGAGGAGAAACCTGGATGCTTCTCCTTCCAAAACCCATTAAGTCCGGATAAGCTGGATGAGCGCCCAGCTTTTTTCCAGACTTTCCTGCATATTCCATGATTTGGATAATGGTCGTAGGGTCCCCTCCATGATATCCACAAGCGATATTGCACCCGGAAATATATGGTAATATTTCTAAATCATTACCTATGGAAAATCTCCCATAAGATTCGCCCATATCGCAGTTCAGATCAATGGTTTTATAATGCAACATATAGTCAATTATTAAATAAAGTCAATAATGAATGTGGGTATTGGGTACATTTAAAAATGTTTTCATAAACATGCTCTTTTCTAACTGAATAACGAAAAATAATCCATTTAAAAAATCAAAAGAAAACTTTTTACTGATAGGGCGATTGTTATTGATACCACCACAATGCCGAGGGCATTTTGCCAGGTTTTATTTACATATTGATTCATCGATGATCTTCGATTGACAACCCAAATTAAAAAAGTAGCGATCAACGGAAGCAAAATTGCATTGGCAATTTGCGCAAAATGGATGATTTGTACAGGATTGATTTTTTGTAGCGAAAAAAATAAACCACTAAATAATATGAACATCCATACCAGGCGAAAAGAAAGTGATCGCGTATTGTATTTCAAGCCTAAAATACCTGTGGCCGCATATGCTGCTGCCAAAGGTGCCGTTATCGCTGAAGTGATTCCAGCAGCAAAGAGACCCGTCGATATGGCTGCTATCGCAAACTTTCCCAGAAGGGGTTCTAATCCTCTTGCCATATCCTGTGCCGATTCTATGGCCTGACCCTGGGTGGCCGCAGCACATACCAAAACAGCCATAGAAATTATACCACCCAAAATAATGGAAACAAAGGTATCTTTTCGAATATTTTTAATGTCCGTATCCTTCCATTTTTCATTGACCAATGATGCGTGAAGAAACAAATTATAAGGAACAACGGTAGTTCCAATAAGTGCCATGATTATCAACAAATTAGAATTGTTGATTCGAGGTATAAACATTCCCTTTATAATGGAGGAAATATCTGGCTTCGTCAAAACCGCAGTCACCAGAAAACACAAGCTCATCACAATAACCAGGGCAACCATGGATCGCTCGATCCATTTATACTTGCCAATATATAAAATAACAAAAGCTATTGCGGCAATAGACACACATATCCATTGCCGGTTGAATAATTCTCCAATCAATGGAGATGCCCCTAATACCGCTCCACTGATATTGCCGGCTTCATAGGCAGCATTACCGATTACTATTGCCGAAAGCACCAATACAATACCAAAAATTCGTGCCCAGGGATGTTGTAATTCACTCCGCAGAGCCTGTCCTAATCCTGACTTAGTAAAGAAGCCAAGACGTGCAGCCATTTCCTGCAGTATGATGGTAGTAACAATTGAAAACAAAAGCGCCCATAGAAGTGAAAATCCATAATTTGATCCGGCCAAAGTACAGACCGTTACGGTACCCGGCCCAATGAATGCAGCGGCAACCAGTGTTGCTGGACCAAAACTTAACTTTCTCATTTGATATCTATTAGGCAACTATGCAATTTTGGGAACGTTTATTATAAGAATAGGATTTAATGCTTCTATAGGTTTCTCTGAATTGGAAGTAAAGAGATTTTTCTTTTCGGTCATGACCGGGATTCTCTAATTGTTTATAAGAATATCAAATAAAAGTATTATTTTTCATTGTAAATATACCCGGATTATATGCCTGCAGGCAAATTAATATTTTTTCTGGTCTTCATATTTTTTACTATGGGTTTACGCTCCCAAAGTATTGAAACTGCTTTTGGAAAAAACAGGGTTCAATTTCATGATGATTTCAGAAAATGGGATAAATATGAAACAGAGAATTTTATAGTCCATTGGTATGGAAAGGCAAGGAACGTTGCCCGTCTTGTCATTCCCATAGCTGAATATTACCATCGGGATGTACAAAGTATCATGGAGCATAGGATGAATGATAAAATTCAAATTTTTGTTTATCTGGACATTACGGATAATAAACAATCTAATATTGGAAATGATGACATTTGGACAAGTAGAGCCGAGGAGACTACCATCATTGGAAATAAGATGTTTGTTTATTTTGACGGTAACCATCAAAACCTGAAATTACAGATCAGAAGAGGTGTAGCCGGAGTGTATCTCCATTCTATGCTATTTGGTTCTAATTTTCAGGAAATGATGCAAAGCTCAGTTCAGAGTGAAGTTCCTGATTGGTATAAAGAAGGCATCATTGCCTACGCAGGTTCGCCTTGGGATCACTTTATAGAAGATGAACTCAGAGACATATTGGAGCGAAATGATAAGTACCTGGATTTTAATAAATTGTCAGAAGATCATCCCCGGGTCGCCGGACATTCACTTTGGCATTATATCAGTGAATTTTACAGCCCTTCCGCTATTCCTAATTTACTATACCTGACTAAAATATCCAGAGACTTGAAAGAGAGTTTTATTTATGTGCTATCTGAAAGTCAGGCTACAGTATTTGAAGGTTGGTCCAGGTATTACAGGGATTATTTTGGATCTGAGAGAAACAGATATGTTTCATTACCTGAAGAGAGCCAGCTCAGGCTGAAAAACAGAAGATATGACCCGGTCAGCGTCATCCGTTTAAGCCCCAATGGGAAATTTCTGGCATATGCTGAAAATGAAATCGGAAGATATAGGGTATGGGTAAAAGACCTGGAGTCAGGAACTGAAAAAATGTTGTTCAGAATAGGTCATAAAAATGCAGTCCAGGAAACAGATTATAATTACCCGCTTTTAACCTGGCATCCTGACAATCGAACCATAACCATGGCTTATGAACGACGTGATATAATATACTTGCGTAAAATTGATATAGCTACTGACGATTTCGAAGAGCAATCGATGCCTGAAATGATCCAAAGAGTATATTCATTAAGTTACTTAGATGATATACATTATGTGATTTCCGCCAGCATCAATGGATTTTCAAATATTGGTAAATACAATGCAAGGTTTAGAACCTATGACGCCATTACAGATGATTTCTACAATGATCTTGATGCAGTGGTGGCAGAGTTAAATGGAACAAAAGGCGTTTTATTTTCATCGAATCGTAACCGCAGTGACATACAGCCTGAAAATCTGGACACTGTTTTACCATTGGATAAGTTTGATATTTTTTTCTATGAACTGGAGGAAAAGAATAAAGGTTTACAAAGACTTACTCAAAACCCTGAGGAAAATGCCAGAATGCCATTTGTGGCTGGAAAAGATAACAAAATCATTTATATCGGTGACCGCAGTGGAATGTTAAATACCTATGTTATTGATCCATTCTCTGAACGAACCTACCCAATCACTAATCTGAACAGAAACCTAATTTTACATCATGCAGTGCCTAATAGTGATCTACTTGTCATGATGAAATATATCAATGGAGCCTATCGTGTATTTGCAATGGAAAAGGAATGGGAAAAAATGGTGCGTACCTCTCCTACTCCTTTTCGACGAAGCATTCACCAGGATGAGATACTGATCCCCCTATTGGATGAGCTAACACCAGATGAAGAAATAAAAGAGGAATATAAATTTGTAACCCTTTTTGATGATCCTGATTATTTGCCCGAACTGAAGGATGAAAAATCGACCAATACTTTTGTAAGAAATCTTTTTCCGAGTACAAATATTCTTGCCCTGGAGGATCGTGAGGTGATCCGGTTTAATTCAGCAAGAGTGACGGCATCCAGGCTTACCTTCAGAATTGATGATATCAGTACCCGTGTAGACAACCAGGTGCTCTTTGAAGGTCTTGAATCATTTATTGGAAACCCTGATCAGCTGAATATCAACCCATTGGGTATATTGTTAAAAGGAACTGTAAAAGATTTGTTGGAGGACTATGTGATTGAGGCTGGGGTCAGAATTCCTACTACTTTTGACGGATCAGAATACTATTTAATCTTTGATGACAGGAAAAAATTGATTGACAGACGATATGCCTTGTACAGAAGGGTACATACTGATTTTTCTAATGATAGAATTTTTCCAAGCCAACGATCGAAAAAAAATACCCTTTTAGGTATGTATCAGGCTAAATACCCATTTGATATTTATAGAAGTATCAGGGCAACAGCCACTTTAAGGTTTGACCGTTTATTTTTTCAATCTTCGGAAAATGTCTCATTTCAGGAGCCGGTTGTAAACGAAAAAAGACTTGGTTTGCGTGTAGAATACATTTTTGACAATACCATTAATATAGAGGAAAATATCCGTCATGGTACCCGTTATAAAGGATATGCAGAAGTAATCAATCGATTTAATTTTGAATTGGTTGATGGCATAAATATTAAACCGAATGAGGGGTTTACTACCATTCTTGGGTTTGATGTCAGGCATTATATCCCTGTTCTCAACCATAGCATCATTGCATTACGCGGAGCCGGTGCCACCTCCTTTGGTTCCGAAAGAATGATGTATTTTCTGGGAGGAGTTAATGGTTGGGTAATACAGCGTTTTGATGAAAATATCCCCACTCCTGAGGACGATTCCTTTGCCTATAAAACCGCTGCAGTCCAGATGAGAGGTTTTAATTTTAATATTCGAAACGGTGCAACGTATGCTTTGGTCAATACAGAGTTTCGTTTTCCAATGTTTAAATATTTTTATGGTAGAAACCTAAGATCCAACTTTTTACGCAATTTTCAGATTGTTGGATTTTTTGATGCCGGTACAGCCTGGCATGGTTGGAGTCCATTCAGTCCTGATAATCCTATCAATACCCAAACCATTGAGAGCCCGCCAACTATCACCGTTAAAATCGATTACTTTCGTGATCCTCTTGTTATGGGATATGGGTTTGGATTACGATCCAAACTGTTTGGATATTCGCTGAAGCTGGATTATGCCTGGGGAATTGAAACCAGAAGAATCCAGAAACCCATTTTTTATCTCGCCTTAGGTACTGATTTTTGATTGTTCCGGTACCAATTCATAGCCGGAAAAAAGCATTGTCATTCATGAGTTTTTCTGATTTTAAAATCGATCGTACTAAATCCAGTTAGATCAAAATGATGAATTTCAAATTGATGTTTACCCCCCAGTTCAATTTTCACTGTACTGTTCAGCGGTTCTTGCATTTGCCATTCCTCTATAACCAGTCTTCCATCAACAAACAATCGAAATCCATCATCACCAGTTATTGATATTTCATACTGACCCTTTTCAAAAACACTTTCAGTGGTGTGAATGCTGGCAAAATAGTCGGCGGGAACATTGGGAAAGGGAGATCCCCACCATGCAAAATACAATTCCGCACTCTTAGACTGGTACAAAGGCTTCCCTGTGATCAACTTTTTAAACAAATCTTTATCATGTATAGGATTTGTTTCCGGGGAAAAACCATAAAAAGATGATGTCCATATAAGTTCTTTCTCATACCTGTCAAAATGAAAGAGGTATCCCGATTCTCTTACCATTCCAAATTGATCTGTAAAAGGATCTCCCATGTATTGTAATTCAAGAAATAAGTAATCTTTTCCTGGTTGCCTGATCAATGTTATTGTATCTCCCACATTTCCCGAAAGGGTATCAGAATCATGAAAACCCTCAACATTCAATAGCTTCCACAATCCACTTTCTCCACCCACCCAGAATGTATATTGGACACCATCAATCCGGGTTAGCCAAATATGAGGATACCTATAGTTATAAGGGCCATATTCATTCATCCTGATTTTGTCCGTTCCCTTCCAATGATGGTACTCTATGGCATTCAATCCTTCCGGCAACGGATCCGGTATACTATAGTTAAGGGGCACATGGTGAACGGTATCAAAAGGTTGTGTATTTTGAATATCAAAAGGCATATTGATATTAACAAACGTATTATGTCCCAACCGATAATTCCTTGACTGGACATCTCTTATCCGTGAAAAAGCCCAATCAGAAGGCTGAGTTGTCCGCTCCCACAATTTAATCCCGATTTTATCTCCTGAAAAATTATTGTAAACAATGGCATTGTCATGGCCATTTTCTATGGCTATACCGAATTCATTGTTTTCAAAATGGTTTTTGGCAATAATTGTAAAAAAACTATATCCTCCCCAAACCCCATATCTACACTCTTTCATTGTATTTCCTATAATAATATTAGAACTGAAAGTAACTTCAATCCCATTGGTGGGCGCATAAGAAAAATCATTATAGGCTATGATGTTGTGATTGCATCCTCCTTCACCGGAATCTATGGTTTCATTGCCTGCCCACAAAAAGAATCCATCCCCGGAATGTTTTGCTGAATTGTAGCAAAAGTAATTGTAGGAGCTTTGTTCGTAGAATAGCGCACCTGCTGAATCCTGACCACGTCTGTAAAATCCTTCACTATGTCCTCGCACATTAAAATCCAGACAATTATGTAATATCCGGTTGTGTGAAGACCTGTACAGACCCAAACCCAGACCAGAGTTGAAAGCAAAAACATTGTTGTAGATTTCTGAAGAATCGGTCCTCACCATGAGCAATCCATTTTGATTCTGCATGATGGTATTTCCAAGGATTTTTGACTGAGGGCAATTCTTCAGGTAAATACCGGCACCAAAACGAAGCCATTCATCCTCATCATTTTGGTGATAACTCAGCCAATCAGCAAAATCTTCCCTTTCCCTGATACTCAATAATTTTGGGCGATAATTATAGCTGAGGTTACAGTTTTCAATGGTAAGATTTCGCGCATTTTCAGCATATATAGCTACTTTAAATCCTCTGATATTCAGATTTTTGAGGATTACATTTTGGGCATTGATAATTGAAATGGCCGTACCTGTAAATGTCTCAGGATACAAACCCAAAGAATCTCCAGACAAATAAACTCCTTCAAAATCAAGGATCAGATTTTCTCCGGTAATGGATATGAGCGGTTCATCCCCTCTTGTTGGAGAGTGAAAAATATAGTTGCCTTTCTTTAAAGAAATATTGGAATTTATAATCATCCCCTGAACGGGAATGTGTCTTTTATCACATGATAAAAAGGTGAATGCGCTCAGGGCTAACAGTAATGCTATTATGTTAACCCCAGACGTTGGAAATCCGGGTAAACTCATTCTACACAATATTGGCATCAAGTATGGATTGAAAAAGACCAACAAATTCATTAATACCCATTATACCCAAATCTCCTTCTCCCTGCCTTCGAACTGAAATGCTTTGCGACTCTGCCTCCTTATTCCCCAGGATTAGCATAAACGGAATTTNNNAATTCCGCATCTCTGATTTTCTTACCAATACTTTCTGTGCGGTCATCAATAAAGCCCCGGATATCTGACCGGTTCAGTTTGTTTTCTACTTCTGATGCATATGCAATCAAATCGTCATTCATCGGGAGTATGGCCACTTGTTCTGGTGTCAGCCAAAGAGGAAATTTTCCAGCAGTATGCTCAATCAGAATGGAAATAAATCGTTCCATGGATCCAAAAGGTGCCCTATGAATCATCACTGGTCTGTGGGCTTTGTTATCGGAGCCAACATATTCCAGTTCAAACCGGTCAGGAAGATTGTAGTCTACCTGTATGGTGCCTAATTGCCATTTTCTGCCCAACGCATCCTTGATCATAAAGTCGNNTCAGCGGCTTTCCAATTTTCATTGCTTCCTATATACTTCTCCGGTTGATTAGGGTCTCTCAACGATATCTGGGTAGTGAAATCACTGAACCCCATTTTATTCATTACAACCGTGGTTAAATCAAGTACATTCAAAAACTCCTCTTTGACCTGATCCGGAGTGCAAAAGATGTGTGCATCGTCCTGGGTGAATCCCCGAACTCTGGACAGTCCATGCAATTCACCGCTTTGTTCATATCGGTATACAGTGCCAAATTCTGCAATCCGTAATGGAAGCTCTTTATAAGATCGGGGTCTATGACCGTAAATTTCACAGTGATGGGGACAATTCATTGGTTTAAGCAGAAATTCCTCCCCTTCTCTTGGTGTATGTATTGGTTTGAAGCTGTCTTCACCGTATTTGGCATAATGACCGGAAGTGACATACAGGTTCTTATGCCCGATATGGGGGGTAACTACCAGCTTATAGCCTCTTTTTTCCTGCTCATCTCTCAGGAAGTTTTGTAGACGTTCCCTCAATTGGGTGCCTTTGGGCAACCATATGGGAAGCCCTGAGCCGACTCTTTCTGAAAACATGAAAAGCTCTAATTCAGCGCCAAGTTTTCTATGGTCTCTTTTTTTGGCTTCCTCCAGCATGTGGAGGTATTCAGTTAATTCTTTTTGTTTAGGAAATGTAATCCCATAAATTCTTGTCAATTGCTTTCTTTTTTCATCCCCGCGCCAATAAGCACCTGCCAGGCTGGTAAGTTTTATAGCTTTGATAAAGCTTGTATCAGGAATATGAGGGCCTCGACACAAGTCCGTAAAATTGCCTTGCTTATAGAAGGTAATCGTTCCGTCTTCCAGCTCTGAAATCAATTCCAATTTATAGTCATCGCCTTTTTCTTTAAAAAATTCAATGGCCTTGGATTTCGAAACTTCCTCTCTGATAAATTCATTTTTCAACCGCGCCAATTCCTGCATTTTACTTTCTACTTTCACAAGATCTTCGGGTGTCAGTGTAATATCGCCGGTATCCACATCATAATAAAACCCATTTTCAATTGGGGGTCCGATACCAAACTTAACCCCGGGATACAGTGATTCCAGTGCTTCTGCCATCAAATGTGCGGAACTATGCCAAAAGGTAGTTTTTCCCTCATTGTCATTCCAGGTATACAGCTTTAAGTTTGCATCTTGCATGATAGGCCTGGTCGCATCACGAATCTCTCCATCAATCGAAGCCGCAAGGACATTCCTTGCCAATCCTTCACTGATGGATAAAGCTACTTCCATAGCAGTTGTTCCTTCTTCGAATTGCCTGATACTGCCATCGGGCAGGGTAATATTTATCATTTTGCCCCTCTTTATTTGAAAGTAAATGTGCAAAAGTAATGCATAAGCTCCACTTTGTTGCAAGGTTTCGAGCAAAGTAAATCATGAAAATTAATACCATTGAATTTTATAAAATAGTGGACTTGAAGAAGATAAATTCTTATTTTTATAAAATTCTTTACAGATTGCCCATTTAAAATTATGATTTGGATTAAGGCGATTTATGCCACGTATTACAGTTATGCTGTCTTTCTGTTGAAGTCAGCATTAACCGTTTTTTTATTGTATTTGCTTTATCATCAGCTATTTGTCCAAAATCCATTTCATCAACTCAGTGCACAACTTCAAATAGGATGGCTTACCGGGGAGGCTTTCTGGATTTTTATGGCCGTTCTTCTCATGCCAATAAACTGGTTTTTGGAAACCCTCAAATGGAGGCAATTAACCCAACATTTATTTAAAGAATCCTGGCTCTGGTCACTTAAGGTTATCTGCGCAGGTATCACTTGCGGTTGGATCACTCCTTCCAGGATCGGTGAATATGGAGGAAGGGCTTGGATGGTCAGTGCAGAAAACAGAAAAATTGCCATCGGAGCTACTCTGATCAGCAGCCTTGCGCAAAATATCTCCATTTTCATTTTTGGTCTGGCTGGTATTTTTTTTATGCAGACAATATTCCGGATTTGGCCCGGTGAATGGGGTAATATGATGATAGTCATTTCCACTTTCTTCATTTTGATGTTGTTGGTTTTATACTCTAACTTATATGCCTTAAAGTCCCCCATTGAAAGGTTTTTACCCGGATTGATTAAAAAAAGAAATATTAATCTTGATGAAATCTTACCAGCCCATTTTCAATCCAATTTGAATAGAGTTCTATTGGTTTCTGGTCTTAGATATATCATATATACATTACAATATGTATTTTTGCTGTATTTTATGGGAATTGATGCCGGTTGGTGGCACAACTTGTGTATCATTTCCGTTGTTTGGTTAGTTCAGACAGGAATTCCTTTACCCCCTGCATTAGGTATTATTGGAAGAGGAGAAATCGCTGTTTGGTTATGGTCGGTATATACTGACAACATACTGGGCATATTGATGGTTACGTTTTTATTGTGGATGATCAATCTGCTTCTTCCGGCGGTGACCGGATGGTGGTTTTTAATGAAAGAAAAGAAAACGGTTGATGAATAGAATGTTGAGATTAGTACTGTTTGTGCTTTTACCGTGGTTTATAAGTACAGATCCTCCAATAGAGGAAAAATGTTCTATTGAAAACAACTCCTTTAAGAAAAATGAAAAACTGGTCTACAAAATTTACTATAATTGGAAAATGATCTGGATTCCCGCCGGGGAAGTTACTTTTACAGTAAGTGAAACTGCAGAATACTTTGAATACGTAGCTAAAGGGATCACCTACCCTTCCTATGATAGTTTTTTTAAAGTGCGCGATCATTACTCTTCAAAAGTGGATAAAAACTCTATGTATCCCGTGAGCTTTTTAAGAAAGGTGCAGGAGGGTAATTATTACAGATATGACAGTATCATTTTTGATCAGAATTCAAAAAAAGCGATATCTTATTGGGGTACAAAAGCAGAAGATGCTGAAAAGTCAGAATATGCATTGGATGAATGCATGCAAGATATGCTATCCATTTTATACTATGTAAGGAATTATAATACCAGCCAATTTAGTGAAGGAGAAGCCATTCCGATCAAAGTGTTTTTCGACAAAAGGACTTTTCCATTGAAGGTGCAATTTGAGGGAAAGGAAGAGAATAAAAAAATTAAAAACCTGGGTAAATTCAAAACCCTAAAATTCAGTCCTGAGGTAGTTTCCGGTTATGTTTTCAGAGATAATACAAATATGAGTTTGTGGGTATCTGATGACAAGAACAAAATTCCCTTATTGATTGAATCTCCGATCAGTGTCGGGTCGATCAAAGCTGTATTAAAAAGCCATGAAAATTTACGATATCCCTTTGATGCTGCAATAACCAAATAACTATCTGAAATTTCTTTCTTTTTTCTTTTCACGAATTCTTCTATTGTTTCGTTATTCTCTTATTATTGCAGTTATTTTTTGCTTGCCGGTTGAAATATAATATGAACATATGTTTGGTAATTTATACCATTCTGAAACAGAATGGGATTTCCATTTTGAGAATTGATCAAAGCATTGATAAAAACTTAATGAAGAAATATGTTGCTGGCTAAACTCGAAATTTCGAATTTCACCCTTTTTAATGTATGAACCCACCGATTGCGATAGTGAAAAAGAACCTGAATATGTCCTGGTGGAAATATATTAATATTAAAATTAGCAATATTCAAAATTAACCATCTTCTAAGAACATGAGTAATAGATGATTATTTTGGCTATAAATATCTGATATATGAGAATAAAGTTTATTAAATTCTTAATTCCAATATGGTTATTGTTAATATTGGTTCAATTCAGTTCTTGCGAAGAAGAAGATTCTTTTGTATCTATAATTACTGAAGAAATTATTTTTACCAACTCTGATGTGGTCCGGGTATTGGCAAGAGTGATTGGTGCAGGTGATGTCATGCTTGAAGATCATGGTTTTCAAATTTCAGAAAATGAACAGTTCGGTACTTTTTTAAGGATTTCTTTAGGTTCAAGGGAGCGGGTAGGCAGATTCATAGGTGAAATCACCGGCTTGGATTCAGAAAAATTGTATTATATCCGTGCATTTTCTATTACTGAAGGACGGGAAATTTTTGGAAATACTTTGTCTTTCACTACTTTGATTCCTGAAATTCAGGATTTTACTCCAAAAATCGGTTTAACCGGAAGTCTCGTGGTATTGAAAGGAAAGAACTTTACGACAGATATTAAAGTATTTTTTGGAGACAGGGAGGCAGTAATCACTGACAGAAGATTTGATGCCGAATTAACCGTCAGAGTACCTTCCCCTGGCACCCAAAATATTGATAAGGTTTCCATTCATTTTCAAGGCAATAGAGTAGAATTTGATGAACCTTTTGAATATATAACCGGCAGTTATGAGAAGATATCTGATTTTCCGAACAATGAGCAATTTTCTGAAAACATTTATTTTCAATCCAATGGAAAATTTTATGCCGGCTTAGGACTGAACCAAAACAACCAATTGAATGAAAAAATGTGGGAATATTCTCTGTCTGGCAATCAATGGACAGAAGTTGATTTTCCTGGAGGATTTCATGGCGGTGGATTTTTTGCAGGAGAATACTTTGGGTCAGGTGTAAGTCAGTTTATTGGTTCGGCCTCTCAGTTGGGCAGGGATTTTTGGAGAATACAAAATGGGAGTTTCCAAAAATTGCCTGATCTGCCATTCGAAACTTACCGCTCTCCCGCTTTTGTAATCGGCAATGAATTGTATGTGGTGGGGCAATCATTATTTACACCCCGGATTGTCAATAAATATAATCCTTCTACAGGACTTTGGACACGCTTACCCGATGCTGATTTTACAGTATTAAGTATTCAACCCAGGTTTACGCACAATGAAAAGCAGTACTTTGTAAACAATGAGGGTGCTTTGGTTGAATTTGATCCCGGAACCAATTCATGGACAAAGATTGATGATTATCCAGGGGATTCCAATAGAAGCTTTGGTTTTGGAGTAGTCATAGGCAATAAAGCCTACGTTGGTTTGTACTTGCGTTCAAGCGAAATTTGGGAGCTGGATTTAGAAACCATGAAATGGACTCCAAAAATCAATTTCCCAGGAAGCACATTTGCTTATAATGCAGGAATATTTGTGGAAGATGGCATCATATACATTTTAAGAAGCGGAGAAAGAAATACTCCTGCATTGACTCGAATGGAATTATGGAAATTTGATCCCAATGGACTTTAATACGCTAAGACTATGAGAAAATTAATTATAATCTGTCAAATAGCATTATTACTTCCGGCCTTACTTGTTTCACAACAAATGGAACGTATATCCATCGGTAGAGATTTGGGCCAGGTAAAAGATATCGAAATCAGGATCAGAGTAGTTGATGAAATTACAGCCGAATCCCTGGTGGGAGCGAATGTATCTATCGAAGAACTTAACTTAACAGAATCTACCAATTTGAATGGAACTGCTCTTTTTATTTTAAACCGGTCAGAATACACGGTGAAAATTTCTTATTTGGGTTATGGTTCCATTACAGTCCCCATTACTGCCATAGGAGATGGGAGGCTTACTGTTAAAATGCTTGAAGAAGGAATAGAGTTGGATAACATTACGATTTATGGCCGGGATCCTGACCGGAATATTCGCAGTACTGAAATGGGCGCAGTAACTATATCCATGGCTGCGATTAAAGAATTGCCTCCATTCATGGGCGAAATTGATATCATTAAGGCAATGGCAACCCTTCCGGGTGTGAGTCAGGTGGGAGAAGCTTCTGCGGGGTTCAATGTACGTGGTGGTGGCCCTGATCAAAATCTGATTATGTTTGCCGGAGCACCCATTTATAATCCTTCACATCTTTTTGGCCTTTTTACTGCATTTAATCCTTCATCCATACGTAATGTCACTTTGTACAAGGCTGTAATTCCTGCCAAATTTGGAGGCAGGGGATCCTCGATTCTGGATATAGCGGCCAAAAAAGGAAACTTTGCCGGATGGTCAGGAGATGGGATTCTTGGAACATTTTCAAGTAATATCAATCTGGAAGGCCCTATAGTAAAAGACAAGCTTTCTGTTTATATGGGTGCCCGATTTTCTTATGTAAACTGGATGTTGAAATCCATTACGGGAAATCCTGAGGTAAGAAGCAGTCGTGCTAACTTTTATGATCTGAATGGTTCTCTTTCGTATGCCATTAATAATAACAATATACTTTCGTATAGCTATTATGACAGTTATGACGACTTTTCATTTAGTAAAGATAACAACGTAGAATGGGCAAACCGAAGCCATAGTTTAAAATGGGAGGCAACGTTGTCTTCCAAACTTGAAGCAGATTTTGTAGCCTATCATACGGATTATGATTATTCTTTGATCGATTCAGCAGGGTTTAATAATTTTGCCATCAATTCCGGAGTACGGGATCAAGGTGTCAGAGGTTTTTTAACCTATAAACTGAATCAGAAGAATACTTTAACGATTGGAGGAGATACGAAATGGATTTCTGTCAATCCCGGTGAAAGAATTCCTGATACTGAGTCTGGTTCAGCCATACTTCCAAAGAAAGTTCAGAACGAACAGGCTATGGAATCTGCAATCCATTTTCAACATGAAATGGATATTTCTGAAAATATTGCTATTTCCTATGGAGCAAGATATAATATTTATCGATACCTGGGCCCCAGAGTGGTCAATGAATACCAGCCGTTCCGACCATTGAACACAGGAAGTATAATTAATACAGTAGAGTTTGGAGATGGAGAATTAATTCGCTCTTACACCGGATTAGCTCCAAGGGCATCTTTACGCTTTTCAACAGGACCAAAGAGCTCGATCAAACTGGGATATAATAAAATGTATCAATTCATTCACTTAATATCTAATACTGCCACCATTGCACCTACCGATTTCTGGAAGCTTTCAGATCAGTACTTTTTACCGCAGGAAGTCGATCAGTTTTCCATAGGTTGGTACAAAAATCTTAAAGGAAATATTTATGAAACTTCTATTGAAGCCTATTATAAAGATATTGATAATGTATTGGAGTACAAAGATGGTGCAGAACTCATTTTACAGGACAATCTGGAAACGCAGCTTGTTCCCGGCACCGGAAAAGCTTATGGAGTTGAATTATTTGTAAGAAAGAATGTAGGGCGACTTACCGGATGGGTTGGCTATACCTATTCAAGAAGTTTCCGAAGAGTTATTACTCCTTTTGAGGAAGAAATGATCAATAATGGAGATTGGTTTGCCGCAAATTTTGATAAGCCCCATGATCTGAATGTTATTGCTAACTTTAAGTACAGTACCTATTTAACATTTTCTGCCAACTTTAATTACAGTACAGGAAGACCGGTAACATTGCCCGAAGCCAAGTATAATTTTGGATCAAGAGAACTTGCATTTTTTGATCAGCGAAATCTGGGTAGGATACCAGACTTTCATAGATTGGATGTCTCAATGATGATTGATACGAAATCAAACAAAAAATTACTTTCAGGAGAGTTGACTCTGTCAATACTCAATGTATATGGTAGAAGAAATCCGTTTTCTGTTTTCTTTGCCAATAGGGAGAGAGTACTGCCTCAGGCATTCCGATTGTCCATTATAGGTGTGCCCGTTCCAACCATAAGTTATTCATTGAAAATATAGGAACATTGGTTGATCAAAATGCGTTTACTTAGTTGGTTATGGTTCATCTGCAAAAAAAAGCAACAAGCTTACAATGAAAAGGTATTTTCTGATAAGTATGCTTTTTGTCTGGGCCGCTTGTGTGGATCCTTATAATTTTCAGACAAGCAGTGGAGAATTGCTGGTTACTGTAGAGGGATTTATTACCACGGCTCCAGGCCCGCATTTTATAAGACTTTCAAGAAGCGATCGTTATGGTTCGGTATTCGAAGGCCTGGTCAGGCCCATATCCAGAGCAACCGTTATCATACGCGATAAAGAAGGCAACATTGAGTTTTTGGAAGAGACTGAGATCGATGGAACGTATAAGACATCTGAGCAATTTTCAGCTGAATTAGGTAAAGAATATATTATACAGGTAAGGACTGCGGCAGGAAGAAATTATTCTTCTTTGCCTGAATCTCCTTATCCTGTACCACCTATAGACTCTATTACCATCAATACAGTAGTTATACCAACAACCAATCCATTGATTGATCTATCAGGTGCACAGTTAGTGGCCCATTTCAAAGATCCTGCTGATGAGAAAAATTATTACCAATGGGTTCATGGAGAATCGGTACATGTACTATTTACCAATCCTGAATTATATACTCTTCCCAGGTTTGACGATTTCAATCCTCGTGGACCTGCACCTAAAGATTGCTGTGATAAGTGTTACAGGTATGAAAGGTTAACAAGAATGCCCATCGTCATTGCGGATGACATCAGTTTTAATGGTAATGCCACACGGTTACCTGTTATGGTTATTCCGGACAACGGACAGAGATTCCGTGAAACATATCGCATTGATGTGCATCAAATGTCAATTACAGAAAAAGCATATCGCTTCCTTTTACTGGCAAAACAACAATTGGAGACGGAAGGAAATATTTTTGATCCTCCTCCTGCAAATATACGTGGCAACATGATCAGCCTGGATGATCCTGAAGAAGTCGTTTTAGGGTATTTTTATGTTTGTGATGTCCAAACCCGGCGAGTCTATATCCATAACAGGGATATGGAATGGCTGCAGCCGGTCAATGTAATCCCTGATGACTGTAGGGAAGTTCCCAACTCATTTGTCAATCCTCCACCAGACTGGGACCCCAATTGATGATTTTGTTTCGATAATTGTGTCAACTTATTTTAACAAAAGAGCATAAATATCTAAGCAAAAGCAGCATCGTAAGCCCTGAAACGTTTTGAATTATAGCATTTAACTTTTCAATAGGAAGTAAATTACTTCACTATTGCTTTCAATTCAATTAGGATGGGACGGAGGTTAGTCTTTCTTTATTTTGCGCAGTGGATATTTATTGCAGCTTGCATCGATCCTCATTCAATAGAGAACACAAGCAATGATGAGTATGTCATAGTGGACGGGATAATTACAACAGAACCTGGTCCCCACACCATCAAATTATTCAGAAGCGCTCCTTATGGTAATAATTTTGAATCAGTAATCCAGCCGCTTCCGAATGCAAAAATGGTAATCAGAGACCACACAGGTAATATTGAGTCCCTTATCCCTACCAATGAAATTGGCGTTTATGTGACCTCAACCAGCTTTTCTGCCAGAATTGGATATACATATACACTTCATATAGAGCTTCAAGATGGCAGGTTATTGGCTTCTATTCCAGAGAAAGTTCTGCCTGTGCCTGAGTTAGATTCATTATCAGTTACTACCTTGGAATTTCCTTCAGAAAACCCTCTGGTAAACCGAAGCGGTGCTCAAATTGTCGCACATTTTCGCGATCCGGCTGATGAAAAGAATTATTATCAATGGCTGCCTAAAGATCCTGTTTATGTCCTGATTGCTAACCCTGAAGAATTCAGGAAAGGACCCAATGGGATGGTGGATGGACGACTTTGCCCCTACTGTCCCTGTCCTAAAGAGTGTTGTGCGCGATGCTATCGAACGGAAGGATTGGCTTTTGTACCAATTTCTATTTTAGATGATATATCCTTTAATGGAGAGGAAGTTGCGTATCCTGTATATTTTGTTGAAGACAATGGTTTGCGATTTAAAGATACTTACCGTATCGACATATATCAAAGATCCTTATCGGAAAAAGCCTACCGGTATTTACTATTGTCAAAACAACAATTGGAATCGCAGGGTAACATTTTTGACCCACCGCCCGCTAATATCAGAGGAAATATTGTACATCTTGATCAAGCCGATATGACTGTCCTTGGATATTTTTATGCTGCGGATGTAAGCAGTAAACGTATTTATATAAAAAGAAATGACCTGAGTATACATCAACCGCAACTCACAATTCCGGATGATTGTCGTGAAGTAACCAATGCAAGCTTAGATTCACCTTCTGATTGGAATCCCAGATGAATATTTCAAATCTAACCAACATAAATCAATATAAACTAACCATTTTTATGCCTTTATGGGTTCAGTTAATATTTTTAGTGTTGATTTGCATTTCTATTTCTACTTGTGTGGATCCCTTTCCCTATGATGCGGAAGCCGGGCCTCCTCTTGTCATTGTCAATGGAACCATTACTACTACACCGGGGCCTCATGAGATCAAGTTGGAGTGGAGCACTCTGTATGGAAATAATTATCAGGGAGTCATCCAACCTTTGGCCAATGCCCGCTTGTTAATCAGGGACGATACCGGTCAATTGGAAGAATTACAACAAGGAAATGAAATTGGAATATATGTTACATCAAGTGATTTCAGTGCACAGGTTGGAAGAAGTTACATCCTTGAAATAACTTTACAAGATGGTAGAGTCATTCAATCTTTTCCTGAACCGGCGCTGGCTGTGCCTCCTTTGGATTCAATAACTATGAGAACCCACCAGGTGCCATCGCTTAATCCATTATTGGATGATGTAGGCGCTCAAATCATTGCTCATTTCAAAGACCCTGCCGACGAAAAAAACTTTTACCAATGGACACATGGTGAATCCACTTACATATTAGTAGCCAATCCGGAAGAGCACCGGTTCAAGGC
>JRYF01003630.1_pt1 | contig 45566 bp, 29 predicted proteins | sample 235331 | NCBI WGS metagenome assembly JRYF01 (sample SAMN03074217, study PRJNA261475) | activated sludge metagenome | biome: Wastewater Treatment Plant; feature: Wastewater; material: Activated sludge; isolation source: activated biomass of a wastewater treatment plant treating hydrocarbon... ... | reverse complement strand
GACCGATGGCCAGTTGCTGCGGAAGCTCTACCTTTCGCAGCAACTGGCCATCGGTCATTCCCATCGCGACGGCGGCTTCACGTATCTTTGGGTCAATGCCGAGTATTCCAGTCACCGTATTTCTTATCACGGGCAGCAGTGCATACAAGGCAAGGGCAATTATTGCCGTCCGGGCCCCGATGCCGCCGATGAACGGGACCGGTATCAGCAAGCCGTAAAGGGCAAGGCTTGGCACGGTCTGCATCACGTTCGCAAAGCCCAGCACCGGGGTTTGAAGGGATTTGATGCGAGTGAGCAGAATCCCGAGCGGCACGCCAAACAAGATCGAGGTTCCGGTTGAGATTAAGACGAGAAAGGTGTGCTCGCGGGTTAGCGTGAGCAACTCTGGCCAATTGGCCGCAAGAAATTGAATGAATTCTCTCACGAGAATCAGTTAGGCCGTTTTCACGTATTTAGGGAAAAATTGAGGCGAAACGCGGCCTATTGTTAGCTGCTCGAAAGCGTAGGCATATTTTATCAGCGCGGGCTCGGAGAAGGCCTTGCCCCAGAACGCCATGCCCGTTGCCGCGACCGAGGGTGGAACAGCGTTTCCGGCAGCATTGGTTGACGCCGGCAATTCGCGAAGCCCCAGCGGCACCGTTATATATGGATAACCGGCCGTGGCCGCGATCGCCCAGGTTGCACCCGTGGTGGGCGAAACAAGGGCGTCTAGTTGATCCTTTGCCATCACGGCATCTATGCCTTCGTCCCGGCTTGTCCGCTTCACATTGGCTAACGCCTCGATGTACCCCTTTTCGGTCAGATCACCTTTCGCCTGGGCCTGCGTGAACAGTTCCTGGCCAAAGAGCTTTAGTTCCTTTTCTTTGTTATCTTCGTTAAATTTGATCAGGTCCTCGAGGGTCCTATAGGCTGACCCGCGCCCGGCAAGGTACTTGTTGAGATCGGCCTTGAATTCATACAGCAGGACGCTGAGCCGGTCGGCGGATACTTTACTGTAGTCGGGTGTAAATGTGACCTCGATCAACGTCGCTCCCGCAGCCCTGATCCTATCGATAAATGGCTGATAATAGGCCCTGTGTTGATCTCGATTCTGCTGCGGGAGAAATTGCGTCACTAAGCCAAGTCGTGCGCCTTTTAGGCCATTTGGGTCGAGAAACTTAGTGTAATCCTTAGCGGCGTTCTTGTCGGCTGCGACAGTTATTGCATCCTGGTTGTCGCGGCCCACCATCGCACCGAGCATAACGGCGGCGTCGGCAACCGTTCGCGTCATCGGCCCGGCCGTATCTTGCGTGTGAGCTATAGGAATAATGCCGCTCCGCGATACCAGTCCCAGTGTCGGCTTGATGCCGACGACGCCATTCGTCACGGCCGGGCAAATTATCGAACCGTTCGTCTCGGTTCCCACCGCGGCCGCGCAAAGATTTGCTGACGGGGCAACGCCCGAACCGGAGCTTGATCCGCACGGATTCTGATCGAGGTAGTATGGATTGTTCGTTTGCCCCCCTCGCGCCGACCACCCGCTGATCGAACGGTTACCGCGAAAGTTTGCCCATTCGCTAAGGTTGGTCTTACCCAAGATCACCGCTCCGGCATCGCGAAGCTTCTTGACGACAAAGGCATCCTGCTTTGGCGTCGGAGCACCCACTAGGGCCAGCGACCCGGCCGTCGTCATCATTCTGTCGGCCGTGTCGAGATTGTCCTTTATCAATATCGGGATCCCGTGCAGAGGCGATCGGACCCTGCCGCGTTTGCGTTCAGCATCCAGCCGGTCGGCAATAGCAAGGGCGTCGGGATTGATCTCAATGACGGAACGCGTTTTTTGATCGATCACCCTGATCCGTTCCAGATACATCTCGGTCAAACGACGTGCGGTAAGCCTACCCGATCTCAACCGTACTTGAAGGTCGGCGATGGTCGCCTCGATCAGTTCCGGGAATGGTTCCGAGTCGATATCTATTGCCATTTTGCCGTAGGAAACACCTTTTAACAGAATTGCCGAAGCCACTCCGGACAAACTGTTCTTTATAAACTCGCGTCGGTTCTTATCTGATCGTTTTTTGTTCATTTGTCCTCGGTTTGAAGATGGAACGGTCTTCCGCCATTAGGTAAAGCTGCTTTCAATATAGGCCCGTGCGAGAGGTATCTGCGTTTCGGAAAACTCATCCGGTGTTCCAGCAAAGACAAGGCAGCCTCGATCCATTAGTGCAATTCGGGCGCCCAACCGCATGGCCTCGGAGATATCGTGGGTCACAAAAACCGCGGTCTTCCCCAGCTCCCGCACAAGCCGTGCAAATTCTTTCTGCAAGTTTGCCCGCGTCAGCACGTCGAGGGCGCCGAACGGTTCGTCGAGCAGCAGAATTGATGGATCGGCAGCAAGCGCCCGGGCCACCCCAACACGCTGGCGCTGGCCGCCCGAAAGTTCGTGCGGCATTCTGTCGGCAAAAACAGAAGGATCGAGCCCTACCAGGCCGAGCAATTCACGGGTTCGCTCTGCCGTCTCTTGCCGATCTTTCCCAATAAGGCCGGGCACGATGCCGACATTCGCTTCCACGGAATAATGCGGGAAAAGCCCGCCTTCCTGCAAAACGTATCCTATACTTCTCCGCAGTTCGATCGGGTTCCAGGCTGTCGTCGGTTTGCCTTTTACTATTACTTCCCCGCCGGTTGGATCTATCAAACGATTTATCAGCTTTAACGTCGTCGTCTTTCCACAGCCTGACTCGCCAAGCAGAACCAAAACCTCTTCTTTTTCGACGACGAGATCGATGCCGAAAAGTATCTGGACACCGCCAACCGCATAGCTTGCGGAACGAAATTCTATGACCGGCCCTGGTCGATTAACTGTCCCTCCGTTTTCTGACATTCGGTTTCCGGAATGCGAGATCGACAACGACCTGTGCACATGTCGAGTTCAGGCTGATTTCAACAAACTCATCAAAGAAAGCGTTGCTGAATTAGTCTGATCAAGGCATTATCTGCGATATTAACCTCATTCGCCACGAATTGTCTTGCCGTGGTCCCGTAGCATGGCCGGCGGACATGGATGTTTACACAAATATGAAAGTTGTCACACACCGAATTTGGTTTTTGATCTTACTCCTTGGTTTGTTTGTGGCTTCTCTTTCGGGCTGTACGTTTCGCACCGTCACGAGCCCGGAGGCGGGAAACGCGAATCCGCCTGCTGCCGCGAATAGCGATCCGGAACTTGCGTCAACGCCCGCCTCGGGCGGCGATGAGTCTTCGACCGTGGTGGCAGCCGCTCTTGTCGCCGATCTCTATAAGCAGCACGACGCGGAAAAGGGGCCGTTTCGCGAACGAAAGCGCTCCGCGATAGACAAGTATTTCGCAAAGCCGCTGGCCGATATGATCTGGAAAGACCAACAGTTGCCGGCGGGCGAGATCGGTATTATCGATTTCGACCCCCTCTACGACGGACAGGACATCTCCGTCAAGAAGTTCACTGTCGGCACACCATTCGTCAAAGGCGAAAGAATTACGGTCCCAGTGTCGTTTGAGAACTTTGGCGAAAAGAAAAATTTGACCTTCGAGATGGTTCAGCAGGGTGATGCATGGAAGATCGCTGATATCAAGTATTCAAGCGGTTTCACATTACTAGGTATCTTTCGTGAGAATCTGAAGTCCGAAAAACGGGCCGATCCCCCATCATCCGGTGAATTCGAGGGCCGCTACCGCGTTGGCGACACCACGTGTACCGTGAAGCCCGTCAAGATGGCGTTTGAAGTCAAATGGGCAAAGGGCAGCGGAAGCGAGTTTTTCTTTTATAAGGACGCGAACGTGTTCGAATCGGAACCTGATAGATCCGGGGGCCGCAACGAATTTAGGTTTGATGATGAGAATTACAACACAGGAACTTTCTACCGAGCCGATGGGAAGACTTTTCGGGTTTCGCGTATATTATAAGATCTATTCCCATTCGATCGTGCCGGGTGGCTTTGACGTAATATCGTAAACGACGCGGTTTACGCCGCGGACCTCCGAAGTGATGCGAGACGAAACGGCAGCTAGGAAATTGTGAGGCAGGCGAGCCCAGTCGGCGGTCATGCCGTCGGTGGAGGTTACGGCGCGAAGGGCTACAGTTTTTTCGTAGGTTCGGAAATCGCCCATTACGCCAACGGACTGTATCGGCAGCAGCACCGCAAACGCTTGCCAAACATCCTTATACAAACCGAAATTGTGAAGTTCCTCGATGAATATTTTGTCGGCTTGTTGAAGCAATTCAACCTTTTCAGGCGTGATCTCGCCAAGAATGCGGACGCCGAGACCTGGGCCGGGAAACGGATGGCGTTCGAGGATCATTTCCGGAACGCCAAGGTCGCGGCCGATCGCGCGAACTTCATCTTTGAATAACTCACGCAGCGGCTCGATCAGTTTCAGGTTCATCTTTTCGGGCAGGCCCCCGACATTGTGATGCGTTTTGATGGTTACGGATGCACCGCGAACCGAGACCGATTCGATCACGTCCGGATATAGCGTTCCCTGTACCAGCCATTTTGCATCATTGATCTTGTCAGCCTCTGCTTGAAAAATGTCGATGAATTTTCCGCCGATCGCCTTCCTTTTTTTCTCTGGGTCGCTTACACCCTCAAGCACTGCGTAGAAATCCTGCGAGGCGTCCACGCCCAATACATTCAGGTGAAGATTGTCCTTGTAAACCTGCAGCGTGTCCTCGAACTCACGGTATCGAAGAAGTCCGTTATTGACGAAAATGCACGTTTGGCGGTCGCCGATAGCTTCGTGGACAAGCACCGCCGCAACGGTCGAATCAACCCCGCCCGACAGGCCGCAGATCACGCGATCCTTATCACCGACCGTCCTGCTGATCTTTTCTATTTCTTCGGTGATGAAACTAGAGGGCGTCCAGTCGCCGCTGCAGCCGCAGATACTGAATAAAAAATTCCGCAGCACCTCTTTGCCAAGGGGTGTATGTGAAACCTCAGGGTGAAATTGCACGCAATAGATCGCGCGTTCGTCGTTCTCCATCGCGGTGACCACATCGCCCGTTGTAGCTGTTTTGTGAAATCCCGGCGGTATCTCGGTGACATGATCGCCGTGACTCATCCAAACATCGAGCTCGAACGGCAACTCGTCAAACAGCCTTGTCCGTCCGCTCAGCACCTTCAGCTTAGCATGGCCGTACTCGCGCCGGATTGCCGGTTCCGAGCGTCCGCCAAGATCGATCGCCGCAAGCTGCATACCGTAGCAGATGCCAAGTATCGGAGCCTTTATCTTGTCGTAAAATCCGGCTTCAACTCGCGGCGCATCTTCATCGGTAACGCTCGACGGTCCGCCTGACAAAATAACGCCCTTGGGCTGTTTGGCTGCAAGCACATCCGCCGGAAGGTGATACGGATGTATCTCGCAATAAACGCCCTGTTCACGCACCCGCCGCGCGATCAATTGCGTGTATTGCGAACCGAAATCGAGAATAATTATTTGTTCGTGTTTCAATTAAGATAATTCCCCTGCCGGAAAAAGGCTGTGTAGCCACAAGGCCACCTCGTAAACGTAAATGTAAAGAGTGATTATACGAGAGTCGTTCGGGGATGGAAAAAGACGGCTAAAGAATGCGAGGTCTGATCCGTCAGCACGCCCCGCCATTCTTCTTTGAATGCTGATAAGCATCCTTAATAACCATTTCCAAGACTTTTTCGTCAACATCCGAAAGGCGTTTGATGTATAGACAGCTTACGCTGGACGTATGTTTCCCAAGCTTTTCGAGCAAGGCGGGCTGCTTTGGCGAAGAGCAGATCACATAAAGCGTCATATTCTGTTTGCGAGGAGAAAATCCGACGATCGGCCAGTCGAGCTCGCGGCCGTCTGCGTATTTTATTTGCTGGCTGCCATAACCGACGATCGCCGGGCCCCACATCTTTGGCTCAAGACCGGTCAATCGGTTGAACATCTCGAGTACGCGAAAGCCATCGCAGCGGCGTGCTTCGTTCTCGACCGAGTTCAAAAACTCTTCCACACTGGCATCGGTTTCTCGGGTTTTCAATTCGTACTTGGCCATTGTTAGATCGTCTCCATTCGTTGTCGCAGGTAATCTTTCACGATCAATGCCGCCCGGCGGCCGTATCTGTTACAGGTCGGCAACCGAATGGATTCGGCTTTGCCAGTTTAACTCACCATCTCGCGCCAGCCTTCATAGATCATTACCATTGCCAGCGTGTCCAATTCACAATACTTCAACAATGCATTCTCGATCTCGTTCCGCTCGATCTCAGACATTTCCTGAAATTGAAGTTTCGAATACGCTGTGAGCGCCGCGCCGCCGTCGCGAAGCTCATTCGTATCCAGGATGAGCGCATCCAGTTCCTCGTCCGAAAGCCCTTCGAACAATCTCGGAAGCAGCCGATAAGGATCCATCACTCCCCCGCTATCATCAGTTCTTACCCATGCCCAATCCTTGAAATTCAAGCTGGCAATGCCGCCGTCCGCGCCATAGACCGGCTGCGAATATTTCTCTTTGAGGTAAGAAGAGCGTTGGAGCATTGCTGGCAAAACAGCTTTGATCGAGTTAGAACCGCGCGTCAGTGGGTCGAAATAGTAGCGTTTCAGTATCTCAAGCAGATCGACCATCGCTCGTTCTCCGGCCCAGGTTTCCGCCGCGCTGCTTTTTGAGCGTGAAAAAGAACGGATGAAGTACATCAGTTCTTCGCGGTCCGGAACGCTCCCATCGTCTGACAACTGTTCATAGATATGATTCAAATAGGTATTTTCAAAGGAAGAATATTGAAAGATCGTCCCAGGCGAATTTTCCAGTTCGCGGCGGAGGGCTCGGACGAATTCGTACGACGGAAACACGCCCGGGCGTGCCTGTAAAAACTGGCCGCGATGCTCTACAGTTCCGTCCTTGAGAACTACGTGATGCGAATACTGGAACGCGATGCCTTCATAGGGCCGTCGCCCGCGGTTGAACGGGATCGCTGGCATTGATGTTTCAAAATCGATGAAATGTAGAGGATACGTGAATGAATTGAATGTGGCGGCAATTCCGGCCTTATCGATAAAAGGTTCGTTGTCGCCACGCTGGGCTTTCTCGATCTGAAGCCATTGCCGCATCTTCGTTGAGAGGCCGGGCCCATTGCTCTTGTCGGCCCCGAGATCGTCGCGCGTAATGTAATCGATCGTGACCCTGCCCTGACCGATCAGTTTGTCGGTACCGCGAAAATTCCAGATGTCCAGCACGGATTGGGAAGAGAAATGCTCGTCGCTCCAATTGAAGCGTTCGGACCAGCACTCACGAAACCCGTCCTTCAGGCCACTTTGTTTGTCCTGTTCCGTCGCCCTAAACTCACAGGTTCTGCACACTTTCGAAGGCGACGGCGGGAACGGCACGTCCCTAAAGTACTGGTCGGAGAATGCCCGTGCAGTTTCTTCGAACGCCATCTCGAGAGGACTGTTATAGATCTGGCCTTGGTAGATCCGTTCGCAGATCTCGTCAATATTTATTTCGCAAAGCAATTTACTTGAAAGGTCTTCGGCGGTGGGTGGATCGACGATCATCTCTGTGCCGCCATCGGCAAGGCGCCTGACGCGAAATTTCTGGTTCAGTCCGTCGGTCGCGCATCGGCTGGTCTTGTCAACTAATGCTAGATGGGCTACAACGGCAAATTCGGGGAACGCCTTGCGAAGGACCAATTTCTGAAAAGCGACATCCAGGATATACGGCTCCCATTCTGCCCGGATGGCCTTTCCATCCTTTCGAATGAAAGAATCTTTCACCGGATCATACGATTTAGCCTTTACTTCGTAAAGATAGAGTGTGTCGTCTCTTCTGAGAAGAATATCTGCATAAATGAAGTAGTTCTCTGCGATGATGGCGGCTTCATAGATGATCACGTCACCTGCCAGGAGAAGCTCTCGCGTTCTCTCGACCGCTGCATCAAGATCGCCACGTCCGATCTCAATCCCGCCGGGGAAATAGTGTTTTGCAAGTTCGCCGACCTGGAATCCTCCGTCCGCGAGCGCCGCCAGAAATGGGTCGTTACTGTTCTGATCGGCATAGACCGATTTCTTGTTCGTGTAATAGAGCTTGCGCGGGCACTCCGACGCCAGCTTGAATCGAGATTTTGTGAGATATCTGGGTGCCTGCATTTGGTACAAAGGCAATGATAGTTCACATCCTCGCGCCGTCAAAGTTTTTGCCAAGAAACTTGACATCAATGCCCGAAATTCCTAATCTTTAGGTTCGCCTCCCAAGGGGCGAACCACACTCCGCAGTAGCTCAATGGCAGAGCATTCGGCTGTTAACCGAAGGGTTGTAAGTTCGAGTCTTACCTGCGGAGCCAATTAGATCAACAACTTAGCCTGTCGTAAAACGACAGGCTTTTGATTTTTTCCTAGAAAGTTTCCTAGCGGTCAATATCGGTTCAATCCGTTTCCTAAGGTGAACCCGATCCATTCTCGCACCTATTCAGAAATGGAACCAGGTGCTTCTCCTTTGAATAGAGTATTCGAAATCCGACGCGGTAAAAGCCGATTTCACCGGCGTTTCGCTTTCGTAGAAGCGTCATTTTAGAAATGCCGAGAAAGGCAGCGGCTTCAGATTCGCTCATTAAAGGTTCGCTTGGGAAGGGCCGATCGAGTTCTTGTTTTGCTGAATTAGGGCTTTCGTTGGTTGAAGGGTTTCGTTGCAAAGTTGTCGGCGTTTTAACGGAATGAACAGGAACTGCGAATTCCATATGGATATCGGTGCGCCCGATTGTGATCTTGCAGAGGGCGTTTTCAATCAGGATGCGCTTTTCTTTAGATGTTAAGGATTGCCAGATATCTTCCGTTGGATGATCGGCTTTTAGGATTTCCAGTTTTGTAAGTTGAGCTAAGAGGATCTCTTCAATGTCCCCTGCCTTGATCTTTCTGCGGCAATTTGAGCAGACGTAATTTTGAAGATTGTTAATATTCATCGGCCCGCCGCACTCGCAAAAAGCCATGCCAACGAAAAGATGAACCGGAGGCCTTGTTTGTTTCTGCCCTAAAAAGTTATTAGCTTTTTCCCATAGTTCGAGGGAAACGATCGGATCGACATAAATAGTCTGACCATTTTCGATACGGATTCCTTTGGCGGTTGTGTCACGGATGAGGCGGTCGATAGTTGTGTCTGAAAACTGTGAGCCGTTTCTTGTCTTGTAACCGAGATCATTTAGGAGATTTGCTACAAATCGTTTGCGTTTATGTTTGAGGAATAATTCGTAGATGAGTTTTCTAACTTGAGCCTCAGGTTCGTCAATTACCAACTGACCACTTTGCCAACGATAGCCATACGGAGCGATACCGCCGGAAGATTTCGTATTACTGTTTCCGGTCTGATCGCTCATTTCATGGTCCGTTCTACAGCATTCTTCAGGATCTCTGCAATCGCCTTTTCTCTGATTTCTTGATCTGTTTTAGAAGTATCCCTGTAGCTAATATTTACTGTGTAGCCTTTGACTTTCTCATCCTTCGGATCTGCTGCCTCATTGTGTAGTTTTTCAAGGAACAAATGAAAATGATCGGGTTCGAGGAAGTGGACCCGGGAAAGAAGACCGTCTGAGATTACGCCTTCGGCACTTGTTCGCATCCTGGAAAGATGCTTTTTATCACTCGAAACAACAACGATCTTGTCGAATCCGGCCGCAATACATTTCTGGATGTTTTGAGTCTCATACTGGGCGGTGTTGGTATTTGCGATCTCGCAGGCTATTCTCAGCGACTTAGATTCAAGCACCACGTCGACCCGACCGATGCCGCCGAAGACCTGTTGTTCGAGCGTCACGACAAAGCCCTTGTCTTCACCGATCCTTTTCAGAATGTTCTGTAAATATCGATGAGTGCTTTCCTCTTTGGAGGTTTCCGGAATCGGCTCCGTCACTCGATCAGCGGCACCTCGCTTTTCTCTTACGGTTTCTTGAGTTCCCTTATCTTCCTTTTCTCCACTTGTCTTTGATCTCCCATGTTCAGATTCCGCCGACTTTGAAGCTGAGAAGTTTTCGGCGATCATCTCGGCTTCGACTTCTTCTCTTGCTTTGGCGAAATTCTCTCTCGTATTTTGCAGGATCACTTGCCGCCTTTGTTTGGCAGTTTGTTCGTCAACTTTCGGGACCCGTTCAACTGCCAGATTGAAATCGAATTCCGAACGCTCGATCCGGACGATGGCCTCGCCTACTCCGAGATTTTGCAGGGCCTTTGAGTCAAAGAACGAAAAACCGGAAGCAAACCTTTCACTATCTGCGTCGCCAAGACGAAAACAAATGCGGGTGTAGCAGTTTGAAAGGACACTTGAGGCGACCTCCGGGCTTCGGCTTTGCATCTGTCTATATTCCTGATGGCTTAAGTGAAGTCCGAGATTGTACTTTCTCACGCCGGACAGAATGCTTTCCATTGATGGTGTGATGAAATGTTGGAATTCATCGAGGTAGAGCCAAAAATACGGCCTATCGCTGGAATCCTGGCGGCTTAAGGCTGTCTGGTAAAGTCTTGAGACAAGCAGCGTTCCAAGCAAGTAGGCATTTTCTTCACCGATCAGACCTTGAGAAAGTTTAATGAGCAAGACTTTCTTGTCGTCCATGATCTGTCGGAAGTTGAGCTTGGTCTCTTTCTGGCAGACGATGTTTCGGATCAGCTTGTTGCGTAGGAATGAATCCAGGCGGATGAGAATTGATGCTTGCGGTTTGGTACCAAGATGCGGAAATTCCTGTTTCCAGAAGTAGTGGATCGATGGATCATCAACGGTTTCTAGGAACTTGTCGCGGAAGTCCTTCTCGATCAAAAACCGACGCAACTCGAACAATGTGCCTCCCCGTCTGCTTTCGACAAAGGCAAGGATCGCATTGGCCAGAACAGAGTCCATCACATCGCCCCAGGATGTGGACATTCGCCGAAATGTCGCGACCATATCGGATGAAAGCAGGTTCTTTTCGAGTTCCGAGTTGGCCTTGAGCATATTAAAGCCGACCGGAAAGCTTGAGTCTGCCGGATCAAACAGAATGACATCCTGAAGTCGATTACCTGGGACATTTCCGATAACGTCTTCGATTAGATCCCCGTGCGGATCGATCACGCACAACCCTTGACCCCTCTCCAAGTCTTGCTTTATCAGCCCGAGAAGAAGCGTAGACTTGCCGGAACCGGAGCTTCCGATCAAATGCACATGCCTTGTGCGTATCTGGCTTGAAAGCGAGACCTCTTCGGTGGTTCCCTGATGCACGTTCGAGCCGAGCACGAATTCATTATTGAGGGCAATGCTCGGAGCCGGTTTTGTATGTACGCTTTCACGAATGAGTTTTTGAGACACCACTTTACGCGTCGGCGGATGAACCAGTGAGACAAGCTCATCGCTGTTTAGGATCATTCCCGTCCGATAGGTTTGCCGGTCCAAAAGACTGTGTTCATGATCTCTGTTTGGATAACCGTCATTGGAAAGCGGAATAAACTCATTTGACGATGCGTGAGCCATCGGAATCAGTGCAGATGCCATAGACTTTACGATCTGCATCGAACGCTCCGAATGATCGCTCTTTGCCGCTAACCGCAAGACACATGCAAACATCGCGTGATCGATCTTCGCCTTTGTCAGCTGATCTATACCTGGGATATTCTCAAAGAAGCCCGTGTCTTCAAAGACATAGAGCATATTCAGGATTTCTTCCGCCCAGGTTTGTTTTGTCTTTTGAAACAGGACCTGAAACACACCGGTCTCGCCGTGATCTAAGTTGGACAACGCTCCAGTCAGGGTTGCAAGAATGTCTGTTTCACTACGGAGGGAATTGAGCGGCAGGAAGAACTCGTTGGACAGACCGAAATCCACGACAAGGCTTTCGTCTTCGGCACAGGTCCAAGCGTCAATGAGGTGCTGCTCGGTTTCGAGAATTACGCATCCCGGCAAATGAGACTTTACTTGCTGGAGTGCACTTTTGGAATCCGATTCACTGACCGCGAGCTGGATAACGATTTCCCTCTCCGTGCCGATGACTTCGAAACTCACGGGAGCCGCAGAATAGGCAAAGCTCAAAAGCAGGTTCTCGGCTACAGATCTTGAGACCTCAAAGTCTTTGGGAAAGATCAGGCGGTACTCGAGAAAATCGTAATGGGAATAACTGCAATACTGCGGCGCTCTGGCGTATTCAAGATATTCCCGGTAATTCGAAAGGTTCTGTTGACGCGCGGCTGAAACCTGACTTTGCAGCCTTTGAGAGTAATCATTTCCAAACAGCTTGCCAAAGAATGATTCTTGCCTTCCGTCATCAATGATCGGCACGGGAGTTGAGAGATCGAAAAGATGAAGCGGCACGAGGACAGGCTCCAGATCGACCGCTTCATCAAATAAATTCCAGCCCCGGCCCCTGTGCTCCCAGTCGTAAAACTGCTGACTGATGCTTTCTTCGAGGCTGCTTGTCGCCAAGGAGTGTGTTGGCACAAGATCGCTCATAGTCCTTCTACTGCAGAAAGGCCTTCATGACAGGCTTTCGCTCTGCCTCAGGAAGGGCTCTGAGGCCCTGCGACGACGTTATAGTATCGATGACCTCAAGCACGGCTGAATGCGTTGCCGTCTGAAACATGCTCGCAGTGTCGATTCGATAATATGTCCAGGGGCGCGAAAACATGGCCAGCCGAGGGAACATTACGGCTAGACAGCCGGCAGGCTGCTCCAGGAGCCAATAGGACACGAAGAAGCCTGTGCCAAACGGCGCCCCGCAGATCGCAAAATAGAAGTCCCTGCACGAGACACGCAGGTACTCGCGTTTAGCGGAAAGCAGGTGGCTTTCTTTGAAACTGATCCGGTCGATCCTTGCTTTCGGGAGTTGCCGTCTTTCGATGGCCTTGGTCACCTCTGAATAAAAGCCTTGGGGCGAAATGTTGAAATTCTCGATGAGAGTACTCCAGTGGGATATGACATCTGTCGTGGAAGACATGATCTGTTGATCTCCTTTTCTTTGATTGGGATGTATAAAGCCATAGCGAACTGTATGCCTTCTCAAAGAAAGGAACGCTGCTAACCCTCACTGTAATGCTTGTTCGGGAGTATGAATGCGGGAATATTACTCCCGGGCGAATTTGTTTGTCAAACGACAATTCCTTTTCCTGAAAAAACTTGGGCGACGCCAGCCGGCCAAGATGAACATACTGAACTTCGATCATCAATCATCCAAAAATGAGTGGATACCAAAAATGCGGGGTTTGTCGAAGATCTTTCGCAAGCATCGCCTCCCTTCGGAACCACCTTCAGCAGCATCGAAAGCAGACCAAGCACTGCAATATCTGCGGAGCTAACTATGCGCGCAATGCTTACCACCGCTGTTAGTCTCACTGTTTGTGACGGAATAGGCCTTCGCCTCTCCGGTTTGACAGGGCATACAAGGATTTTATATCGTTCAAAGTCGTACTTGATTTAAGAGTGGTCTAGCTTTTTGAGTATTTCCGGAACTGTTTAAACACTGTTGTGCAATATTTACTTTCCTGATAATCTTAAGAGGTCTGATTCACTCCCAGGTGCTCAACGCTTTAAAACTTAAGAAGGATTTAGGGAACGAATGCTGAACTAAGCGTGAATTCCCTATGGTTGTTTTTGGCGGCCAAGCTAATTCGAGTTAGCGTTATAAAGGTCGCTGAAAACGGGTCAGCCTTTTGCCACTCTGGGAATAGTTGACCCAAACTTCAATCTAATTGAAGTTATCACAATGAAATTGCGTCCTTGCCTTTGCAGCAGGACGCAATTTTTTAATCTCGTAACACCGATTGGTAGTGTCTTAGTTAAGACACTACCCACCGATTTAAGATCAATGTTACATTGAGTTAACATGCCTCGGATAAATTTCCGACTACACGATCTACTCGAATAGGTTTGTGGAACGAATCTCCTTGCGAGATTCGCGTTCGCGTGATAACGACAATTGGGTTGGAGATCCCGCCGAGAAATCACACTTTTCGTCTAGGAATTCTAGCCTCAGGTAGCAGTCAAAAAGCCGTCGCGATCAAACATCGTGAGGACGGTTTCTCGATTTTGAAAAGGAGGCAGTTTATGGCTGTAAATTATGTACAGTTCCATCCTGATAGTAATGCCGCTAATGATTTGTATGTTGGCGTCAACGCCGCTGTCGGTCCCAGAATCCTTGCGGTAATTTGCAATGAAAACGGTACCGAGCTTTCCAGTAATTACTGTGCTGGACCTTTGAACTACCAAATGTTTGGGGCAAAGATTGTCAACACGATTCACGGCGCAATCGACAATGCGATCCATCTAAGAGGCTCATCGCTACATTCAAGTCAAATAGTCGGGATAGTTGTTGCGATGCCCGGATTCAATGACAGAGGCCGACAAGAATCGCTTTCTAAGCAACTCAAAGAACGCTGGCTTTTCGGAGATGTTGCACTAACCGTTCTCCCGGACGTAGAAGTAATAATGAATGCCCTTGCTCCCTACGGCTCGGCACTCGTTATAAGTGCTGGCGACCGCGACAATGAGGTTGGACGTAACTCGGCTGGAGTGAATTATAAAACTTACGGATCTGGTTCAGGCCCGACGCTAGCACAAGATGCAATTGACGCGGTCATTGGAGCCATTAAGGAAGAGAGGGAGCCGACCACACTTGTCCCGCGTTTCCTTGATTACTTTAAGGTCGGCCAGCCTCTCGATCTCGCATGCGAATTCGACTTTTTCAGTCAAGCGGAGCGAACCCAAACTCTGAACGAAATTCTGTCCATTCTCGCGGACGAAGCCGCTTATGGCGACCGAGTTGCGCTTGAACTTTGCTCGGTAAATGCAAGTCGGAGTGCCGAGTTGACAAAGGCAACAATCCGAAAGCTGCGTATCGAACGAGAAGCGTTTCCTGTTATACTGACCGGCGATTTTTGGAAAATCGGCGACCCGGTAAAACGTCCCTACATGTCGGCGGTAAATGAAACGGCCCCGGCAGCATTTCTTGTCGATGCGGGCGATCTCGCTAAGTGTGCCGCTCGCATAGCAATAGAACTTTATGGCCGCTAATCGCTTCAACAGTTGGTGCCAAAAAACCCTCTAAAAATAAGGGCCGTAAAACTACGAGTTTACGGCCTTTTCGCTTAGCACATCTCGGTGTCACAAAACTAATCTTTTCTAACGTTCAACCAGGTCGCGATCTTTTCGCCGATCCCCAAAACCTGACCGGCTGCTTGTCTATATAGCCGGTAATCTGTGTGCAATCAATCGCGCCGTTTGTCTGCAGCTCGCCGTATTCGAAATTGACAATCCAAAGACCGGTGTTCCCGGGCGAATACCCAACCCGGATCGGATGATCTGCCGATCCGAATCGACCTGCATAATTTCCCATCCCCCAGACGCGCGTTCTCCACTTGCCCATGTCGTGTGTAATAGAATAGATTTGCGTAAAGAGTCTGTGCCTATCCCGTCTGTCCCGTCGCCGACGAAAGTTCGCCATTCAGTCATCGAAACGTATTGGAAATCACCCCAATAACGCTGGTCCAGAGCCATTCTTTACCTTTCTAGCTAACCTTGCGACAGCTTTCTTAAATCTTCAACTTGCGTGCCCACTTTCATTATGTAGTCAAACAGAAGAAACACTCGGATGATTACGGAATCAAAAGGATAAAAGCCGTCTGGTCGAATCGATCAACGATCACTGGACAAACAATTTGCGAATGGCGGCCCGGCATCCGGCCGTGTCTGGCAGCAAACCCTGTCCCCTATTTTGGTTCACGACATCCGACATTATTCTTGAACGACCTTTGAATGTAACGATTAAGAGAGCTAAGAAGGAAGTTCCAGCTTACCTTGAGAAACCTGAACTTGTCTTTGGAAAGATCTGGGCGACTCCAGCCGATCTTGATGGGCGGATAATATTGCAATCATTAATTGAATAAATTATGCGTAGAAATCTTAAGTGCTCGTTCTGTAGACGATCGTTTTCGAGCTCTGCTACACTTCGCAACCATTACGGGGAACATGAAAAACAAACCAAGCACTGCAACAACTGCGGAGCAAATTATGCAAGAGCCCAATATCATCAATGTTGACTTTATTGGAATTAGTAGCGAAGAAATTCCACTAAGACTAGTAAATAAAAAAGGACTGGTAGTATATTCAGTCCTTTTCTGCCCTAGACCTAATAGTCATGGTTACCACAAAGATTCGACACTTTTTCTCGGACAACCTCGGATAAAGAAGCGCGAAACTCACATTGGCGGTAATGACATTCGAAAGATCGATTGACGAGAAATAGACTGCCGCGACATAAGCATTTGGGACAGTCATTTCTTAGTTGTGGCGGACCCGTTCCCGAAGTTGGATGCCAATGTGGGCGAAGTCCGAATAACGTGAGAATCCGGACTATTTGCTCGCCGTCTTTAATGTCACGGCCTATTGACACACGGTCTATACTTGAAATACAGACCGACACCCTAACGAAACGCGTAGTTGCGATCATTCCTATAAACCTCCTATTTACATGGATTTGTGGAGGTAGCATAGCAAGCTTTTCAGGTCTTGGCTAGGGTTTTCGTCTACGCTGAAATTGGTTATGAACAGAAAACTTCTGATTTATGGCGGGATAGGTCTGGCAGTAGGAGTTGCTGCTGGTATCAACTACTTTCTACACCCCGGAAAAGGTCGTAGGCGGAAAGAGCGTCTGAAAAAGTTACCTACAGAAGTAAGTATGAAAATCGCTGAAGTGGTTTATAAGGTGATACCAGAGTCGGTAAAGAGTGCGACTGACCACGGCCTTCGACATTTGTCGCGACGCGTGAATGGGCAGCTTATCGACAACGAAGGAGTCGTCACCTATACAAATAGCAAGACGAATAAACGAATAAGGTACGGACTCCATGTGGCCCGATCTCTCATCTCAACTAAGCACCCACTTTTGATCCACATAATTCCGATGAGGAGATGTAATCTTTCTTGCGTCTATTGTAATGAGTACGACAAGCATAGCGATCCCGTTCCCTTGGACGAGATGTATAGACGAATCGACAGACTTGCCGAATTAGGTTCATCGATTGTGACGATATCAGGTGGTGAACCTATGATGCACGACGGAATATTCCAAATTATTGCTAGGATAAGAGATCACGGCATGATAGCCGGATTGATTACGAACGGCTACTATCTTCAGCCGGAGAAAATTGCGGCTCTCAATACGGCCGGCCTGGACGAACTTCAGATTTCGATCGACAACGTAAATCCCGACGACGTGTCCAACAAAAGTCTAAAAGTGCTCGACGCGAAACTGATCAATCTGAAAGAGAACGCAAGATTCACGGTTAACATCAATTCAGTTTTGGGAAGCGGCGTCGCCAATCCGGAAGACGCTCTGACCATCGCCAAACGCGCACGACAGCTTGGCTTCTCTTCTACTGTCGGCATCATACACGACAGTGAAGGCAGCATTAAGAACGGTTTAGAAAAAGGGTTAGGCGCCCGAGAGAAGGAAGTTTACCGAGAAATCAAATGCCTCCCTCAACCTTCTTACGCTCGCTTCAACAAGTTTCAGGATGAATTGGTTGCCGGCAATGAACTCACCTGGCGTTGCCGTTCGGGGGCACGGTATTTATATGTAGACGAACACGGTCTTGTAAGCTGGTGCTCGCAGCAACGCGGCACCCCAGGAATACCTTTGCTCCAATATACTCAGGACGATATCGACCGAGAGTATATTACGGAAAAGTGGTGTGCTCCGACCTGCACGATTCAATGCGTACATCAAATTTCAATTCCCGACAAATGGCGCGACCCTCAAGTTAGTATGCGTGAATTCCTAAACAGACCGTCTCAGGACCGCCCTAAGAAGACCACGATCAATAAAGTTCTTTCTGAAGACTGGGGCTAATTGAGTCGCCACGCAATAAGGTAATAAATAACAGGACCCGACGGTCAAAAAACAGGAAGAATGGTGTCAAAAAACTACTAACTATGCCGCACCAAGTTTTTTGTTGGCATTTCGAGTGTTGAGTATATGGTGTCAAAAAACTAATGTTTTTTGACACCTCTCAGAGAAAAAATTGGAAACGTGACGGACGAATTCGGGAACGGTGACCATTTGAGTCGCGACGTTCCCTTATTCTGCGTTGTTCCGTACTTGTAGTCCAGATCCAGAAAAGCCCTTTAGCTCTTAGAGTAAGGCCCAAGGCGATCTGGGTTGCCTGCAAGACGTAGATTGAATGCCGTCGATTCCCGCGTACACTGCCCAATTGCTGGTGGATACGGCACATTTTAATGTTGAGGATACAGTCGTGGCATTCAACATGCGGGTCACATCGTTTATGAGCCGGGTTCCTCGGATCAGAGATTTCAGGCGTCCCCTCCTTACGGACAGACCGCCTCGTTAACGCAGACCCAACCGATTCATAATTTCAGACTCTATGCCCAAAAAATCCTTATTGTATTCTAGCTTAGGGAAGGCTTTTTTCGCATGATCGATTGCCATGGGCAAAAACAAAGCAGTCGCATCGATGAAATCCTTTGAGTCTGTTACAAATCTCTGCGCAGAAAAGAGTTCGCTAACTTCAACGGCATCGCCAGTTATCTTTATCCACAAATTGTAACCTCCTTCACGGTCGAGAATATTTGTCGCCGCATCCTTGTTTCCAGCTAGGAGTTGCCCCGTAACGGTCGCGAGACCGTGCAAGACTTGAAAGAGAGAGGCATCCGGGAGCAGAAGCAGTGACTGACCCGATTCATTGTCAGTAAAACTAATTCGAACGCCAAACGTCCAATTAAGCAATTCATCTCTGGTAAACCTGTTTGGCTCCCTCGTATTTTCGAACTCAATAGTTGTAGGTGAGATATAAGATTCGATCTTAAACATAGTGCTATTTGACAGGAAAAATAGTCAAAATCTCTCCAGCCTGATTTACGTAAACCTGAACCTTAGTCGTAAGTGTCCCGTCAGCATGGGTGCCAACAACAGTCCCGAAATCGTATACGAAGCCATTACCATTGGGAACCTGTGAACCATTCAGATTAGAGACTGCTTCATCCGCCATCCGTGAAAGCCTTCTCAAGCTTGTCCTGGAAGAAAATTTTCCTACGTTAGCGAATCCAGATTTGGGCCCGTGTCGATAGATTACATGCTCAATCGCAGTCATTGTGCCGTGGCGATACTTAATTAAACCGCTAGCCCATTTTGCCCTTTGAAGCACTCGAGCGACCTTTGTGGTCTTTATAATGGGTCCAATTACCGCGCCGCCAGGACCGGGAGCAGGTTGAACTAACTCAACTATCGGTTGCGCCGCACTAAGTAGAGGGTATGCTCCATTTACCAATGCTCTAATCCGATCCTGTTCAGGTGTAGTGAAATACGTAAATGTGGCAATGGCTTCGCCCGTTGCATTATCATAGATACTTCCGGAATTTGCACTTCCTTTGGCGGTGAACCCTTGTCCCGCACTCGCAATACTTTTTAAGTAAGTAGCGAATCCTTCATTCGTGTAGGTGTCACAACCAGCACCACCGATATAACAAACCTTGTAATCCAAACCATCTGGGTCCGAATAAAGAACCGGATTACCTCCAGTATATGAGTAACCATTCCAACTTTGTGGCTCACTTTCGAGAGCCCCATAATTTTCAGGATCCGGAGATAGGAATCGGCCCCAACTAGGGGAATAAGAACGCGCCTGAGCGAAATCCAAATCCGTCTCTTTGTCCCGCTCATAGCCGGTGAACTGTTTTCTCACCGTGTCGTCCGTGTAGTGTAAATCGCCAATTCTTTGGCTGGTGGCGATCTCTTCACCAAACGGGTGGTAGTCGTGGCGGGCGGTGACCTTGCCGTTCTTGTCGGTATTGATGCGCGGGGAGCCAAGGTGGTCGTTGGTTAGGTAGGCAACCTTGGCGTCGTTTGTTGACGCCACTATGGTCGAGTACTCAGCTACCAATTTCCCGGCCGCGTCATAGACAAAGATAGTAACCTTGGCAGGGTTCTCACTAACTGCCGGGACGTATTTCTTAACCCTTCGCCCGTCACCGTCGTACCAATATTGCCCAATAGTGTCATTCTGATCGTCTTTGACCTCGACCTGTTTATTTTCGGCGTCGTATATGAAGGTTCGGTCGTCTGGGTCGGAAGTAGTGTTCCCCGCGTCGTCGAAGTCATAACCGTCGCCGGTGCTCAGCCGGTTGTCGGAGGTGTTGATCGAAGGATTTAGCCGTTTCTTCAGTTCCGAGCAGAGTTCCGTATCCCCGTTACACAACTTATCAAATCCCTCGAAATCCGTGTTCGTCTCATCGAAGTTCCTATTCCCATATCGGTCAAACATGAATGTCTGCTTCCACGACTGAGTTGCGGACCCGCCATTCGGTGTCAGCATCTCGGTTGCGTCCTTCAATCGATTGAGACTGTCGTAATTGTACGTCTGCACCGCTGCGAATCCATTATTCGTTCCAACCGTCGGGACAGTAATTGTCTGCGTCAGAACATTTCCGTTGTTTGTCGTAGTTCCGTAGCTGTAATCCAGTTTCAACAATCCCGTAGCTCCCTGAGTGACACCGAGAACGATCTGCGTTGGCTGGAGGCGCGAGTTGAACGCCGTCGATTCCCAGGTGCCGTTGCCCAGCTGCATGCTCGTCACAGCACCGGCGGCATTGTAGGTGAAATTGTCCGCGTAGGCCCAGTAACCCGAGTTGGCGTTTTTCCGGCTCTTCACCATCTCAAGATCGCCGTTCTGATCCAGAAAATTCTGCACCTTACGCCCTGACGGGTATTGCTGCTCGATCAACTGCCCGGCGAGATTGTAGGTGTAGGTCATCAGGCTGTCGGTCGAACCGTTGCCATACGTAACCCCATCCGTCGTCTGCTTACTCGCCGTCACACGTCCCAAGATGTCGAAAGTGGTGTATTCCGTTGTCGAAACCGACGAACTGACCTTCGTCAGCTTGCCTTTAGCATTCGTCTTATCGTCGTAAGTGTAGGTGACGGTGGGCGTCGCGTGATAGTCCGCCGGTGTCGGGCTGGGTTCGGGGTATGCCCTTTGAGTAAGACGATTCAAGGCATCATACGTGTAGGTCGTTACCAAGCCGCGGGCATCAGTTTTCTCGGTCAGATTCCCGTTCTTGTCGTATTCATACTCGATCTCTCCTGATTCCGGGTTGTCTGCGGTCAACAGCCGCGAGAGGCTGCTGTAAGTAAACGTCCGCGTTTGCGAGCAGTTACCCGTCGTCCAGGCTGGACCGCATTGCTCCGTCCCGGTGCCGGTTTGGGTCACGGTCAGAAGATTGTTAAGCACGTCATAGGTGTAGTTAGTCGGCTGGTTCGGACTGCTGACGCTGCCCAATACGTTGCTTGCGTTCGGCTCATCGATCCGAACAAGCTGCCCGATACCGTTCGTAATCGATCGGCGGAGCTTTCCAGCCTGATCGGTCACGGTGGTCGCATACTCATAAATATCAGTAACGACTTTGCCAGTTGTAGTGCCGTTGCTCCCCCAAGGTGCGGGAAGACCGGAGCCCGAGAAGGTTTCGACTTCCTGTTTGATCCCGGTGCTCCAAGCTTTCGATCTTGTCCAGCCCATTGAAGCATCCGTCTCATCGACTGATTTCGATGCGCGGTAAGGATTCGAGGTCAGAGCATATGTATAGCCAGGAGTACCAGTGACGGTCATATACCGAGTCTGCACCTTGATCCCATCACACGTCGTAGAAGTTATTGTTATACAGGAATCCTCGGCTTCCTGAGTTGACGAGTCCTCCAAAGTCCGTGTAAGGCGCACGCGGCCTAACTGATCGAAATGTTGAATGCCGACTTTTCGAGCATCTTCCTTTGTTTCAAGATCAGAGCGCACAATAACGTAGCGATCATTATCGAAGTATTCGGTTTCCGTCCACGATTCGAGTGCGGTTCCGTATGCATTTTTAACGATGGTGGGGCGGCCGAGATCGTCGTAAACCGTGACCACCGATACGTCGTTATCCTCGTCGGTGGCCGTTGTCACGACGCCGGTATAGAAATCGTAGATTGCCGAGGATGTTCGTTTTACACTTGAGTGATTCGAGGCAACCTCAGTCTTGGTCGGATAGAGACTCCCGGGGGCGCTCGACGGGCACGGATTGCTCGTACTCCCATCTATGCACCCATAAGTGATCGTCGTCTCGACATCTTCGGCATCGGTTGTTTCGGTGACATTGCCGTATTGATCGTATTCGGCCAGTGTTTTGATCGAATTCGAATCGGTAAGCGGCGAGGTGATCGTTGTGCTTTTTGCATTGTCCCAAACCCGTGTCATTGTCGGGTTCGCAGTAGTCGAGTAATTGTCGTAGGTGAACTCAGTCTTCGAAACGGTTTGGTTTGATGAATTTTGCACTTCCGCAGTGGCTGCAACACCCTTTACGCTGCCAAAGTTCCAATATGCGTAGGTAGCATTTGATGTGTCCGATGAATCAGGTGTCGAGTTGTTATAAGTAGTCAGTGTGGTCCTGGCCGGACAGATCTTTCCGCTACACGATCCGCTGGGCAGTCCCGTCGGATGCCCGCTGCCGTCTCGCGGCACATTCGCGTAGGAAACGAAGTCATATTCTTTTGCGGACGTGGTATTCCCGTTCTTGTTTTGTGCGAACTCCTTTATCGCTGTTAGGGTGTAGTTGCCGTTTCCGTCCTTGATCGACGTGAACTCCATTTTCACCCAGGGGTTTGACCCACCCCACGGCGTGGAGTTCATTTCCCAGAGTTTTTCCACTTTTGTTCCGTTGGCATACTCAACCGATTTGACGAAGCCGTTCAGCGGATGGTAATCGCCAAGTGCAAAGTGCTTCTCCGTCATTGTGCTCCCGTCCGGTGAGGTCACCGTAGCCGACGAGGTTGCCGATACGAATGCGTAGGTCCAAATCTCCTCCACTTCACTGCTGCCACCATCATACTCGGCGTCGTAAATGAGCGTCTTCGTTGCAACGAAAGAGCCTAGTATCTTGTCGGTGTTCCCGGTGCCGTAGTTATATTCGTACTCGACTTCGGCCCCGGAGGGCAGCTTTATCCAGTTCAATTCGCCAAACCCGTCCGAGTATTGTGAGCCGGACATTGTTGTGTCGCTTCCGTTGTATCCGAACTCAAACTTCTGTCCGCCTAGTTCCGCTGGCAGTTCGATCTCGTCGAGGACTTCAAATTCTTCATTTTCAATGGATTGAGTGGACGTGCCGCCACGCGCCCGAAGACTTCCGTTTGCCGTTGTCTGATACTCGCGACGAGCATAAACCGATTTCCTGCGAACGATCCATTTGATCGGATCACCATCTACTCCAAGTTGATAGAGGTGAAGCTCGTCATCGTGCTCCCCCTGTTCGTCAATTCCGAATATCTTGTGACCAACACTATCCTCTATTCCACTAGCGCTTTCTCCATTGTACGTAAATGAAGTTTTCTGTACCCAGTTCCCATGTCGATCGGTCATTCGACCGATAGAGCTTTCGTAATAGCTCCCGTCCGGGAAGTACATGGTAAAGGCTTGATTAGACGGATTGACAACAAGTCGAATATGACTCCCGTCCGCACTATAGTATGGGATCGGATCGGTCGTCACCAAGGTGTTCGTAACGCTGCAAGTGCTGTAGTTGACGGTGCGAGCATAACCGTCAGGATTAAGGGCGAAGTAGCCGTCACTGTCCGTTCCCTCGGTATACCCGATCGGCCGGAAGTCCTTGTCGTTTCCGTCCGGCATCGTGACCTGTAGCTTCCACACCTTTTCATTTTTCCAGTAGTACTGGCTCATTTCCGTCGTGCATTCGATCGGGGTCGATGTTGCAAAGCGATAAGTGAGCTTTAGCCGAAAATCTAAGGACGAAGTGCCCCTCCAACCACCTTCATCGCTAGGAAAAAGAAGATTCTGATCGGTCCACTCGTTAGAGACCAAGATGTTTTCAATATTCGGTTCATAGAGCTTACTGTTATAAACGTAGCCCATCCATCCGCCCAGGTTCCCGCGCCCTTTAGGAAGTCGTACCAACGGTATGTTCAGCATCAAGTTGCCGTTATTAAGATTGATATTCTCAATGTCCGAAATCGAGTAACCCGTTCCGCCGGCAAGTCCGCGCTTCGGATCCTCAGGATTCGAGCCTTGCGCAAACGCTATTAAGGGCAGCAGAACAATGATCAATAGTGCGGCTCCGAAGGATTTGGAAAGTTCTTCTGACAATCCATGATCAGAGTGAAGGTGTCGTCTATGTGTGCTCATCTTATCTCCAGGGACGAATGGAAATCCTAAAAAGTGATGTGGTGGTCTCGGCTACGCCTCAAGTCAAGTTTTATGACTATCTCCGATAAAACGCCGGGATCGGCGTGTCGCCCGACTGACCCCATTCGACCTCTCGAAGCGAGAAGGAGTCGGCCGACTGTCGGATATACCATCTGCCGTTGGAATCACGCCATGTTGCGACATCTACCTTTCCGTCTGAATCGTAGTCGTTGTGAACGGGAAGATCTTCGTCATTACCCCAGTCAAGCGGCGAGTTGAAAGTGCCGCTTATGCTCGATCGGATATACCAGGTTGCGGTGTCCTTGTCGTACACGGCGTAGTCGTCTTTGCCGTCGCCGTCATAATCACCGCAGACCGTCCTCCATTCGTAGGTGCCGCTCGAAATGCCGCTGTCTATCGTTTGAAGCGAGCTGTCTGCTGAGTTGATCGAATAAAATTTGCGATCGGACGGACGAAACACGCCAAGATCTGCTTTCCCATCACCGTCGTAGTCAGCCGAGGCCGGGATGTCTCCATTGTTACCCCATGACTGCGTATAATAACCGGCAGTGCTGGCATGGATATGCCAAACCCCGGTTGATGGGCGGAAGATGGCTTCGTCGGTCTTCCCGTCTCCGTCATAGTCTGCCGGGGCGACCAGATCACCGCCGGTGCCGAACGCATAACTGGAAGTACTACTCGTGCTGCTGTAGACCACGTACCATGTGCTGTTGGAGGATCGAAACACCGAGAAGTCGGTGGTCCCATCGCCGTCAAAATCCCCCACCACAGGCGTGTCGCCTGTCGTACCCCAATTCTGAGTGGTCCAGTTTGAGGCATCAATTCGGACATACCATACCCCCTGAGTGCCCGGCCGCCAGATCGCCAGATCGGCCGGCGGGACCGCCGTGGCGTTCTTGTCTTCAACGGCCAATAGCCTAGTCCCCGCGTAGATGTACTCTTTCGCGAGTTGCGGAGTGGCAGTCGGCGACGGCATCGCCATCGGGTTCCAGCTGCTCGGGGCATTCTTAGCAATCGGCTGACCGAACCACCCATATCGCTTTCCGCTGAACGGGTCGGTCCGCGGGAACCATCCGTTGTTGGCAAAAACGCCTATGGTCACAAGCAACGCCAGTGCGAACGCACCACTGCCATAGACAAGCCCGCGACGGCTTTCCGGCTTCGTGGGGATAAAGGGCATGGGATACTCCTTCTTTTTAGAGCAAAGCAGTTTTTAACGGTTAACGGGAATTCTGGATGGCAAACAATCTATCTTCTTTCCTCGCGGGTTGTCAATAAGAATTTCTGTGAATGATCAAACGGGTGACAGAAAGTTGTAGTTTTCTAACGGGGGGAAGGACCTGTACTGATGGCCGCTCCAGAATTGCTATGGGCAAAGAACTGAGTCGAATTCGTAACTCATCTTGGCGGGAACCGGATCCGTCCCGGATCCCAAACTGGTGGCGGTAAAACGTTTGCAACTCCCTGGAGAAAAAGAAGTGGTTCGACGCTGACGGTTATCAGGCGGCCGCTTGTCTGGCGACTGATCCCCAGAAGCCGACGTCGGCAGGGCGCACCTGCATGCGTCTGGTGATAAAGTATGCCGCTTTGGACGAACTCGAAGTGGATTGTCTGAACGATCGATTCAACCCCGGTAGGTGCGATACTCTGTCGACGGTCATTGGGATTGAAGCCACGGCCTGAGTAAAAACTTGCCATTATATCGTACCTGGAATCGCCGCGAACACGGCGGTTCGTCAAGTAAGACTGTTCGGGGTCGAGGAAGTCGTCCCACGGACCGAGCACGGTCTTTATGATGGCCCGGTGATCGGAGACATGCTGATTCTCGTGCGCAATGGTGTGATTGATCAGGGCGTCGTAGCCCCGGCTGCAAACTGCTTCTGCTCCAGGCCGCAGCGAAGCCGGGCCCGCCGAAGATCATTTCTGTTCTTGGAGATGTTTGTTTTCATTTCTTTGAAGATAATGCGTCTTGTTTGCATCGTAACAAGCTTTGTCAACTGAAAACAGGTTGAAAAAATTGACGAATTCCCCAATTCTGAAGTTTGGTCGGAACTACTCTCTTGTTTGATCCGAGCGTTTTTTTGCGAAGTTCTGGCTGGTGGGATCTTGAAGGCACAGAATAATTGCCCGAAAGTTCGAGTGAATGAACGGAAGTTATGCGGGAACAATTCTACGTCGCGAGGACATTCAGGCGACTAGTTCAAATGTTCAGATTCGACCTCGGAGACGGAAATTCGGTCGACAAGATACGCTTGAAGTCTGAAGGCAACGTTGTTTGTTCGCTCCGTAGTGATGTTCAGATATCGCAAGAATGTCTTCATTTGAGAGTGGCCCGTTATTTTCATCACCTCCGTGTGTGGGGAACCCGACGCGATCATCCTTGTTGTGGCAGTGTGTCTGCAATCATGAAATCTGAAATCCCCGATTCCGGCTTCTTTACAGGCCGAGCCAAACGCCGTTTTGATCGTCGTAGTGATCCCAAAGACAAGACCGTTGCCGTCTTTTGGTGAGGCCTCCCAAAGTCCTTCAAGCTCTTCTTTGAGCCTTGGGGTCATGCCGACCGTTCGCGCACTCTCAGTCTTGGTATTCGTCTGAGGGATGTAAATCTCGTTTGTAGGAAAACTCACGTCCCGCCATTTCATCTTGAATATCTCTCCGCGCCGCATTGCGGTATCCAGTGCACAAATAAGCAATGGCCTAAGATGAGCTCGTCGGCCGGTGCAAACCGAAAGCAATCTTGATTCTTCTTCAATGGAAAGAATCCGTTCGCGTTCCACCTCACTCGCCTTTGAGATAATTCCTTTGGAAAGCATAAAGGGATTCTTGATAATCCATTCGTTTTGAAATGCGAAATTTAAGATCGCTCTTAATAACTCAAGTTCTCTATTTACGCTGGAAATTTTTCGGCTGGTGCCTCTGTCGGTTGGGGTATTAATCCGCTGTTGTTTGTAATTCTCTATATCCTTCGCCTTAATTGAACGAATGGGCTTGCCGTGAAAATGTTGGAGCAAGGGCTTGATTGCAGACTGAACCGGCTCCAGTGATCGCCGCCCCGAAATTTTGATGCCGTTTGCGTACCTTGCCTCGGTTAGTTTGATCGACCCGTATTGATTGACAAGCTCGGAAAACAGTATTTTGTCGGTTTTCAGCGTTTCTTCACCGTGAGTCAGAAGTTCACGGCGCATTTCTTCAACGACCCGGCCTGCGGTGCGCTTATCGGATATAGGCTTCAATTTCTCTCGCCATTTTCCTGATTCATCTTGATACTGGAGCCTCGCGTATAAATTCCCCTTGATTTCCCGCCAGTATTTTCGTTGTTGACGTTTTTTTCGCTCTTCCATTGTGACCTCTTTTCCGCGAGCGTTTCCTAGAAAGTTTCCTAACACTTGGATGATAATCCATGTTATCAACTGAAACCAAGCAAAGACTAATTAACTGCCGTAAGGCAATAAAACACTGCCTTGTCCGGCGGTTTTGAGGGCAGATATGAAGCTTCATGAATACCCCTGAGACGAGAAAACTTTGGCTGTTAACCGAAGGGTTGTAAGTTCGAGTCTTACCTGCGAAGCCAATCAGATCAACGATTTAGCCTGCTGACTCTCGGCAGGCTTTTGTTCTGACTATTAAATGCCACAAATGCATCGAACAGCGATCGTTGCAGAAACATATTCCTAAATATCGAAATGGAGTTGCTTTCTCAGCCAACGGTTTCGCTCGAATAGTTCTGGCCTGGCCGCTGAGCGATTACGAGCCTAGGCCGGTTGAAATAAGTTTTCGGTATATTGTCTTCTCTCAATCGATACTTTGGCGGCTTCGCCGACGGTGCGTTTCGCGGCTCCCGCCTAGATAGGTAAGTATCGCGACCACGAGATGTGCGACGAACCAGACATTCTCGACCCCAATGTTCTGATAGATATAGATCAGTATGAGAATTCTTGGAAACAGGACGCCAAGAAGGATGTCCGCCCATTGAGGAACGGCGTTGTCGGGGAAATTTTCCGGAAACATCAACAGAAAGACAACCAGCACGATCCTCGGAAAAAACAGCGAAAAGAGAAGGAAATAAAAATCCATGCTGCCTCCGTCCTTTGTACACTTAGAAGTCTACTTCAGTTCTTTCGATCCGTGTATTTTCTTTCCCCGGGGGAACGACAATTTCCTACTTCCGCGTTCAAAATACTCGGACATTTTACCAGCGTGTCCATCTAAAAGGATGCATTTTTCACTGCGAGTTATTTTAGAGCAAACTACGATATCGGCATTTCGGTCGAATGTCACCTCTGTCAGCCTGATCGACGTAAGGTCTCCAAACTCGTCCGACTAATATCGCAGATGTTCGGACAGACGTTATTTGCAAAAATAAAGAACCGAGATCGTCGTACCCAATGTAAAGGGCACTGATTGATCAGAACATTATTTTGCGCGAACCTGCCCTTTTTATGTAACGCTTGGAGGAGAATAAAGATGGGTCTATTGAACGCATCGGTTGGCAAAGGCGGGGTCAATAACAAAGAAGATGTGCAGTTGATAGAGTTTCTGCTGAATCGCGTCCTCCACTTGATCTACCCGCCTTCCGCCGGCGTGCATGACGGAAAACTTGTATTCGAAGAAGCTCTTTCTGCAATTCCCATTGACGGGAAGATCGATGATGTCGTGGTCAATACTATCAAGGACTTTCAACGCAACATACTTGGCTTCAAATGGCCTGACGGTCGCGTCGATCCGGGCAAGAATTCTATTCGGGCGCTGGCACGGATCTTTGCTGAGCAGGGTGGTGTAACTGCGGTTGGTCCAACGGAGGTCAAGGCTCTTGCGGATCCTACGGCAAGTTTTCATCGCCAATATGGAGCCGCCTATCAGACGGGCGTTTACTCATCCGGACAATTGGTCGCCGGGTACGACGGAACCAGACTGATCCTTAATATCAACGCCCACGAAACCGTATTCCTCCTCTTGGACGACGAGGGACCTGGAGATGAGGTCAAAGATATGAATCCGATGCGAGGAAAGCCGGGTACGGTCTATCGACAAAATACAGCTGCATTCTTCGATGAGCGAGATGGAATGTTCTTTAACAAACTTTCGAAACGCTTGGAACTTGCAAAGAAGCTTATCGAACTTGAATTGGGGATCATGATAGCCCTAGTCTCTGCCACGAGCACCGCAGGATTTGTTGCAGTCTTAGGCATCAGCGGGTTTCAGTTCGTACTTGAAAATCACGAAAAATTTCCAAAATGGGCTGCTGCCGTTGGAGCGTTGATCTCGGCCCGTATGACTTTGAAGAAGTGTACGCCGACTCTATACGAAAAATTATCTGAGGGACTTTTCATAGGGGTCAAGGCAAGCGTGTTAACGTCAATGGGGTTTCTCGGTCCCGACGTTATCGGCAACATCCCGTCTGCGATGGTCAAAGATCCGATGACTACCGGAAAACTCATCGGGGCACTGATCGCGAACGTCGGTAAGGCCACGCTCGTAAAACGAATGACTGCTTTCGGGGTCGTATTCGCCATACTCAAGACCATAGCCATTAAGGCGGCGACAGGTATTCCGGGAGCCATTGGCCTCACCATCCCAGAAAAGATTAAATCGGCAAAAGAGATCGTGCAACATCTCCAATCGATCGGGGTAAAGATCACCGAACAAGAAGCATCAAAGATCGTTGATGAGGTTGCGAAAAACGGAAGGGAGTTGGCCCGGGCAATGGAAGATCTAGCTAATGCGTTTCGGCAGTTTTGAAGTGTCGCGGCAACCGAGATCGATGACATTTCGTTTCCACGATCATTCAAGAAAGAAACCGTAGAAGTGTACCTTTTCCGACCATTAGGCCGGAAATGAGAATTTGATTGAATTTCGTACGCAAACTATCATATATTGTCATTACTTGCCGGCCGTGCTCGGGCCGATTGCAGCGGCGGGTGCAAACGCTATTAGCCGCAAAACTGCCGAAAACCTAAGTCCAAGGAAAATTTATCGTCCGCGTGTTTTCAAACGCGCCTTTGTCAGGTGTAAGCAATGGACTTTTCCTTTGAACTTAAGGTCAATCCAACCCATCTGCATTTACGGCACCCGCCAGGCTCTCATATCGCCGCCCATGAGATCGCAGATTATTGGAGCTCGGTCGGAGAACTCTGCCGTAAACACGCGTGCCGAAAGCTCTTGATCGAATCGTACGAACCCGAGGCTCCGCTAGAGACGATCGACGTTTTTGATGCGGGGCGGACCTTGGCCGAAAACCTTACCGGAGTAAAGGTTGCCCTTTGCCACGAAGATTTTGCGCCTGACGAACTCTCTTTGTTTTTTCAAACCGTCGCGCAGAATCGCGGTGTGAAAGTTGAGTTTTTCCCATCACTCGATGAAGCTGTTCGGTGGCTGGATGTTGACACCGGGGAAACGGAAGAACAGCTTCATTAGTCTTGCGGACGCGCACCCTCGCTTGATTTCGCGCGTCTGCAAGGCTAAAAATTCCGTGTGGCAAAAAAAAGCACGTCAAAGGCCTGGGCCGAATATTTTCTCGTGCGCAGCCTCATGGCGTTTCTCGGGTTGTTACCCAGAAGTATGGCTGTCGGGGTGTCGATGGGTCTTACTTCTCTTGGCTACTTTCTCGCGGGCGGGTTGCGGCGAGTTGCCGAAAAGAATCTGAGCATTGCGTTTCCCGACCTAAGCGTGGGGGACCGCAAACGTTTTGCTAAAGGAGCGTTCCGGAATGTCGGCCGAATCATCGGTGATATGAGCCAGTTCCCAAAAGCCACGCCGGAAAGCCTTGCAAAACTGATCGAATTTCGAATCGACCCTGAGCTATATAATGAGTATCAAAGATTGAAGGCTGAGGGCCGAGGAGTGATCATTGTCAGCCCTCACCTCGGCAATTGGGAGATGCTCGTTTTTGGATGGGCGGTGTATGATGCACCGATGAGCTATCTGGCAAGGCCGCTGGATAATGCCATGGTCGAAAAGCTGACCATTAAGCTGCGAACGAAATTTGGAAATCGGCCGATCAACAAAACGAATTCGGTGATGGCAGCAGCCCGGGTTTTGCGCACGGACGGGCTGCTCGGGATACTTGCCGATGTCAACGCACATCCAAAAGAAGGTGTTTTTGTTCCGTTTTTCGGACTACAGGCCTGCACGTCCGTAGGCCCGGCTCTGCTTGCCCTCCGAACAAACTCTGCGATCGTCCCGATGTGTGCCGCGTGGGACGAAGATGAAGGCCGATACGTTGCAGTACATGGCCCGATGATAGTACCGGAGGACACGGGCGATCGGAATAAGGACATAGAGACGACGACCGCGGCTTTCACTTCAGAGGTCGAGAAACTCATACGGCGATTCCCGGACCAGTGGCTGTGGATGCACAAACGATGGAAGACACGTCCGCCTGGTGAACCGCCGATCTACTGAAATGAAAGTGCGCGACCTGATAGGAATTTTTTCGCCAAAACACAGGGCGGCTGCGGTGTGTGAATCGTGCGGCGGCGACTTCGTCTGTGGTGCTGCCATAACCGGATGCTGGTGCGCCGAGATCAAACTTTGTAAGGAAACCCGAGCGGAACTAAGAACAAAGTTCAAAAGGTGCCTGTGTCGCGAGTGCCTTGAAAAGATCTCGTCGACACAATAAGGCTCGTTTACCAGTAATGAATATGAGAACCAAAATTTTAACTGTTGCGATCTTTGCCGTTTGCGCCGTGACGACTAATGCGCAGCGCGGCGAGGAAACAACGCTGAGAAAATTGCTGGACGAATTCCTGGCCGGAGCAGGACGTAACGACGCCTCGGTCCATGATCGTTTCTGGGCCGACGATCTTATCTATACACGCGGTTCCGGACAGCGCGTCGGAAAGGCCGATATCATGTCGAGCGTCCGTTCGGCGCCTGCTGTAAAACCCGGCGATCCGGTCACCGGTTATGCCTCTGAAGACGTCCGCGTCAACTTATACGGGAACACGGCCGTTGTGGCATTCCGTCTTGTTGGTACAACTAACGATGCGGGAAAACTTAGCGTTGTTCGGTTCTACAACACTGGTGTGTTCGTAAAACGAAAGGGCGAGTGGCGCGTTGTTGCATGGCAGGCGACGCGAATACCTGATGCCACTCCCGCATCGCAGTAGGTTCGAAAGAATATCGAGAATGATCAGGATGATCAGACAGCTAACGTGTCAGGTTCTCATCGTCGCCATCATGGCATCTTTGGCATGGGTTGCCGAAGGCCAGCAGCGGCTGTTGGTTATAGGGGGAGGTGAAAGGCCGCCGGACGCGATGAGAAAATTCGTCGAATGGAGCGGCGGCGAACGGTCCCGCATCTTGGTGATAACCTGGGCCAGCGGCGTTCCCGAAGAAAGTTTCGCCTCTCTCAAAAAGAATCTTGAAGAGGCCGGTGCAGGAGTTGTTATCCACGCCCCGGAAAGGCCGCTTGACGATAATAGGTCGAGGCAGTTCGATATCCAGCTGCGCGAGGCGACCGCTGTTTTCTTCTCGGGTGGCGACCAAAACAGGATAATGGAAGTACTCTCAGACGATGTACGTCTAAGTAGTTTGAGAGAAAAATATCGGACGGGGACACCTTTCGGAGGGACGAGCGCGGGTGCGGCCGTGATGTCCGATCCGATGATGACGGGAGAGGCCGATCTGAAAATACTGGACGGTTCCAAGGTCGGAATCCGAAAGGGTCTTGGGCTGATACCGAACGTGATATTCGACCAGCACTTTCTCGTGCGCCAGCGCCACAACCGGCTTTTCGGCCTGATAATGGCGAACCCGAAGATGCTCGGGATAGGGATCGACGAAGATACGGCCGTGCTGATCGAAGACAACCGAAGGCTTACGGTTCTCGGGAAAACACAAGTGATGTTTGTCCATTCAGAAAAGGGCGGGAACCCGTACAAGCTTTATTTCCTGAACGCCGGCGAGTTGTTTGATCTGAAACGGAAACGGTCTCTTAAGGGCCAATGATCGCTTTTTCAAGTATGGGATAGTCACCGGTAAGAGGTGATGACCGGCCTCTCCGGGTTCACTGCAAACCGGTCTCGGCAAATGATCCTAGCAATATCGAACTTTCTCAGGAGGGAATGATGAAGACCAAGCTGAACCTGGCGATCTTCTTTGCCGCAGCGTTGTTGTCAGCGTGTTCTCAGCCCGCGACTTTTCCAAAGGGCGAGTGGATCGATCTCTCGCATGATTTTTCGGAGGAAACCCTTTATTGGGTCACTGCGGAGCCGTTCAAGCGGACAACTGTAGCCGAGGGCGTGACGGAGAAGGGCTTTTACTATTCGGCATACAATTTCTCTGGAGCCGAGCACGGCGGGACTCATCTGGATGCTCCGATCCATTTCGCCGAAGGCAAGAAGACTGCGGATCAGATCAGCCTGGATCAGCTTATTGGAAACGGGGTGAAGATAGACGTTTCCTCGACGACTGCGGCAGACCGCGATTACCTGATCACTATTGATGACATCGTCGAATGGGAAGGAAGGAATGGCGAGATACCGGGTGGCGCGATAGTTCTTTTCGAGACCGGATTCGGGAAGCACTGGCCCGATGCCAATCTCTATCTGGGGACCGACCAAAAAGGTCCCGATGCTGTTAAAGACCTGAGTTTCCCAGGTCTCCATCCGGACTTGGCTGCGTGGCTTGTCAGCAAACGCGCGCCAAAGGCGGTGGGGATCGATACGGCGAGCATCGACCGCGGGCGATCGACAGATTTCAAGGCCCACGTCAATCTTATGACCAACAACATTCCGGCGTTTGAGAATGTCGCGAATCTGGACAGACTTCCCGCGAAGGGATTTCACATCGTCGCGCTTCCGATGAAGATCAAGGGCGGCTCCGGCGGGCCGCTGCGGATCGCCGCGCTCGTTTCTACGAAATAGGCAGATACTTTAACCTCGCTTGCGGGCTTGAGACTGGACCGCAGTGATGGCGACGGCATCGACGATGTCTTCTGCGGTACAACCGCGGGACAGGTCGTTGCAGGGGCGGTCGAGGCCCTGCAGGATCGGGCCGATGGCGGTGCCGCCGGTCAGGCGCTCGGTAAGTTTATAGGCGATGTTGCCTGCGTTGAGGTCGGGGAAGACGAGCACGTTGGCACGGCCAGCTACGCTTGACCCCGGGGCTTTCGATGCTGCGACCGACGGGACAAGGGCAGCGTCGGCCTGCAGTTCGCCGTCGGCGTTCAGTTCGGGCATACGGGCACGGACCGTTTTTACGGCCTCGACAACCTTGTCGATGCTCTTATGCTTCGCGCTTCCTTTTGTCGAGAACGAGAGCATTGCGACACGAGGTTCGGCCTGAAGCAATGCTCGACAAGAGTCGGCGGATGCGATCGCGATCTCGGCAAGCTCTCCCGCATCGGGGTCGATCACCACGCCGCAATCCGAATAGATCATCGCTCCCTTCTCGCCGAATTTCTTATCGGGCACGACCACCAGGAAGAATGAGGAGACGATGCGGAAGCCCGACCTGACGCCGATACATCGGATCGCGGCAGCGACGGTGTGCGCCGTGGTGTTGGTTGCTCCGGCAACCGACCCATCGGCCTTGCCTTCACGCACGAGCAGGTTTCCATAATAAAGCGGATCTTTCACGGCCTGTTCTGCTTCCTCAAGTGTGGTGCCTTTGGCCCGGCGGAGTTCGTAAAAGAGAGTTGCTATTCTGCCAAAATCTGCCGCCTTGCGGTGGTCGGTTATCGAGATACCGTTGAGATTCGCCCCACACTGCACTGCTGTGCTGCGTATCCGCTCCTCATCTCCAAGCAAAGTAATGCGCGCGATCTTGTCGCGAGAGCAGATCTCTGCAGCCTGGACGGTCCTTGGGTCTTCACCTTCAGGCAGAATAATATGCTGAAGATCGGCGGCTGCTCTTTCTCGTATCTTTTGGAGGATCATTGTCTGCAGTTTGAGAACAATCTCAATGGGTCCACGAGATCGGACAATTATCGGTTAAGGGTGGACGCTCAAGCAATTTACCATACAACGCCGCGCCGGAAAACTTGCACAAACCTTGGGTTGTTCTTAGACTTGAATCAAAAATGAGTAATGAAGCTTTTGCAGACGAAACCATCCGGAAACGCGAGCCATCAAGCCGCAAGAGGCGGCGTGCAAAGGGACGAATGCGTAATTTTTTGATGTTCCTGCCGAATATGGTGCTTCTTCTCGGCAGGCTGTTGAAAGATGCACGAGTGCCGTCTGCGGAAAAGGCGTTGTTCCTTGCGGCTATTGTTTACGTCATTTCGCCGATCGACCTGATTCCCGATTTCTTTCCCTTCATTGGACAGGTGGATGACATTTACGTGGTGGCGCTGACGCTGCTTCGCCTGATAAACCGGTCGGAGGCTGCGGTCGTCCGGGAACACTGGGCCGGCGGTGGAGACATAGTAGCCCTTGCTGATTCTGTTGCGAGTCTCGCGCCGATGCTTCTCCCAAAGCGTGTCTCGCGCGTGATCTCGTCGAAGATCGAGCTTGGTTCGGCGGCCAAGATCCTGAAAACGGTCAACAAGAACCGAGAACCGTTACTGGTTGAGATCCCCCAACCCGAAAAGATCGAGGTCGATAACCGGTCGAAAATGACGAACTAGAAGCCGGACGGATGAATTTTGGATTTTTCTCCCGTTTGTTCATTTAGTTAGCCAAGTTCGTTTTTTATCGATTTTGACTAACCCTTAGGGCTATGCGAAGCTGGCCGCGACTTTGAATTGTGGCAGCGAAGCGCTGATCTTATGTTCGAACGCTATACTGAAAGGTCTCGCCGTGTTATTTTTTTCGCCCGTTATGAGGCACTTCAGTACGGCTCGACCGTAATTGCACCTGAGCATTTGCTGCTCGGCCTCATGCGAGAGGATAAAACCGTAGCTCCGCGCTATTTTCCGGGACGCAGGGGCGTCACGGTGGATTCGATCAGGAAAGAGGTCGAGAGCCGCATAGTTCTCCGCGATCGGATCCCGCAGTCTGCCGAACTTCACCTGGCCCCTGAGACCAAACGCATTCTTTTTTACGCCAGCGAAGAAAGCCGTCAACTGAAAAGCCGGAACATCGGTCCCGAACATCTCTTACTTGGAATGGCCAGAGAGGAACGTTCTGTGGCTGCAGAGATAATCTTTCAGCTTGGCTTTCGCATTCAGGATGTTAGGGACGAGCTTGGACGCCAGCAGGGACTCCCGCTGCCGCAGCAAGCGACGCAAGAGCCATCACGAACCCCGAACCTTACGGAGTTTACGCGAGATCTGACCGATGACGCGTCAGCCGGAAAGCTTGATCCGCTTATTGGACGCGAGGCAGAGATCGAGCGGCTGATCGAGATTCTTTGCCGGAGGACGAAGAACAATCCGGTCTTGATTGGTGAGTCTGGCGTCGGAAAAACGGCAATCATAGAAGGTTTAGCTCAAAAAATAGTCGATCGCGCAGTTCCGTCGTTTCTCGAAAATAAGCGCATCTTAGCCCTCGATCTTTCGCTGATAGTGGCCGGCACAAAATATCGCGGCCAGTTCGAGGAAAGACTCAAGAAAATAATGGTCGAGATTAAGGAAAATGACGAGTCCATCGTTTTTATCGATGAGCTTCACACCCTTGTCGGCGCCGGCTCTGCTGAAGGCACTCTTGATGCGGCCAATATATTAAAGCCTGCCCTTTCCAGGGGCGAAGTGCAGGTTATCGGCTCTACAACGCCGTCTGAATATCGAAAGACAATTGAAAAGGACAGGGCTCTCGAACGGCGGTTCCAGGCTGTGAAAGTGCAGCCGCCCAGCGAGGAAGAGGCCCTGATGATAATACGCGGTATCGCTGACCGATATGAGGCGTTTCATCAGATACGTTACACACGCGAGGCTCTCGAAGCCGCTGTATCCCAATCGAACCGCTACATTCCGGACCGCTTCCTCCCGGACAAGGCTATCGATGTTCTTGACGAGGCCGGTGCGAGGGCAAAGCTGAGATTTCAGAATGAGAATTCTGGCGAGCCGTCGTGGAAAGAAACAGTCGCACAATGGAAGCGAGCCTCGGCAAACGAAGATCAGATCATATCCTATGAGCTAAGGTCGCTGGAGGATTCGTTTTTCACCGTGGAGGTGACAAAAGATGATGTCGACGATGTGATCGCACGCTGGACGGGTGTACCTGTTACTTCGATCAAGCAGGAAGAAGCGACGAAGCTATTGAACATCGAGACCGAGCTTCATAAGAGAATCATCTCCCAAAGATCTGCCATCTCGGCTTTGGCTCGTGCTATTCGCAGGTCGCGAGCGGGATTGAAGAGCCCCGCTCGTCCCGTCGGTTCGTTTCTATTTCTCGGCCCGACCGGTGTCGGCAAGACCGAGGTTGCAAGGACCCTTGCCGAATATCTGTTTGGCAGCGAACGAAACATAATCCGCTTTGATATGAGCGAGTTCATGGAAAAGCACGCCGTCGCAAAGTTCATCGGCTCTCCGCCGGGGTACGTTGGATTCGAGGAAGGCGGGCAGCTTACCGAGCGGCTGCGCAGATCGCCATATTCGGTCGTGCTTTTCGACGAGATCGAAAAAGCACATCCCGACTTGTTCAATGTTCTGCTCCAGGTATTTGAAGATGGAGTTTTGACCGATGCCCAGGGAAACGCTGTGGACTGTCGAAATTCGATCTTTATTATGACCTCGAACATCGGGGCTAAGTTTATCCAAAAACGGACAACCGTAGGTTTCCAGGGCAATGCCGACGCGTCGCGAGAGCGTATGGAAGAACAGGTCATCTCACAGGTAAAGCAGACATTTGCCCCCGAATTTCTCAACCGTCTCGACGAGATCATCATTTTTGATGAGCTCAGCCACGACGACCTCTCGAAGATCATCGACCTGCAGGTAGGCAAGCTCAATGAAATACTCACCGCTCGAGCTTTGTCCCTTCGGCTCAACGACGAAGCCCGAACATGGCTGCTTCAAAAAACGCTTTCCGAACGCAATTACGGAGCCCGCCCCCTTAAACGTGCACTCCAGAAATACGTAGAAGACGAACTCTCCGAGGCTCTGATCCAGGGACACGTCCAGGAAGAATCAACGATAGAGATTTACCTCAAGGACGACCGCCTCGCATTCCGAGCTCTTATTGCAGACGAACTCCAAAAGGCGTTTTTAGGGAACTAAGACCGGTCCCGCGCAACTCAGACGATTTTCAAGAAGGATGCGCCCGGCGGTGAGGGCCGGGCGGCTTAGACTAAGTCTAAAGGCCAGTATTTACATACTGAATACAATCACCCTGATTCTTGAATGTCGTGCCGTCAGCCCTCGTTAAAAATTTCCAACCGCCATTTTTACAGTCATCTTTGGTCAGAGGCACTCGGTACTTGACGTTATATGTAACACTAGAATTTGACGTGTTGCCTGCATTGTCTGTAGCAATAACGTTTAACGTCTTACTGCCGACCGTGGCGGTGTCGATCGGAGCGCCGTTCGCCGACGTCCCAAGGCAGGAGAGAATGCCGGCAAGGGCGTCCGAGCAGAAGTAGTTCGCAAGGACCACGTCGTTGATGAAGTAATCGACCCCAGCCGGAGCGATGATCGAAACGTCGGGAGCCGTCGTGTCGATCCTGATAGGGCCAAAGACGATACCGGCAGAATTCCCGGCAGCATCCACACAGTTTCCGGCGGCGGACTGGCCGTCGCCCTCCGAATCGAAGTGCGTCGGTCCCGTTGCCGAATCGACACCGCTGCCGCCGTCGGTACACACAAACTCGACGGTCACATCCTGATTCGTCCAAGTGCCTGCTGCGTATGGGTTTCCGCCCGCGGCCGCCGATGCAGCTATTTCGGGAGCGGTCTTGTCGATCTTGATCGTGATCGTTTGCACGGCCTCGACGTTTCCTGCCACATCCTCGGCAAAGAATGTGACGATCGTTTCGCCTTCAGCCGCGACGGTGAAGTTTGAATTGTCCGCATTCACCGTGATCGGGCCGAACGCACCTGCGCCGCTGGCGCTATAGGTAATCGAGGCCACGCCGCTGCCGCCCGGGTTGTCTTCGGCGGCCAGGTCGACCACAACGTCGGTGTTGTTCCATCCGGCCAAATTCGCAGGCGGCGAAGCCAGGGCAGTAGTCGCCGGCGCCTCCGTATCCGGCGGGACACTACATCCGCCGAGGTGGATGATAATGCGATTCGCAAAACCGGACGCATTGCTCGAGGCGAGGTCGGCGAAGCCGTCATTGTTGAAATCGCCCACCGCGACCTTCGACGTGTTTATGTCGCTGAACACACCTGGAATTAAAGTGAACCCTCCGGCTCCGTCGCCTATAAAGACCCCCAACGAGTTAGAAAAGTTTGGGGCTACCACAACATCCGTTTTTCCGTCATTGTTGAGGTCGGCGAGGACCGCAAAACCAGGCTGCGTCGGTGTTGGTACGTCTTGCAGCAGCGTAAATGCACCGGTCCCATCGCCCAGCAGGATCGACATAGTGTTTGCATTTCTGTTAGTCACCATAAGATCGACATCGCCGTCCGAGTTAAAATCGGCCGCCCGGACCATTGCAGGGCCGTTGCCTACCGGCACGTCGGCCGCCGGAACGAATGTCCCGCCGGGTCCGCCCATCCTGATCGAAACCGAATTTGCACTAAGGTTCGCTGAAGCAAGGTCTACGATTCCGTCGTCATTGAGATCGGCGGCCGCTGCGCTAGCGGTCCCGCTCCCAGCCGGGACAAGAACGGCGGCGGCAAATGTACCGTCACCGTTGCCGTAAGCGATCGTAATATTATTCGTGGAAGAATTGACTGATAGCAGGTCCAGCTTTCCATCGAGGTTGACGTCAACTGGATCAAAGCTGATAGGCCATTGTGAGCCCGTATTGTATGCCGACGGTCCACTAAAGTTTCCACTGCCGTTGCCGAGCCATATCCGGACTATGCCGGAGTCATTGCTCATCACGGCGAGATCCTGATGCTGGTCGGCATTATAATCTCCAACCGCTATGCCCCACGGACGGCCGAGATTCGCTAAGTTGGTTATGCCGGTGAATCCACCGGCACCGTCGCCCAAACGAACCGATACAAGAGTCGTTTCATCGTTCGAAAAAACAAGGTCCAGATTCCCGTCTTCGTTGAAATCGCCAGTTGCAACGCCTTGCTGATATCTCCCCTCCGTTGGTACCGACTGCATTTGCGTAAAGGTCGGCGTCCCAAGACAGGGCGTTGCTGGGGCCGGAATACGTGGAGGCGTCAGTATGGGATGTGTTCGGTTGCTGGTGCGCTGGTTATCGTGGTAACGGACAGGCCAAGGAGAATTGACGTCGTAATTGTTGGCCTCGACCGGCAAGGCCGTTATCGATGTTTGGGTGCCGAGAGCGTTAGTGCCCGAAGCGTACAGCAGCCCTGCGCGAAGAACGATCTCCCAGGCCGATTCAACTTCGGTGATTATTTTCTGCACATCGCCATCCGCTTGATCGATCACATACACGCGGCCGGAATTATATCCACCGGTTCCCGCATAAACAGCTCCGTCATCACCAATAAGCAGGTCGTTCGGAAGCCCGTCAACCGGGGTGGTCCATACAAGAGTGCCATCAGCATCATAAGCCTCGATCGCTCCCGGATTGCTGTCGTTTACCGGGGCGGGCTGCGTGCCAATATAGATCAGGCCGTTCGAGCCGATCACGGGTGGTGTCACAGCATTTACCATATTATTGAACGCGACCGTTCCATCCGGCAGGATCCTGGCAAGCATGCCCGGCGAGACCGATCCCGCAAAGTGTGGAGAGCCGCTCGTAACAACAACACTGCCGTCGGCGGCGATCGCCGATGGCTGCAGGTCTCCCGTTGAAATATTTCTTATCCAGAGCGCTCCGTTCGTGCTCGGATGCAGTTTGCTAACGTTTCCGCTTCGTCCGGAACTATAGAGCGTATCTGTGTCGGCAATGCTCAGCGACGCGAAGTTGTCCCCAGCCCCGAAAAAGAAATAATCCGTGTTGCCCGTGCTCATATTTATGCCGAACAACTGGCCGCTTGATAGAGAGTAAGCCGCATCGCGCTGCGGATCCAGGGCAAGTGGGAACCGTGGAATATTGCAGCATCCCAGGTCGCGGAGCAGACGAAGATAGTTGCCATCTTGGTCTTGAGCGAACCGGTTAGCGTAGCCGCCTACGATCCAATCCTGCTCCGGCGCTCCCGTAGACAGCCTGATCGAACTTCTTACATCGGGGACGACCAGGGTCTCATTTGTAGCACCTGTGGCCGGGTCCATTTTCGCACCCATCACGCCGGCATCGCCGGGGCTGCCTCCGGGTACTGCTGTTGCCGCCGCGTTTGCGGCCAGCAATGTCCCATCACCAAAGAAGTTAAGAACGTAATGGCCGTTGTTCACCTTCCAACGCTGTATGCTCGCTGCAGAAACGGTAGAAGGTGAACTGACCGCATCGACCTTGCGTTCGAGATTTGCAATTGCTGCGACGAGACCTGCAGCTACGGTGAATAATAGAAAAAGCTTGGGGGTAAGATGTTTCATTTGTCCTCCTAATATTTGGCCGAATTTCCATCGGTTTTCTTCCCTTCAGGCGGCCTTGCCGTCGGTAGTTAATGAAAGAGGTCTAAAGAGCATGAGACTTTGCGGCCCTAATCACCGCCGATCTCAGCTATGGTTTCTGGCGAGGATTTTTCGAAACCTTCAGTGCAAGAATTTGAACAGTCCCCGGAATTTGGGCAAAAAATGGCCTGCAAGCATAAATGTGGCAGGAGTTTCACTGCTTGCAGGCCGCGGCGGGCATCTACCTTCGTTGGGAGCCAGGGTGCCTCGCCTCTATGCTGTTAGTGCCAGTCTTTACATCGCACCACCATCAGATCGTGCTTAGTCTGAAATGACCGGCGGATGTCTTCCGTTCCCGTCGTTTTCCGCCTTCACTAGTTACCGCGATGTTCAGTCGAAATTTGGCTCACAAAATTTCAGAAAATTTTTATTCGGGTTACGGGCAAAGGTCTCGCCTATCGGATAACAATGCTGATGGATGCTATTTGAACACCTGATAGGCTGTCCGTTCTAAAAAGGCTTCGATCGGGCTAATTGAATCGATTGACACGTTTTGGTGAGTCGGCTATTCTCCTCATTGACCACGCTACAAAAAGAACGTCGCAGCAAACTTTTTCGCCCCTTATGATCAGACACTCCGATCAGTCTGAGCCTATAAGCGATCTCCTCGCACAATGGAGTCGCGGGGACGCGGAAGCGCTGAATCAGCTTGTGCCCTACGTGTACGAGCAAATGAAAAGACAGGCTCGTCGCCACCTGCGAAACGAGCGGCCGAACCATACGCTTCAGACCTCGGCCGTCGTTCACGAGGCATACCTGAAACTCGCCGAACAGCGTCATGTAAATTGGGAAAACCGGGCACACTTCTTCTGGCTCGCCTCTGAGGTGATGCGGCGCGTACTAGTCGATCATGCCCGAGGCCGCAACCGGCAAAAACGGGGCGATGCTCAAGACCATGTGACACTTACTTCAGCCATCGCTCCTTCAACTGGGCCTGCATTCGACCTGCTCGAACTGGATGCAGCATTGACGAAACTCGCATCAAAGGACCCCCAGCAGGCAAAGGTCGTAGAGCTTCGTTATTTTGCGGGCTGCAGTATTGCGGAAACGGCAAACACTCTGGGAATTTCTGAAGCGACGGTGAAACGTGATTGGGCTTCTGCCAAGGCTTGGCTGATGCATCAGCTAAGATCCGGGGGGTGAAGAATGGCAGATGTTGAATGGGAAGCCGTCAAGGAAATTTTCTACGAAGCAGTTAACCTGCCCGCTGAAGAGAGATCCGATTTCCTAGACCGGGCTTGTTCCGATCGCCCCGAAGTTCGTGATGAGATCGAGATCCTTCTTGGATCTTACGAAAGCGAGTTTCTTGAGCAACCCGCGCTTGTCGATCACGCTCCGGTCTCGCTGACCGATCAACCGCTTTTTTCTACCGGGCAAACTGTCGGACATTACAGGATAGTTCGCCTTCTCGGCCGAGGCGGGATGGGGGAGGTCTATCTTGCCCACGATGATTCTCTCGATCGTCCAGTCGCGATAAAGCTGCTGCTTGACAGATACGGAATGGATGGCAATGCCGCACGAAGACTGATCCGCGAGGCCCGCTCAGCGGCGAGGCTCGATCATCCGAACATCTGCTCCGTTTATGAAATAGGTGAGCACGAAGGGCGCCCGTTCATTGTGATGCAATACGTTGAAGGGCAAACGCTCGAAGAACGCATGAAACGCGGCCCGATACCTCTCGAGCAGTGTTTCTCCTATATTCGCCAGATCGCGTCGGCGCTTGAGGCAGCCCACACCCGGGGAGTGATCCATCGCGACATAAAGCCATCAAACGTGATCCTTGCTGGCGAGAAGGGACATGTCCGCGTTGTAGATTTTAGCCTGGCAAAGCAAGCGTTCGATTCCGGCGGGCTCGAGACCAAGTTAAGTATGCCTGGCATCATCGCAGGCACTACAAACTACATGTCGCCTGAGCAGATCAGGGGCAGGGAGTTGGACGCGCGAACAGACATCTGGAGTTTGGGTGTCGTCTTTTACCAAATGCTTACCGGAGCATTGCCGTTCGGCGGTAATACTAGGGCCGACGCGATGGCCGCGATCCTGAATGACAAGGCCAGGCCCGTCTCAACATATTTCAACGAACGCTGGCCGGAATTGGATCTGGTCCTTGCCAGGCTTCTGTCGAAAAGCCGTCGCAGTCGGTACCAAAGTATTTCCGAGTTTGAAAGCTCTCTTTCAGATATCACCGGAGCCGCCAATGAAGAGCAGTTAAGTCGTATAATTCGAAGCCGGGACCCGATCCCCGTTACGGGCGACGAAGATGCGCGAAAGACCGCATCCACAGCGGTCGCCTTTTCTGCCGATCCTGACCAGTTAAGCCTTGTCACAGCCGCGGGCGAGGCGCGCAGGCAGCGGCGGGGATGGCTTGCGGCCGCGGCGGCAGCAGGGGTGCTCGCCCTCTCGGTCGGCGGTTTTACGTATTGGCGTTATTCCGCTGCAGATCCCTCGACTGATCCGTTCTCCGCGGAGAATTCCAATAATCTACGGATCGCCTCGATCTTCGGGGTCAAAAGGCAAATAGGGGGCTCATTGACCTCACTCAGTTTCTCTCCGGACGGCAGGCTGATGATGTTCGCACTAAGTGCTGACGGAAAAAGCACCATTTTTATAAAGCAGCCGTCCGGGGGCGGCCCCATGCGTGTAACAGACGGCAAGTTCGGGGACCAGAGCCCGGTTTGGTCGCCAGATGGCCAGCGGATAGCTTTCATTTCTGACCGTAATGGTGAGGCCGGTCTCTGGAGCGTTTCATACCTTGGTGGTGCTCCTTCTTTAATGCATTCACTCAAGGGCGAGCCGAGCTCTTATCAACTTAAGAAGTGGCGGAGTGATGGAAAAGGAATTTTTTTTAGTGCCGGACGCGAGTTGAAGGAGATCGATCTCGAATCCGGCGAGGTCCGCCCGATCGACCTTTCGGGCATAGGCGGCAGCATCTCCGGTGATTTTGCTATTTCCGCGGATGATTCCGATCTGTTAGCGGTCTCTGTAGAGAATGATCGCGAGCAGATCTGGCTACGATCTCTTGCCACCGGCGAATCGCGGCGAATTGTCGAGACACCGCATCACAGCTGGTCCCCTGCCTGGTTCCCTGACGGACGAAACTTTGCCTATTGTTCGGATCAGAATGGGATCTTTCAAATATATATACGCAGCATAGACAATGAAAAGGCAAGGCAGGTCACCTTCAGCAACTCAAATTCATCTGGACCGGCCGTGGCGCCCGATGGCCGAAGTATTGCATTTACGACATACACCGATGAGGCCAATATCTTTTCTTACGATATCTCAGCCAAGACCGAACGGATGTTCACTTCGAATGTTAAGATGCAATTGTTCCCGGCCATTTCACCTGACGGCACCCGGATCGCCTACCAAGTCACCGACGACGGCGCAAAGCTTTTTTCGAGCGAACTTCGCGTGATCCCGACGGACCCGGATAGCGGCCCTCCGCCGGTTTCTTTGAACGAGACCGGATGCTGCATGAAATGGTCGCCTAGCGGTGGACACCTAGCCTATGTGAAATCCTTCGGCACCGATCACCACATATGGCGCTTTGGAATAAACGATCAGCGAGAGATACGACTTACCAAAGACGGCATAAGCCTGCCGGGGCATACGATAGCCCCATTTGATCTTTCAGCTTCGATGTTCGAATGGTCGCCGGATGGTTCGAGGATAGTATTTACGGCAAAACGAGACGGCGTACATAACGTGTGGGTTACATTGGCTGATGGCTCAGGCGAGCGCCCGCTGACCAGTTTCAAGGAAGATGAGAGTAACGCGATCTCGCCCATGTGGTCTCCGGACGGCACGACTGTGGCCCTTGTCGAGGCTGCCGGGCCCGGGCCGCCGATACTTTCAAAGGACAACCGGATCGTT
>JRYF01000526.1_pt1 | contig 45599 bp, 28 predicted proteins | sample 235331 | NCBI WGS metagenome assembly JRYF01 (sample SAMN03074217, study PRJNA261475) | activated sludge metagenome | biome: Wastewater Treatment Plant; feature: Wastewater; material: Activated sludge; isolation source: activated biomass of a wastewater treatment plant treating hydrocarbon... ... | reverse complement strand
GCTCGCTCAGTTCCTGCCCGATCAATGGAAGGCCGCACGGCAGACACCCCTCGCGCTCGCCTGAAGTTCCTCATCAACAAGACCGGAATCGCCAGCAATCAGCGTGGCCCAATTCACTCTGCTCCGTGTGTTTGGCCGGACGGATACCAGTGAACGGAGGATCGCTCGCTATAATTGCGACAGGATACGAGCAGCCAAGTTGAGGAGATCGAGAGCGGCGAAGTTGCGTATCCGGTGCATGACGGCGCCGGATGTCGCGGGCGTGCGGAGTTGGGGTGGCGGGGTTCGTTGACTCATATGCAAGTCTATCTAGTACGACATGGGATTGCGGCGTCGCGGGAAGTCGGTTTCGTTGACGATGCAGGGCGTGAACTGACGGCCGAGGGTTTTAAAAAAATGCAGCGCCATGCCACGGCGCTGGCATCGCTGGGGGTGCAGATCGAGGAGATCTGGACGAGCCCGCTGGTACGCGCGCGACAGACGGCGGATGTGCTGGCGACCGGTCTGGGCGGCCGCATCGCGATCCATGAGGTCACGGACCTTGCGCCGGATGGCGACTTTGATGTGATTCGCCGACGGCTGGCGCAGCACAGTCGGCTGTCGGGGGTGGCGCTGGTGGGGCATGAGCCGTACCTGGGGGAGTTCACCAGCTATCTGCTGGGTGGGCCGCGATCGCTGATGATCCGTTTTAAGAAGGGGGGCGTCGCGCTCGTGGAGATTGATGACTTCGCGCCGCCGCTTCGCGGGGAACTCTGCTGGCTATTGACGCCGAAACAGATGGGGAAGATGGGGTAGAACTTCGAAAAGTCGCAACGTCGAAAAGTGAAAATGGCGCGCTGTGCGAGGCCAGTTGAGGTGATGGCGGTCAGTTATGCACAGGTACTTATAAGCTAATTGGGATCAAAAGATTGTGCTTTGGGGTGTCATGTGAAATTGTAATATGGATGGTGCGGTGGTGCGGGGGTGAACGATTCAGCAAATGGCATGGTTGCCTGGTCAGTCGGCAAACGCAATCTTAACGTGACGAGGGTGGGGGGCTGTGATATACTGCATGCTCGCCTGACGAACCGGGTTCTATGGCTCATATCCGATTGCTTGGCAGCTTCGTGCCGACAGCGAGGGGCGGTATGTCCGACAGCGAGCGACCCTCCAACTCGGTGGCTCTTGCGGCCTACATCGAGAAGCAGGCCCGGCGGTATCTCTCCAATCTCAAGACGGTGCTTTCCGCAGGGGAAACGGAAGCCGTGCATGACGTGCGGGTGGCCTCGCGGCGGCTGGAGGAGCCGCTGCGGCTGGTGGCTGCCTGGCTGGGAGAGAAGTCCATTCGTCGGACGGCGCGTCTCTTGAAGCGGACGCGCCGTGCCCTGCGGCGGGTTCGCGATCTGGATGTGCTGCTGGCCTCGCTCTGCACGGAGGCCACACCGGCCGGGCTGGATGCCAAGGATCTGGCACGCCTGGAGGGTGCGCTGACGAATCGGCGCGAGCGGCTGCTTAAGAAAGCCCGGCGACGGATCCGACGGATGCAGAGTTCGCGTGCGGCGGGTCAGGTGCGGCGGCTGGCGGCGCAGATGCAGGAGGCGATCGGCCCGGCGGACGAGGCAATGCTTGGGGAGCAGGTGGAGGCCCTGTTTCGTCGGGCCGTGCAGCGTTTGCGGGAGCGTGATCCGCGAGTCCGTGAAGCGGCGGATCTTCATCAGACGCGTATCTATCTCAAGCAGCTACGCTACTCGACGGAACTTCGGCGGGACGTGTGCGGGCATGATGAGCCGGCGTTGCACAAGGCCCTCGTGGGGATGCAGGATCAACTGGGCTACTGGAACGACCAGCTCAGTGCCGTTCGCGTAATTGCACGGCTGGCGCGCGGTGAGCAGGCACTGGCGGATGATGCGGGGTGGTGTGCGCGACTGCTGGAGCACTGCGCACATCGCGGTCGGGAGGCGGACGCGGCGCGGCGACGGCTACTGGAGCATTGGACGGATTTCGCGGCTGCTTTGCCGATGCAGGATCGCGAAAACGCGGTGGCTGCGGGGTTGTCGACTCCGGTCTCGGCGATGGGCTGATGCATCGTGTGCAGGTCGGTGGGGTTGTTAAGGTTTGCGGCGCAGGAGTGAGGTAGTCACGTCTTTGAGTAACTCCGGCGATTATTTCGAATCGGACGATCAACCGAACGATGCGGAAGCGGGGGACGGGCACGACGGCTCTTCGTCCGTGGGGGTTTCCACGCAAGACGGGGCGGCAGACGAAAGCTTTCTGCAGCGCCGGCCGTCGGTGGTGCGGCGACCGCCGCCGACGAAGTTCGGCGCGATCGACGTGGGGACGAACAGCATCCACATGGTGATGGTGGAGATTTCGCCGGAGGGGGATTTTCGGATTCTGGGCCGCGACCGGGAGATGGTTCAACTGGGCAAGGGGGGCTTTGAGGCGCATCTGCTTACGCAGGATGCAATGGACGCAGGGATCGCGGCGCTGACGCGCTTTTCCAAGATGGCACAGCTCAAGGGGATCGGCCGGTTACGTGCGGTGGCGACCAGCGCGGTGCGAGAGGCGCACAACGGCGGCGATTTTGTGGAGCGTGTCCGGCATGAACTGGGGATGGAACTGCATGTGCTGAGTGTGGAGGAAGAAGCGCGACTGATCTACCTGGCCATTCGACATGCGGTGAATCTCGGCGAGGAGGACGACCTGATGTGCGACATCGGGGGCGGCAGCGTCGAGGTGATCGTGGGCAACGCACGGCGCGCGGCCGTGAGCTATTCGGCGAAACTGGGCGGGCTGCGGTTGTCGGAGCTTTTCGTGAAGGAGGATCCGCTGCCGATCGGGCGGCTCAAACAGATGCGGCGGCACATCCAGGCGGGGCTGGCGCCGGTGGAGCAGATGGTGGGGCCGCGGCGGTTCGAGCGGTGTATCTGCACGTCGGGCAGTTTTGAGTGTCTGTCGCGCATCTGCCTGCATCGGCGCGGGGCGACGGCCAACGATGGAACGAACCAGTTCTGGATGACGCGTGCGGAGTTAAAGGCAATTCTGTCGGACCTGTCGGGGATGACGCGTGAACAGCGACTGCGGCTGCCGGGGATGGTGGTCAAGCGGGTGGATTCACTCTTGCCGGCGGCGACGACGTTGCTGACGATCGGCCGGATGTTCGGCGTCGAGCGTTACCAGTATTGCGATATGGCCCTGCGCGAAGGGATCATCATCGACCACATCGCGCGGAGCCGGGCGCACCTGCTGGCGCGAGCGACCTGGCCGGACCCGCGGACGCGAAGCGTGATCCAACTCGCGGAGCGCTGCGGCTATCATCGGGCGCACGCGGAACAGGTGCAGCGACTGGCGTTGTCGCTGTTCGATCAAACGGCGGTGCTGCACGGCCTGGATGCGCGGCATCGTGAGCTGCTGGGATATGGCTGCCTGTTGCACGATGTGGGCTATCTGATCGGGCACTCGGGGCATCACAAGCATTCGTATTACCTGATTCGCAACGGGGGGCTACAGGGTTTTTCAGAAGATGAGATCGAACTGATCGCCAACCTGGCGCGCTATCATCGCAAGGGGCGGCCCAAGAAGTCGGACTACAGCTACAGCCATCTGGACCGGTCGAGCCGGGAGCCGTTGCGGAAACTGATGGCGCTTCTGCGACTGGCGAATGCCATGGACCGCACGCACTACTCGGTGGTGCAATCTGTGGATTGTCAGTTGCTGGAGGATCATGTGGAGGTACAGGTTCACTCGGAGCGGGATTCGGAGCTGGAGCTTTGGACGGCGCGTCGAGAGAAGGCGCATTTTGAGCGTGAGTACGGCATGGAGATGAAGATCGTACCGGCGGCAGCCGGAAAGGAGACGTCGCATGTCGACGAATGAAGACCTGCTCCTGAAGCCGCATCATTACCCGGGCCGGCTGATCATCGTTGAGGGGATCGACGGTTCCGGCAAGAGCACGCAGATTCGCCTCGTGGAGCGATGGCTGCGGAGCATGGGCTACAACGTCTTCTTCACGGAGTGGAACTCTGCGGATCTGGTCAAGAAGACGACCAAGAAGGGCAAGAAGAGCCGGAGTCTGACGCCGACGACGTTCAGTCTGCTGCATGCGACGGATTTTGCCCATCGACTGGTGAGCAACATCCTGCCACCGCTCAAGGCAGGGATGATCGTGCTGGCGGACCGCTACGTCTTTACGGCGTACGCACGGGATCACGTGCGCGGGTGTGACCGGAACTGGGTGCGGAAGGTGTATCGCTTCGCGCCGAAGCCGGACATCGCGTTTTATTTTCGCGTACCGATCGAAGTGTCGCTCAAGCGGATCACCATGGCGCGCCAGGTGCTGAAGGATTTTGAAGCGGGGATGGATCTGAATCTGCACCCGGACCCGATGGAGAGTTTCCGTCTGTTTCAGGGGATGATCCTTGAGGAATACGACCGGATGACGGAGGAGAGCGACTTCGTGGTGATTCCCGCGACGGGGAGCATCTCGGATCAGCAGAAGCAGGTTCGCAAGGTGATCGAGCAGCGACTTGGGACGTATCACAGGAAGCCGAGGATTGCATGAGCCAGTTGGCGTTTTTCGGAGAGGGCCTGCCGTACATCGAGGCGTACGACTACCCCGGGGTGCTGATCACGATCGAGGGCACGGACGGCGTGGGTCGCACGACGCAGATGATGATGCTTCGCGAATGGCTGGAAGTGCAGGGCTACGGGGTGATCGAGACCGGGTGGACGCGCAGCCAGCTCATCGGGCGTACGATCGCGCAGGCGAAGGAGGGGCGACTGCTGAACAAGCTGACATACTCGCTGCTCTATGCGGCGGACTTCGCGGACCGGCTGGAGAAGGAGATCATCCCGGCGCTGCGGAGCGGTTTCGTGGTGCTTGCGGATCGGTATGTGTATACGGCGCTGGCACGGGATGTGGCACGGGGAGTCGATCGGGCGTGGGCGCGCGATCTGTTCGGCTTTGCACCGGTGCCGCATCTGGTGCTGTATCTGAAGATTGACGTGGTAAGTCTGATTCGTCGGGTCATTCCGCGCGGGGTGATCGATTATTTTGAGTCGGGCATGGACCTCGGTCAGGGGGATGACCCGTACGATTCGTTCAAGCGGTATCAGACGACGCTGATCCGCGAATACAACACCATGGCGGAAGAGTTCGGCTTTCACGCCGTGAACGCACGGTGGAAGCCGGAGCGCATTCATCAGCGTTTGCGCGAGATCGTGACGGAGTTCTTCCAGCAGCGGAAGTTCTTCGATTGGAGCCGGGCACCGGGTGCGGCGGAGGAAGGCGTATCGCCGCCGATCCTGGGACCTGAGCCGGAGAAGGTGGCGCGGACGGGGTGACGCAGAAGAGCGAAGCTCTCCTGATCTCCTTTTTTTCCCACGCCGCCGGGATCATGTTGCGCCGCACGGCGTGAGCGCCGTGGCTCGTCGGCCGGCGAGAACTCGGGCGCTACGGTGTGGATGGCGAAGGGTTCGGCGCTGAGGTCGCGGAAGGCGGGGGGGCATCAGCGAGACTGCCGCGTTTGAGGAAGGCAATGCGCTCGGGTGCGGCGGCGCCACCGGAGATGATGGTAGAAAGACCCATCTGAACGCTCATGTCGGTGGGCGTCACGCGTTCGAGGGGGACGATTTCCATGTAGCCGCTGGTGGGGTTCGGCGTCGTGGGGACGAAGACGGTGGCGTAGCGCCTGCCGGTGCTGGCGTCTGTAATGATGTTTGTCATCAGGGCCATGGCCATCATGTTGTCGCTGGGGAAATCGATCAGAACGACGCGCTTGGCATTCTCCTCGGCGCCATCACCACCGGAGAGGGCACGCACCATTCGCTTGAGTGAGCTATAGACGGTATCGACGAAGGGGATTCGCTCGAGCAAGGTCTCGGCGAATTCGATGATGCGCCGGCCGACGGCATTGGCGCCGAGCCAGCCGATCATGTAGAGCATGACGACGGTGAGCACCACGGCGATGGTGCTTTCGTACCAGGTGGCATCGGCGGGGTTGAACTTTCCGACGAGGTTGAGCTTGAAGGTGTAGTTGATGGCGAAGGTGCCCATGTTGAGCAGCCACGAGCCGGTCGAGAGGGCAATCCGATAGATGATACCGACGAGCCAGAGGGTTACGACGATCGGGATGATCAACAGGATGCCGGCGACGACGCGACCGCGGATGGAACGGGGAGAAAGGGATCGCTTGGTCTTCGGATCGGCGGCCTCGGGGGTCGAATGTGGCTGGGTCATAGTCATATCCTCACAGGATCGGGCAGAGTATATACGCGAAGTCAAGGAAAAGGATTGCCGCATTCAGGGCGATCTGCGGGGGTGTCGGCCGCATAAATCGCGACGAACAGACTGCGGTGATTGCAGGGCCGGGGGTACGACCTACAATGAAGGGCATGCCGTCTTGGGGCTGGTGCCAGGCACACCGGGAGATCGGACATGGGCACTCTCGATCGACAGGTACGACAGGCGCAGCGTCGGTTATGGCTGAACCGCTGGCTGGGCCAATGGGGCTGGTGTCTATTCGCGGCGACTTGCTTGTGGACGGTGCTGCTGCTCGTTGATCGACTTTTCGGATACGACCTTGCGCTGGGCTGGTTCGGACTCGCAGGGCTGGCGCTGAGTCTGCTCGCTTCGGGGGCGTGGCTCTCGATGACGCGCGAACCGGGCATTCACGCGGCGGTGGCGCTGGATCAGGCAGCAGGGCTCAAGGAACGCATCTCGACCGGGTTACAGGTGCGCGGTAATTCGCGCGACCCCTTCGCGGCGGCGGTGGTGGCCGACGCTGAGCGGTGCGTGGCGGGTCTCTCGGCACGGAAACTGATTCCCCTTCGGTGGACGGGTTCGTTGTCTTACGGCACGGCGATGCTGCTGGTCGGTGCGCTGCTGCTTCTGTTGCCGGAGTTTGACCTGCTTCAGCGTGAAGAGGCGCAGGCCGCGGCACAGGCACAGCAGGCGATGATGTCGCGGATGCGGGAAGTGGTGGCGCAGCCGGTTACGGCGCTGTCGCAACTGGCGGAGAAACATGCGGACAGGGAACTCGACCGGCAGGTGAAAGCCCTGGAGGACGCGCTGCGTCAGGAGACGGGGAAGGATCCGGAAGTTCTTCGGCGGGAGGCGGTCAAGCAGCTTGATAAGTTGCAGGACACACTGAAGAACAAGGCCAACGAAGATCGCTTCAAGGTGCTGGACGAGACGAAGAAGAAGCTGAGGCAGATGGGCGGGCCGGAGGATCCGAAGGGGGAAGCGGCCAAGCTGATCGAGGCGATGCGATCGGGGGATTTTGAGCAGGCCCAGAAAGAGCTGAAGGAGCTACAGGAGAAGCTGGCGCAACGGGCGCGGGAGGGCAAGATCGATCCGGAGCAGGCCGAGCAGATGCGAAAGCAGCTCTCGGAGCTGGCACAGAAACTTCAGCAGGCCTCGGAGGATACGCAGAGCAAGCGCGAGATGCAGAACATGGGCCTGTCGGAAAAGGACATGGAGCGGGTGCTGAACGCGCTGGCCAAGAAGGACCCGGCTCAGATGGAGAAGCTGGCGAAGGAGCTTGCGGAGCGTCTCAAGGAGCAGGGCGTCTCTCAGGAGCAGCTCCAGAAGATGATGGAAAAGATGGCCCAGCGTCAGGAGGCCTGCAAGTCGATGAAGGAGATGGGCCAGAAGATGGCCGACGCCGCACAGAAGCTGGAGAAGGGTGACACAGAGGCGGCACTGGACGAGATGGGTGAGGCCGGCGAGATGCTCAGCGAGATGGAGCAGCTTGAGCAGCAGCTCAACGAGCTGGAATCACAGATGTCGCAGCTGGATGAGGCCCGGGAGGGCCTGAACGAGTCAGATTCGGAAGGCACTGGGAAGTGCAAGCCGTGCGACGGCAAGGGATTTCGCAAGGACGGGGCGCCGTGTCCGCATTGCATGGGAACCGGGGAATGCATGAGCGGCGGAGGGCGCGGGGCGGGCAATCGGGATCGCGACGACAGCGTGGACGTTGACTTCAAGAATGAGAAGGCCAAGGTGAAGACGGCCAAGGGCGGTCGGATTATCTCGCAGCAGCACGTCAAGGGGGAACACCTCAAGGGCAAGAGCGAGGCGGAGTTTTACGATGCGGCCAGCGCAGCGGAGATCGAGGCGACGGACGCACTGAATCGTGAGCGCATCCCGCGGGCCTATCGCAAGGCGGTTCGGAATTACTTCGACCGGCTGGGCGATGAGTTCAAGCCGGAGGCGGAAGGATCGAAAGGCGCTGCACCGCAGGCGGGGGAGAAATCGGAGAAGTAGTCGGCGGTCGAAATACAACCACCTCTACGCATGGGCTCACTGCTGAGGCCTGCTATGTCAATTCGAACGAACTCCGGGATCTCACGTCGTCGTTTTCTTGGTACAGGATTCAGTGCCGTCGCCATGGGCCTGCTTGCTCGACAGGGCGTGGCTGTTGACGCGCTTCTGGCACGCTCCGATGCGAAGGAGCTGCCGTTCGGACCGACCAGCCCGCTTCGGAGGATATCCTCTCATCCGCAGAGTGTGATGTTTGATGGTCTGCCGTTTGCCCCCTGGTTTACCGGCGATGATTTTACGGATGAGACCGGCTATCCCTTTCATGCGTCTCCGCCCTGCTGTCCGGATGCAGTTCCCGAGCCGAGCGAGACAGCGCAAGTGGTGGTTGTGGGCGGAGGTATCTCGGGGCTTGCTACGGCCGTGATGCTGGAAGAGCTGGGTCCGATCGTTCTGGAACTTCACGAACAATTCGGCGGCAATGCCGTGGGGGAACTCTGGCGACAGCAGCCCTACAGCATCGGCAGTGCATATGTGATCGTACCCGACAAAGGGAGTTTTCTTGAGTCATTTTATGCATCGCTGGGTCTGGATCGCGTGGCACGATACGCGGGTCCGCAGGATCCCATCGAACTACTCGGTAAAATCTCGTTTGATTTCTGGACGGGTGCCGGCCGGTCACCGGAGGAACAGAAGGCCTTCCAGCGCTATGCCGACGTGGTTCGTCACATGGCCGAGAAGAGCTATCCTGAGATACCGTTGCCGGACGGCAAAGACAACCAGTGGATTCTCGATCTGGATCGCAAGACCCTCCGGCAGGACATTGAAGATCAGATGGGCATGCAGATGCCTCCGCTTCTGGCCGCTGCTGTCCAGGGGTATTGTTACTCTTCGTTCGGGGCCGGTATGCAGGACCTCTCGGCCGCCGCAGGATGGAACTTTCTTGCAGCCGAAGAATACGGACGCTGGGTCTTTCCCGGTGGAAATGCGTACATGAGCTGGGTGATGTGGCAGCGTCTTCGACAGATGGATGATAAGCTGCCGCCCTCGTTGCGCCCTTATCATGTTCGATCGAACTGCATGGTCGTGGATGTTCGACTTCAGGGTGAAGGCGTACTGGTGACGTATCGGGACCCTTCGGGCGCCTATCGCTCGATCCTGTCGGATCACGTCGTTCTAGCATGTCCCAAGCACGTGGCTAAGAACATCCTTCATGAACTGGAGACCCTGTATCCCGAGAAACGCCAGGCCATGGAGATACCGACGGTTCCGTACCTGGTGGCGAATATCCTGCTCGATGCTCCGGTTCCCCTTGATTTCTACGACGTGTTTCTCATCGGGGATGAGGAGTTTCCAATGGATCCCGCGATGATTGATCTGGGTCCGCGGGTCGTGGATGTGCTCTCCGGTCACTACGCGCGATCGGGATCACCGCCGCTGAGTGTCGTCTCCTTGTATATGCCGTTTCCGTATGGATCGAGTCGTCGGGCCTCGCTCGTGATTCCCGATCCCTGGCAGCGATACGCGGAGATTCTCGCGCCGCAAGTTCGCCGCATCCTCGATCTGTTCGGGCTCGCTGAGAATGCGGTGCGGCAGATCCGAATGACTCGCTGGGGACACGCGCTGCCTGTGGCGGAGCCCGGGTTCATTGCCAACGGTACCGCGGACCACTTGCGATGTCCGATTCAGGATCGCATTTTCTTCGTGAATCAGGACAATTGGGCCCTGCCTGCGGTGGAAAACAGTATTCTGGATGCCCGAGGTGTTGCGGACGCAGTCAGAAGTCGAGCGCGTGTTTAGCGGCCATCGGTTCGGGACCAAATTTCGAGTGCTGTGCTACTGGTTGATGACAGGGGCGGGGAAGCCCGTGCCGCCGCCCATGAATGAAATTCTTATTACTCGAGTCAGGTTTTTAAAGCCGCGAGGTGGCATGTGCTGGTGGTGTTCTGCCCCCTCTTGACGCGGTCGTTGCCTGTGTTATCTTAGAAAGTCCGGGTTGCGGCGAGGTCCGTACACCGGAGTTTGCGCGGGTGTAGCTCAGTGGTAGAGCGTCACGTTGCCAACGTGAATGTCGTGAGTTCGAATCTCATCACCCGCTGTGAGGGGAAAGAAGCTGTCGGCTGCGGGGCGGCCGTTCACGACCGTTTGCCGGCGGCAGGGACTTGAAGGCAGAAAACCGGCTGGAGGCCGGATAACCGTACCACGGGCAGGAGGCCGGTGGGCTGAAATAACGAGCCGCACGCGGGTTACCGACCGGAGAGGTCAGGCGCAGGCCGCGGGCAGGCGAGGCCGAAGGGATCGACGATGGGTCGGTCGGGACGCTCAGGACGCCTGGCCGGCTTTTTTGTTGCGCGGATGTCGTGCAGATGGCATCCAGTCAACGGGTGAGGATCGCTCGTGTTTGTCGGTCGGCGGGGACGCCGGCCGCTACGGCGGTGGATGGCGGCAGTTGATGACGCGGAAGGAGAGATGAGCTGTGATGCGAAGCGAGATACCAGGCAGCCAGCGGGAAGAGGATGCCGTGGCGATGGCAGACGAGGAGACACCGGAGAGCGTGCAGGAGCGGCTCAAGGAGGTCATCAAGGTGGCCGTCTCTGAAGCAGGAGTCTTGCGCAAACGGCTCAAGGTGACCGTGCCGCGGGCCAGCGTCGATGAGGAGCTGGAAAAGGAATACAAGGAACTGGTCACGGAGGCGATCATTCCGGGCTTTCGTCGTGGTCGAGCGCCGCGTCGGCTTGTGGAGAAGCGTTTCGGTTCGGAAGTCGGCCAGCAGGTACAGACGCGGCTGCTTTCAAATGCCTATCTCGCGGCGATCGACCAGAAGGCCCTCAAGGTGCTGGGCGATCCGATGATGCTGGTGAAGATGAAGGATAAGGATGCCGTCGGCGACGACGGTCGCGAGCAGCTTGTGGACATGCGGACGGCGCTTTCGCATCTGAAGCTTCCGGACGAGGGGGATTTCGAGTTTTCATGCGAGGTGGAAGTCAAGCCGGAGTTTGAATTGCCGAAGCTCGAAGGCATGCCTGTCGAGCGACCGGTGCTGAGCGTTTCGGAGGAAGATATCGACGAGCAGGTGCGTCGAATTCGGGCAATGCGCGGGCACTGGGCACCGGTGGTGGACGGCGCCGTGGAGATCGACGATCTGATGATCTGCGACATGGTCATGAGCGTTGGTGGCAAGGAGGTCAAGAAGGCGGAGAACATCCAGGTTGCGGCGCGTCCGCAGCGGATCGAGGGTGTCACGCTGGCGGACTTCGGCAAGACGTTCAAGGGGGCCAAAGTGGGCCAGTCGCGGACGTTTGAGGGGACGCTGCCGGACGACTATGAGGTGGAGGATCTTCGTGGCAAGGCGGCGAAGTTCGAGCTGAAGCTCAATGATCTGAAGCGGATGGAACTGCCGCCGCTGGATCAGGAGTATCTGTCGTCGCAGGGCTTCGACAGCGAGAAGGAATTCCGCGACGAAGTCCGCCGTCAGATGGAGGCCCGGATCGGGGAGGTGGTGCGTCGCGGCATGATGGACCAGGTGCGCAAGTATCTGCTGGAACACACCAAGCTCGAACTGCCTGAAGGGCTGTCGTCGCGGCAGACGGAGCGTGCGGTGCTTCGCAAGGCGATTGATCTGCAGCGTGAGGGTGTGCCGATTTCGGAGATTGAGAAGCACGCGGACGAGCTTCGGACCGTGGCCCGTGAGGAAACAGCGGCGAATCTCAAGCTGCATTTCATCTTTGAGGACATCGCGGAGAAGCTTGAAGTCGAAGTCACGGAAGAGGAGATCAACGGCGCAATCGCAGAGATGGCGCGGGCCTATAATCAGCGATTCGACCGGATGCGTGACCAGCTTGCCCGAAACGACGGGCTGGAGATGCTGTATCTTCAGATTCGCGATGAGAAGTGCATCGACAAAATACTGGAGAAGGCGAAGATAACCGATGCAGAGGTTCCGAAGCCGGGTACGGAAAAGGCCCGGGGCGGCAAGCCGAAAGCGGAGACGGCCAAGTCCGAGAAATCGGAGAAGTCGGCCGCGGAGGCCAAGGCAGCGAAAAAGGAAGCGAAGCCGCCGGCCGCGAAGGGTGAGTCGAAGAAGAAGACGAAGTAGGGACGCGCAGCGCGCGTGCCGCGGCGAGACCGACGGCGCGGCCGCAGTCAAAGAGGCGAGGACGACGTAATGACGCATGATGGAGTGATGCCGTATTCGGGGCCGATGCCGCCGCACCTGGCCAGCACGATGGCGCAGGGCGGTGCGCCATATCAGCGGATCCGGGAGATGTCGATCGAGGACATGCTTCTGGAGAATCGCATTATCTTTCTGGCCGGCCCGATTAACGATCGGACGGCGAGTCTGGTCATCATGCGGCTGCTCTACTTACAGAGCATCAAGAAGGACCAGGACATTCATCTGTACATCAACTGTCCCGGCGGGATGGTGGACCAGACGCTGGCGATCTACGACACGATGCGCTTTCTGACGTGCGACATCGCGACGTATTCGATCGGTCAGGCGGCCAGCGGCGGGGCGATCATTCTGACGGCCGGCACGAAAGGCAAGCGCTACGCCCTGCCGAACAGCAAGATCATGCTGCACCAGCCGTGGGGCGGGATCACCGGGCAGGCGGAGGATATCCGCATCCAGGCGGAGGAGATTCTTCGCGACAAGAAGAAGCTGCTGGAGATCCTGTCGCTTCACACAGGGATGTCGATGGAGAAGATCGAGCAGGAGACCGAGCGCGACAAGTTCATCAATCCGCAGGAGGCGGTGGAGTGGGGCCTGGTCGATGAGATCCTCGTGGCTTCCGGTGATAAGGACAAGAAGAAGTAAACGTCGAAACGGCCAGCCGGCAATGCGGGCTGGCGGCGGAGCAGGAAACACGGGATTCGGCAAGGCGGCCGGATCGCATGGACGGGTGAATGCAGGAGTGCCACATGGCTGATAATCAGACGTTGATACCATTCGTGATCGAGAAGACCGGCCGGGGCGAGCGGTCGTACGACATTTATTCGCGTCTGCTCAAGGACCGGATCGTCTTTCTGGGCGGCGGCATTGATGATGAAGTGGCCAACGTCATCATCGCGCAGATGCTGTTTCTGGCGAATGAAGACCCCCGGGCGGACATTCACTTTTACATCAATTCGCCCGGCGGCAGCGTCTCTGCGGGCCTGGCGATTTATGACACGATGCAGTTTCTCCGGTGCGACGTGGCGACGTACTGCATCGGCGTGTCCGCGAGCATGGGGGCGATCCTCCTGTGCGGCGGCGCGGCGGGCAAGCGCTATGCTTTGCCGCATTCGCGGGTGCTGCTGCACCAGCCGCTGATCGGAGGCGTGCTTCAGGGCGCGGCCACGGACCTCTCGATCGAGGCGCAGGAGATTCTGCGTCTGCGGGAGATTCTCTATGGAATCATCGCCAAACATTCGAAAACGGACATGAAGAAGATTGAGAAGGATTGCGATCGCAATCTGTGGCTCGACCCGACCGAGGCGATGGACTACGGGCTGGTGGACCGGGTGCTGGAGCGGCAACCGGAGATCGTGAAGCGACCCGTGACGGAAGATGATTGATGCGCGGCGGTATTGTGCAAGTCGGGTGTCGCTTGGTGTTCGCCCCTTCGCGGGGCGTGAGGAGTTGCGCGGCCGTTGCTTTCTTTTCATTGGCGCTGTTCGGGGCTTGCAACGGTGGAGGGGGCGCTGATTCACGTGTCACGCAGATCCATTTGCTGGAGGATCGCGTGCTGGAACAGACCCGGCAGCTTCAACGGAAGGATGAGGAGCTTTCGCAGCAGGCGCGGATGATTGCAGAGCTTCGCGGGCTCGATGGAGACGAACGGCTGGCACGGCTTGTGCGCGTCGATCGGATCGAGCTGGAGCGCCTTTCGGGGGGGTACGACGAGAATCGCGACGGGGTCGATGAGGGCGTGGTGGCGTATCTTCGGCTGCGCGACGCGGATGGGGACCTCATCAAAGCGGCGGGTTCCGTGGTGCTGGAGGCGTACGACCTGGCCGCCCCGCAGGGCGAACAGCTTGTGGCGCGTGTGGAACTGGACGCAGACGCGACGCGAGCGGCGTGGTTCGGGCGGTTCATGACCTCGCACTTTACGGTCAAGGCGCCGTGGCTGGCCGGGCGACCGCCGGCAAATCGACAGATCACCCTTGTCGTGCGGTTCAGGGAACTTCTGACCGGCAAGACGTTCGAGACGCAGCACGTGGGGCAGATTCATCTGCCGCCGGCGTGATGTCGCTCGGGCCGATTCACTTTCCTGATTACCAGTCCGTGGCTTCACTTGTGGGCGGGTAGCTGTGTGTATCTCCGGCCGGCGCGGACGCCGACCTCTGCGGCCGTACTTTGCATGCGACGAAAAGACTGAAGAAGCGATTACATGTCTGCTTGAGTGGGGCGCGGGTCGGTCCTATGCTGATAGAGGGGGGTTTCGGGGCGGCAGTTTTTGCGCTGCGATACGACCCGGACCGGTTTGATTCACGCCCTCGAGTGAAATGCCTGCCTGAAATCATGCCAGAATGTCGTTAGCAGCACTGATAACGCCGATATAGGGAGTAGCCCGTCCGATAAGGACGCACGGTGACGTTGGCAGTTGATCTTCAACGGTATTATCGGCATTGGGGTAACGTCCGAGGCCGTAAACGGCCGTTGAATACACGACTTGCCGTCGCAGGGCGAGCCGATGTCCGGCGCGGCTGCGATTGCGCTACGCGGTCCCGGCTGCTGAGCCGGCCCGGCAGGCGCGCAGATCGTCGCTTCAGGGACAGGTGCAAAGGTGCACAGACGTCGAAATGACCGGAAAGCCGGCGGGTGGGCGGCGACCGGAGCAACGAGAGGTTCAATGAAGTGAGCGCCAAGCCAGAAACGCCAGAGATGGGATATCCCACGATTCGCCTGAACGACGTGCACGCGGCGAGCGGGGACACCGCGCCGTACGAAGTGACGCGGCCGCTGACGTTGATCGGCTCCGGTGCGGGTAGTGACATCATGCTGTCACCCGGCGTGGTGGACGAAGCCCATGCGGTGCTGGTGCGGCTGGGCAGCGGCGTCTTTGTCTGTGATCTAGGTGCACCGGGCGGTACGCGGGTGAACGGTTCTTTCGTGCGGTGGTCGCGCCTGGACGACGGCGATGCGCTGGCGATCGGCCCGTACGAGTTTGCGGTGGAGATCGAGTCGATCTCAGAGACGATCGTGACTTCGGTGCGGCGGTTCTCGCTGCGAGAAGATCAGACGATCGGCACGGTGGGCAGCGAAGACCCGGTGCTGCTGATCGGCAGCGATGCGGCGTGTGATATTGTTCTGGGTGACGGCACGATTGCTCCACGGCACGCCCTCGTGGTGTGGACGAGTGAAGGGCCGATGGTGCGTGACCTTCGCGGGCGGCGGAGCGTCCGCGTGCGGGGTCGATGGGTGAATGAGTCACGGCTCGCAGCCGGTGAGACCATCGGAGTCGGCACACATGATCTGATCTTCGAGACCGAGGCCTCAGCGGCGGGCGAGCCCTATGGAGGAACGAGCCGGACGGCCACGGGCTGGCGGGTGACGGATGACGCGTCGGATGCCGAGCGGATGGTAGCCGGTCGCGTTCCGGCGAACGGCGACGGTCTTCACGATGAGGCATCGGCGCTCGCGGACGATGTCGGGGAACTGGATGAGGAGGCGGCTTCGCGCGAACTGATCCGGGAGATGGAACGGATGGGCCGTGCGGATGGTGCTGCGAACGACGAGACGTGGGAGAGCCAGTCCGCCGAGCGGCTGGACGACTCGGACGTGCTGGAACTGCTGGAAGAGGTGGAAGAGATCGACGAACGATCGGCGGCATCCGCGGCGAACTGGGGTAACGCAGGCGGCCGCGCGGGAGCCGGTACGAGCCGGAAGGAGACCTACGTGAAAGGCGATCATTCGCGCGAGTCGGATGGAAATGGATCGCGGTCGACGGAGTCGCTCCGGGCGCAGCGGCTGATCGACGAGAGTCGCGGCGCACTGGAGTCGGTCGCGCCGGACTTTCGACAGCGGGTCGTCGCGGCCCAGCAGGCACTGGACGAACGGGCGCGAAAGCTCCGCGAGGAACTGGATGCGGAGCGCAACCGGCTGCGATCATGTCAGGAGCAGCTTCAGGCGCAGGCCCGGCGGCTGCTAGAGGCGGCGCGGGCGACACGGTCGCATGCGGAAGAGACGTCCGCAGAGGACGTGGAAGACCCGATCGCGCGGGTGAGGGCGGTGATGGAGTCGGCCACGGGTTCGTCGCGCGACAAGCGGCGCGGGGATGCCGGGCTTCCGATTGATGCGGACGGCGCTTCGTTGCAGGAGCAGGTGAATGAGCTGGCGCGGCTGGTTCGGGAAGAACGTCTGGAGATGCAGGAGAGCGAGTCGCGACTTGAGACGCAGAAATTCGAGATCGAGCGGCAGGCGGAGGAGCTGGCGCGTTCGCGTGAGAAGCACCAGGTTCAACAGGCGGAGCACGAGGCGCGCTATCAGACGCTGACGCGGGCGAAGTTGACGCTGTCGAAAGAGCGCGAGGCGCTGGTGACTCGTCTGCGTCGCCTGGAGAGCAAGGCCGCGGCGATCGAGACACGGATCAACGAGGCGGAGCGCATCAAGCAGGACCTGGCGATGGAGGCGGAGCGTCTGGCGCGAATCGGCGACCTTCATGACGAGCGGGTTCGGGAACTGCGGATCGGTCTGGAAGGCGAGCGGCATCGGCTGCGGATTCGTCAGGCGGAGTTGCAGCGCAAGGCCAGCGAGCTGGCGCGTCTGGCCAGTGCGCGGCGCAAGGCGATCGAGGAGCTCATCTCTGAGCAGCAGTCAAACCTGAAGGCAGAAGAGACGGCGCTTCAGTCGCGACGGTCGGCGCTGGTGGAGGCGGGCCGGGCCGAGCTTGAGCGCACGGCGACGGAGCTGGAACAGGTGCTGAGTGTGCGGCTGTCGGACGTCGAAGCGGAACTGCTGACGCGACAGGAGACGCTGGATTCATGGATCCGGGCGATTCATGACACGGCGCGGCCGCTGTCGGCTGGCGGAAGGCGTACGGACCGCGGTTTTGCATTCTCGGCCCGGTCGTTCACGGAAAAGGATTCGACCTATCGCGCCGAAGGTTTGACAAAGCCAGTGTCAGATGTTCGGCACCTTGCGCAATTGGAACGTGAACTTGAAGGGCTGCATCGGGCGGTCGTGCAACTGGAACAGGAGCCGAGCCCGTGGGAGCGGCCAACGGAGACCAAGTCCGACTTCGGTGAGGTGTCGGGGCCGAGCGTGTCACGTTCGATGCGCTGGTCGAGTACGGGTCGACAGCTGACTTCGAAGCTGAGTGATCAGTTCTCCTCGCTGCGCGAGGGGCTCGAAGAGATCAGTCGGTCGGTGAGTGCGGGCATTCGAACCGACGGCTCCACGGAAACCGGGCAGGAATCCTACGCACGGGACCCGGACTAAGTGAAGCGGCGGCACCGTGACAATCGGCGCCGCGACTTGAGAAGGCAGAGATCATGGAAAGGATCGCACGCCCGCCGGCGTTGATCGCGGATGCGGGACGTCGAGACCGGTGAGCAAGTCACGAAGGCCAACTGATGAACCCAACACCAAGCGATTCGTCCGGAGCTTCGACCCAGGGACACAGCGGCATCGTGCCGGAGACGAATCCGGAACTTTCGTCGGGCGGTTTGCCGCCGCTCTCGCGTGCGGCGAGCGAGCTTCAGTCGCAGATGGCGCGCGACCTGGAGCGGCTGCAGCGGGTCTCGGCGCACCTGTCGACGGCGCGGTCGTGGGCGGAGCAGTATCCGGACGAGGCCTCGGCGCTGGCGGCGCTCTCCTCGGGCGTCATGCTCTCGCCGACCGGAACGGGTCCGAACGGTGGCGGCGGGTTGAAGAACTGGTCCGGCCGAACACCGGATCTGTTCAATGTTCACAGCGGCCATTGGCTTTTCGGGAGCCGCCCGTCGAGCCCGACGATGCCGGGGCAAAGCCGGCGGGAGCCGTTACACTATACGATCGGGGGCAGGGGCACGCCGATGAGTCCATCCTCGCTGCCAAGTGATTATCGTGCAGATTCCTCGGGCGCCGGTGCGCCCGACGGAACCGGCGCGGGCAGCACGATTCCATTTCCGGGTATCAAAGGCGGTGCATCGGGAGCCGGTAACCGCGGGCGATCTGCCTCGGGCGGGACCGGCGGATCGTCGTCGGCCAAGGCAGAGGAATTGCGTCGGCGTTTTGCGCGGGCGCAGGCGGCGCTGGATGAACGCGCGGAGAAGATCAAGGCGGCGCTGGCGAAGGAGCGCGCCCAGCTAAAGGCCTATCAGACGGAGCTGGAAGCGCGAACGCGGGAACTCCACGAAGCGACCCAGCGGCGTCAGGAAGAACTGGAGCAGGACTACGCGGCGCGCCGCGCGGCGATGGATGCCGAACAGGCGGAGATTCAGCGCCGCTGGACGGAGATCGAGGCGCGACAGGCGGCCATCGAAGAGGCGAATCGGGCCTTCATCGAGCAGCAGAAGCAGGAGCTACAGAAGGCAGCGGGCGCGCGTCTGGAGCAGATCGAGCGCGGTGCGATGACGCTTCAGCAGCAGCTTGAGCAGAAGTCGCGGGAGCTTTCGGAACGCGAAGCGCAGCTCGAGCGCACGCTGGCGGCGCGGCGGGCGGAGATTGAGCGGGAGGCGTCGAGTCGGCTGGTGCAGATCGAAGCCCGTCAGCGGGCCCTGGCGGATCGCGAAGCAGAGATCGAACGGATGTCCACGGAGCGCCTGTCGCAGGTGCAACGTGAGACGGAGGCCCTGCGCGTTCAGTTGGAAGTGAAACAACAGGAGATCGCGCGGCGCGAGGCGCAGCTGGATGCAAGCACGCGCGGCCGGCTGGAGACGGTCGAACGGGAGATCGTTCAGAAGCAGGCGGCGATCGAGGCGCGGGAACGTGCGGCGACGGCGCGTGAGGCGGAGGCCGAGAAGAAAGCACAGGCAGCCATTGATGAAGCCCTGCGCAAGAGCGAATCTCGAATCGCGGAGGCGGAGAAGAAGGCTCAATCGCTGCTGACCGACGCGGAGAAACGTTCTCAGGCAGCGATCAGCGAGGCGGAGGCAACTGCGCGGGCGCGTCTGGCGGAAGTGGACCGGGCGGTATCTGCACGGCAGGCCGAGGTGGATCAGATATCGGCGGCGCGACTGGCGGAGCTGGACAAGACCATCACGTCGCGTCAGGCGGAACTCGACAAGACGGTAGCGTCGCGACAGGCGGAACTGGACGCGCGTGAACGGGCCTGGGCCAAGAAACAGGCGGAGCTGGAACGTGCGGCCGCGGCGCGTCTGGAGCAAATCGAGCGTCATGCGGCAGGTTTCACGAGCAAGGTGGAGGCGAAGGAGAAGGAGCTGGCGGAGCGCGAGGCGGTGCTGCGCCATGCAGAGCAGACTCGTCTGGAGGAGATCGAGCGCGAAGCGGCCACGAAGCACGCGGAGCTTGAGCAGAAGTACAAGGCGCTGGCCGATCGCGAGCGAAGTCTGGAGAAGAAATTCAAGGCCCGGATCGCGGAGATCGACCGGCAACTGGCGGCACGCGAGGAGGAACTCGACGCGCGCGAGCGGATGCTCGGCGAGCGCGAGGCGGATCAGGCGCGTCAGGCGGCGGCCCGGCTGGCGGAGATTGAGCGCGAGGCGACGGCCCGGCGCAGCGAGCTGGATCAGCGCTTGCAGTCACTGACGAAGCGCGTGGCGGAACTGGATCGCATCGCGGCGACGCGACTGGCCGAGGTGGACCGGGAGATCGCCGATCGGCGGCAGGCGCTGGAGAACACGGCGCAGGACCTGTCGATGCGGGAGGTGGAGTTCCGGTCGCGGCAGGAGCAGTTTGACCAGGAGCGCGATGCGAAATCTGCAGAACTTTCCGCGCGGGCGAAGGAACTGGCAGAACTGGCGAGAGTCGAGCGCGAGCGAATCGCCGAGGAGGCGAAATCGGCGCGGGCGCAACTGGACGAACTGACGCAGAAACGTCAGGCGGAACTGGAATCATTGCGTGCGACGCTGGATTCGCGTGAGGCGTCGCTCTCGAAGCGCGAGCAGGATGTGCGACAGGTCGTCGCGGGGATCGAATCGCGCGAGGCGGCGCTGGCGAAGCGAGTGACAGAGCTGGAGCTGCGCGAAGAGGAACTGACGCGGGCGACGGCGGAGCTAGCCGATCGGGAGTCGAAGTATCAGGCGTGGCAAACGCGCATGGCCGAAACGGAGCGTCAGATCGGCGCGGCGCGGGAACGGCTGGCGGCGGAACAGGCGGAACTGGAGCGGGCACAGGCGCAGGCCCGTGAGCAGCGGACGGCGCTGGAGGCCCGCAGCCGTGAGATCGAGAAGGCCCATGAGCGTCTTGAGGAACTGCGCGGGAAGATCACGGCGCAGGACCAGGAGCAGAAAGAGCGGGAGTATCGAATCCATGAGCGGCTATCCGAGGCGAAGGCCCTCGAAGAGCGGATGAAGCTCGTCGGCCGCGAGCAGGAGCTGGAGCGCGAACGGCTGGCAGAGCTGGCCAAGACGCATGCGGCGCAGGGCGACGAGCTGATCGCATTGAAGAAGGAGCTGCTCGAACAGCGTGCCAAGCTGAAAGAGGCACAAGCGGCGCAGCGCGTGGAGCGTGAGGCGCTGGATCAGGAGCAGACGGCCTTTCGGATTCAGCAGGCGGAGCTTTCAGACACGCTGGTGCGGCTGGAGAAGGATCGCGAGGCGCTGGAACGCCAGCGCGAGGAAGTGTCCACCGAGGCGGCGAGACTGGTGCGGCAGCGTGAGGAAGTATCGGGTCGGGAGGCGCGGCTGCGCGAGGTGGAGTCGGAAGTCGAGCGAGCGCAGGCGGAGTTGAAGGCGCAGCAGCGGTCGCTGGCGGAGGAGCGATCCTGTGTCGCGGCCATTCGCAGCGAGGCGGAGGAATCGCGCGCCGAACTGACTCGGCGGATGACGGAGACCGAAGAGCTGCGACGGCAGCTTGTGGAGAAGGCCGAGCGGCTTCGCGAGCGTAAGACGAAACTGGCGACAGACGCGGCCACAGTCGATGCGCGACTGCGGACGCTGGCCAGCGAGCTGGAGGCAGCGAAGCGCGAACGGGCGCTGATCGCGCAGGAGCGCGAGCGGGTGGAACGCGAGCGCCGTGAGCTGGCGATCGAACGCGAAGAGTTTCAGCACCAGCGGGCGGAATTCAAGCCGGGGGTGGCGTTTTCGAAGGAAGTCGGGGCCTCGCTGGACGAAGAAGCCAGGCGACTGGTGGTCCGTGAGGAGCAGCTTGATGCGCGGGCACGGGAAGTTGAGGCGCAAAGAGATCGCATTGAGCGTGAGCAGGCGGAGCTGGATCGCAAGCGACAGGAGCTGGAGGCGTCGCAGCGCGATCATCGCGAGGCGGCCGAAAAGCTCGAAATCCTGATGCACCGGGCGCGAGACATGGCGACGCAGACGCAGTCGCGCGAGGAGATGCTCCGGCAGCGTGAGCAGCAGGCAGCGGCCCGAGCAGCAGAGATGGAAGAAGCGGAACATCGCCTGCGCGGTCAGATGGAGGAATTGCAGGAGCGCGAGCGAGCCATCGAGCGACAGGCACAGGAAATAGACCGGCTTCGGCGGCAACTGGAAGAGGAACGGGAAGCACGAAAGGCGGAGGAGGTTCGCGTGAAGGCGGACCTGACGCGGAGCGAGGAAGAGATCGAGCGGCGGTGTCGTCAGCGTCTGGAAGAGACGGAGTCACAGCTCGAACAGCGGCTGGCCTCGTTTGAGGAAGAGCTTCGCTCGCGGCGTTCACAGTTGGAACGTGAGCTGTCTCGGAAGCGCGAGGAGCTTGAGCGGGAGTATTGCCGTCGGCAGGAATCGATCGATGAGACGCTGGCGGACGAGCGAGCGCAGCTGGAATCGGAGATCGCGGATCTGCGACGGCGTCAGGCAGCCATTCGTGAGGAGCAGGAGGCCCTGCGGCAGGAGCGTGCAGAACTGCGGGCACGTGCCAAGGCGCGTGAAGTGGCCGAGATCGAACGCGAAGCGTATGCGATGATCGAGGACGAATCGGATTCGACGGTGGAGCTCGAACCGGCGGCAGAGATGGATGAGCCTCCCGAGCGAAATCGACGAGAGTCGACGCGCGAGTACGATGACATCGTGCCGCTGGAGTTCCTGGATGAGAAGGACTGGGGCGCGGCGATTCCGGAATCGGAACGAGTGGCTGCCGGCTCGCATCGGCGCCAGAATATTGAAGCCGCGGCGACTGGAAAGAGTCTGCGGCGGCCGGTGATCGCTGGTGTCGTTTCAGTGGCACTCGGAGCGCTGGCGGCGCTGGGCTACATGTACACGCCGACGCGGACGTGCGAGGTTCGCGGCCTGATCGCGCTGCAGTCAGTTGATGCGGCGGCGATGACGGCGGCGGAGCACCTCGACACGCTGCTGAACGACCCGGCGGTGCTGACACAGGCCTCAGCCGCGGCGGGCGTAGACCTTCAGCAACGGGTCCGCGACGGGCAGATTCGGATCGGCCTCGCACCCTCGGGGATGGCCATCGAGCTGACGGCACAGGCGGGGCTTGCGGAGCAGGCAACGACGCAGCGGTGGCTGGATCTGATCGGCGGCGCGTACCAGGCGTCGGTGGGTCAACGGGCCAGCACCCAGGCAGAGGTGCAGCGACGGCTGGCACGATTGCAGTCGGATCGACAGACGCTCGTGAGCGAACTGGACGATGAGAAGCGATCGCTGTCGCAGCTTCGATCGCAGGTGGACGTGACGGCGGATACGGTCGATGTGGAGCGCGCCCGGACGCGCAAGAGCGAGCTCAAACGCCAGGTGAGCGAAGCACTCACGGAAATCGAAGATGCGAAGGCGGCGCTGGCGGCGTTTGAGTCGAAGCCAGCGGAGGAAGGACCGATCGAGCCGGATCCGGAGCGACTGGCGGAGTCGTACGCCAGGGATGATGAACTCTCGCAGGCGATGGCGGAGCAGCGTGCCCGGGCGATGGAGTGCTGGGGTGAGTTGCGGCGGGTGATCGGGGATTCGCAAGGGGCACTGGAATCGGTGGGCGTGACGCTGGAGGCGATGATCGCGGAGGTCAAATCGCAGCAGCAGATTCAGACGAACGAGGAGATTCGACGAGAACTTGAACAACTGGAGGCGGACCTGTCGGATTACGAGGCACAGACGCGGCAGTTCACGTCGCAGTGGGATGCACTCTCCGGACAGATCGCCCGTTGGCAGGAGGCGGATTCGCCGGAGTCGATTCTTGAGCTGCAATCACGGGCCGAGACGCTGGTGCGGGAGTATTACGGGAAGTCGGGTGTGCCGTTCAGTGCTGCGGCGGAGAAAGCAGATGCGATCGGCCGGGAAGGGTCGGAGATGACCAAGCGGCGCATCATCCAGAACACGCTGACGAGTCTGGCGCATGACAACCTGGAGGCGAGGAACAACTGGATCGTGCAGGCGCGACAGGTGGTGCCTCGGTACAACTTGCCGCTGAAGGCGGCCTGCGACGCCATCGGTGACTTGGGTCCGCGCATCGAGAAGTTGCAGGGGCGGCATCGCGAACAGCTTGCGTCGGAGGCGGCGGCTGAGCGATCACAGGCGCGACGGACGCAGCACGCGGCCTTGCGGTCGGCGGTGGAAGATGCGACGCGCCGACACCAGGCGCTTTCGGATGAGTTCCTGAAGATCGATGCAGTCGCAACGATGGATGCAACGGCGCTGGCCAATCTGCGGCTGATGCAGGAGAAGATTCGCATGAAGGAAGAGCGGATCGCCTCGATCGAGAACAACCTGCAGGCGACGGATGAAGAGATCGGGCGAGTGTCGCAATCGGGCAAGGTCAGCATACCAGGATCGGTCAGTTATCGAGCCCTGGACTCGGAAGTCCCTCCGGTCTTTGATCCTGAGAAGCGTTTTGCCGCGGCGGGGCTGGGTGGCGGCGTGGGGCTGATGGTCTTTCTGGCGACGATGTTTTTCGTGCCGGGGCGTCGGCGCATGGTTGCGGCGCCGGCTGCGGCGCACTGACTCTAATCCTCTGATGACGGACAGATCGCCATGCTCCGCGTGATGATGCTGTCCACGGACCTGCAGCGGGGCGGGCTGCCGCTACGTCTGGTACGGCTGGCTCGGGGCCTGCGGGATGTCGGAATTGAGCCAGTCGTCGGCTGTCTGACCGGGCCGGGACCGTTGTCGACGGTGCTTTCCTCAGGGGGAATCGAAACATTCTCATGCGATGCTCGGGGGCGGTTGGATGCAAGCTGCCTGTTTCGGCTTGCGCGGCATATTTGTTATTACCAGCCGGACCTGGTGCATGCTTCGCTGTTTCATGCCAATACGGCTGCGCGGCTCGTTGGTCGGTGGGATCGGCCGCGGCCGATTATTACTTCCACAGTGACCATTGAGATTGAACGGGCCTGGCATCGCTGGGGAGAGGCGTTTTCAGCAGGGGCGTCGGACGTTCACGTCGCCAACTCGGAGGCGGTGGCGGCGCATCTGCGCGAAGACCTGTGCTATCCATCGGAACAGATCCGCGTGATTCCGAACGGTATCGATCTGCGTGTGTTGGATGCTGTCTCGGCGATTGATCGACGACACTGGGGTATCGCTGAGGATTCCTGGCTGATCGTGTGGGCTGGGCGGATGGACCCGGTGAAGAATCTCCCGGTGTTGCTGGAGGTCGTGCAGCGCGTGGGTAAATCGCGGAAGGTCTGCGCCGTGCTTCTGGGAGATGGGCCGGAACGCGCCGGACTCGAAGCGCGGGCACGAGAGCTGGGACTTGGTGATCGGGTTCGCTTTGCGGGATGGTCGGAGCAATGCGCAGCTTGGCTGAAGGCGGCGGACTGTCTCTTGTTTCCGTCGCGTACGGAGGGCTGCCCCAACACGGTGCTGGAGGCGATGGCCTGCGGCTGCGCGGTGATTGCGAGCGACATCGGCGCCTGTCGGGAACTGATCGTCGATGGGAGGGAAGGAATGCTGTGTCGCGTGAATGACACGAGTGCCTTCGTTATGGCACTCACACGCCTGATGAACGCACCGGAGGCGGCGGCTCGGATGGGGGAGGCGGGCCGACAGCGGGTCCTCGCGCGGCACGGGATTGAACAGGTCGTGGCCCAGTGGGCTGATCTGTACGAAAAGTTGATCCGGGGCGGGCTGTGAATTGTTGGTCACAGGCCCGCAGAAGGATTCGGATACGACTCCAAGTCTTTATTTTATCGAAGCTTTTATTGGACGAAGGTGATCTCGTGGGGTGATGAAGAAAATGTTATGGAGACACTTGCATGTGAAGTGGGGTTTAGTGTAGAGTAATCCCACGAAGTGGGGAGAACTGATCGGCGGGTGTAGGAAAATGCAGGAAACATGGTCCTTACCGGCTATTACGAACACGGGATCGATGAGAAGAATCGCCTTGCGATCCCGGCCAAGCTGCGGAACCGGCTCGATCTTGATCGGGAAGGCCCGCAACTGGTGCTGGTTCCCAGCCGGCGGCCCCGAACGCTTTGTCTGTACACCGAACGTCAGTTTGATGCGATGTCGACCTATGGCCGGCCGAGTCTTTTGCCGGATACGAATCTGTCAGAGTTTGAGTCCATTTACTTCAGCATCGCCGAGCATCTGGACCTGGACAGCCAGGGACGGGTGGTCATCCCGGATCGGCTGCTTCGACCTTCGGGGCTAGGCCGGGAGGTCGTGGTCTGCGGTGTGAGGGATCACATCGAGATCCGCAGCCGGGAGGACTTTTACCGCGACCTGGAGCGGTATCAGGCAAGTGCGGAAGAGATACAGGCCCGGGCGCTGGAAGCGCTTCGTCGGGCCGAAGCCGAAGGGCGGCAACCCGGCCGTTAAGGCCGGAAAAACCTGACCAGCGGGCAACGCGGTGTTTGCCCGGGTGAGGTGGTTTTGAGTGCGTGGCGCGGAAGGAGTACCGGATGAGGGCCTCCTTCCGCGACCACTGTCATCCTGTCATCCTGTCTTCCGGCATGGAGCCGGTACGACGGCGTGCGGACCAAGCAGTATTGGCACTTTCAAAGCCGGACGGCTCAGGGATGGTGGCAGCCGATTCCGGCGGCGCGGGTGGAAGGAGATCACGAGCGGGCCGCAACGATCATCATGAACCATGCCGCTTATCAGCTCGAAAGGGCTGAGGCAGGCCCTGGACCGACGGCATACTCGCCGTGGATGCGACTGGCATCCTGACGTCGGACCCGTGCACGGATGCACAAGGGCACTGTCGCGGCAGCATCGTGAGTCTAGGCGGCTTGCAGAATCTCGCAGCGGCTGACCTGCCAGCCATCGGGTCATTCGAACCAACGCGTTGGAGCTGCCCGCTTCATCAGGGAAGATGAAGGGGCGGCAATCTTTCATGTCCTGTATTCTATCGAGCGGTGCTGCTATCTGTCGTGTTGCAACGACCTGATTGCGTGCGGCCAGGCGGTGCTCGTGGAAGTCGAGCACGATTGCAGCGTGATCGACAGCTTCTTCTTTGTCGATCGACGGTGGATGATGGGCGGATCGCGCCATTCGCGGGAACGAACGTTACGCGGCAGCGGCCGCATGCGCGAAGGAGGGCCGTCCAGGCAGCGCGAGCGCGGGGAGGCGCGGAATCGCAGGTCGGGTTTGCCGGGCTTGATTGCCGCCGTCGTGCTGCTCTTTGCCTTCGGTGTCGGGGCGTACTGGAACAGTCTCGACGGGCCGTTTGTCTTCGATGATCAGATCGCGATCGTGCAGAATCCGACGATCCGGCAGCTCCTGCCGGTTGAAGCATTCTTCGATTCATCGCAACCGCTGACGGATTTCACGCTGGCGATCAATTACGCGATCGACGGGCTGAACCCCCGAGGATATCGCATTTTCAATCTGTGCATACACATCGCGGCGGCCCTTGTGTTGTTTGGTATTGTGCGGCGGACGATTCTGAAGCTGGGCGGGCAGTTAACTGCAGTAAGTGGAGCGGAAGGACAGATTGCCGAGCCGGGACCCCCGTATCGCGAGGACGCAGCGGCGGCTCGCTCGCCGGGGACTACCTTTGCTGCGTTTGCCGTGGCGCTAATCTGGCTTGTTCATCCTTTGCAGACGGAGAGTGTGACCTACGTCATTCAGCGCTGTGAGTCGATGATGGGCCTGTTTTACCTGCTCACGCTCTATGCCGCGATGCGTGCGGCAGGAGTCAATCGACCACAGCGGTGGATGGTTGCCGCGGTGATCTTCTGTGCCGCAGGTATGGCAACCAAGGCAGTGATGGTGACGGCGCCGGTCGTCGTGCTGCTGTATGACCGGACGTTTCTGGCGGGCAGCTTTGCGGCGGCCATTCGTCAGCGGTGGCCGCTCTATTGCGGGTTGGCGGCGACTTGGCTGGTGTTGGCCGGTCTGGGGGTGTTCAGCGGTGTGATCGCGGAGTCACCTGATACGGCCACGGTGGGGTTTGGCTACCAGGGAGTGACGCCGCTGGAATATCTCCAGACCCAGCCGGGTGTGATTCTCCACTATCTGCGACTGGCTTTCTGGCCAACGGGGCAGTGCCTCGACTACGGCTGGCAGGTGGCGAGTACGGGCCTGTCGATCTGGGGGCCGGCGATTCTGGTTGCGGCGCTGGTCGTCGCGTGCATCTGGGGGACGTGGAGGCGCATCGCGGCGGGTTACGCCGGTTCGTGGTTTTTTCTGATTCTGCTGCCGACGTCGAGTTTCGTGCCGATCAAGGACCTCGCCTTCGAGCATCGGATGTATCTGCCGCTGGCAGGCGTTGTTGGCGCGATGGTCTGGTTCGTTGCGGTGGCGTGGAGGTTGTACGCGCGGAGTGGAGCAGTGACGGGCGGATTTCCGGAGCGAGGCGGAGGTTTCGTCGGCAACGTTGGCGGTGGACCGCAGATCAAGCTCGGCAGGTACACGGCGACGGAACTTTCCGCGGCGGGGGTACTGCTGTGCATTGCGGTGGCGCTGACGACGCTGACGATTCGGCGCAACGCGCTTTATGCAGACCCGGTGGCGCTGTGGACGCAGACGGCGGAGCGTTCCCTTGCGCCGGCGCGGTCGCACAATGCGCTGGGGTATGAACTGCTATCGCGTGGAGAGATGAAAACAGCGCTCGAGCAGTTTGAACGAGCGTTGGTGCTCGATCCAGGTTTTCTTGCGGCGCGGGAGAACAAGGGAAAGGCGCTGCTGCTGGACGGAAGGGTTGCGGAGGCGGCGCAGGCCTTCAAAGAAGCGATCGAGCATGCGCCGGGGAAGGTTCGCGCGGAGTCGTACTTCGCCTACGGCGCGGCCCTCATGCAGTTGGGTCGGAATGCAGAGGCCATCGAGCCGCTTCGCCGAGCGATCAGTCTGCGATCGAACTATAAACAGGCCTACTTCTATCTTGGAAATGCGCTCTGGACGGCAGGCAGTCGGGATTCCGCGGTGGGGGTGTATCAAGAGCTATTGCGGATGAATCCGGGCTATACGGAGGCCCGAGTGAACCTGGGGCTGGTCCTCGCGGAACTGGGGCGGGTGGACGAGGCGATTACAACCTATGGTGAGGCGATTCGGCGGTTCTCTGGCGGCAACACTGATTCTCTGGTCAAGGCACACTACAACCTGGGCCTCTCGCTGAGATTTGCAGGGCGTGTCGAGGAGGCGGCGGGGCAATTTCGAGCCGCATTGCGGATTGATCCGGGGCATCATGCATCAGCCGAGGAGCTGGGGGCGATGGGGCAGGCAGGCGGCAGCCGGGGGGATTGAGTGCGACGGGGTCGTCCTGCTTGTTTCAGATCTGTGAAAATGGTCAGCATCGACGAAAAATCAAAAAATGACACCCTGAATCTGCTTTTGTTCGCGTTAACAATCCGGTAAGATGGTATCTTCGAGCATCCGCGACCGTGTTCCTTCCGTCGCGGACTCTTTGGGTGTGGAGGAAGGATCAATCCTTTCGGTCTGGTTCCGGGGTGCTACAGCACTGGCACCAATCTCTGGGAAACAATTTATGTTGAGAGAATCGCCGCGCATGAGTCATTTCACGGTCTCTGTCTGCCTGCTCGCAACGCTGGTCATGCTGACCAAAGCGGATCAGGCGATGTCTGAGATCAAGTTTCGCGAAGGGCCGGTCGAGCTGGAGAAGCAAGGCGCGGCACCGACGGCCGCATGGCTGGGCCAGGCCGCCGCGGTGAAGGGTCGGCAGCACGTCGTTGTTCAGTTCGACTCCGCGGTAACACAGGCCGAGCGAGACAAACTGGAAGCGGCCGGCGTGCGGCTGCTGGATCCGCTCAGCGATCATGCCTATTTCGCGGTCGTAGCGGGTCATCGTTTCGACGCGGCGCGGGTGGCCGAAGTGGCCAAGCTCAGCGCAGCGACGGAGATTGCGGTCGAGTGGAAGATGCATCCAATGCTGAACCGGCGCGAGATTCCGACATGGGCGGTGGTGACGCCGCTTCCGGAGCCGTCGGACGTGGAAAAAGGTGCGGATCCGAAAGTATTGGCAACGGCAACAAATCCGGTGGTAGGTGCGTACATCCGCTTTCATCCGGATGTAAATCTGGACACCGAGGCGGTCCATCTCTGCCGACAGTACGGTTCGGATGTGCGTTCGTACCTGCGGACGATCAACGGCCTGGTGATTGAGTTGCCGTATGAGATGATCGCGGGGCTGGCATCGGAAGACAAAGTGCAGTGGATCGAACCGCCGCTTCCGCGGATGGGCGAGCTGAACGACAGCAACCTGGTTCGCGTCCAGGCGGATGTGATGCAGGCGCCGCCTTACGGGCTGGACGGTTCGGGGGTGACGGTGCTGGTGTATGACGGCGGCCGCGGGCGTTCGACGCACGTGGACTTCGGCGGTCGGCATGTGAACGGCGACACGTCGAGCGTCTCCGACCATGCGACGCACGTGGCGGGAACGATCGGCGGCAGCGGCGCGGCCTCGGGCGGTGTGCGGCGGGGCATGGCGCCGAACGTGCAGCTTCTGGGCTATGGTTTCCAGTATGACGGCAGCGGGACGTTTTTGTACACAAATCCGGGTGACCTGGAGTCGGATTACAACGACGCGATCAACAATCGCGGGGCGGACATCTCGAACAACTCGATCGGCACGAATACGGAGACGAACGGGTTTCCGTGCAGCATCCAGGGTGACTACGGTCTGACGTCGATGGTGATCGACTCGATCGTGCGGGGATCTCTGGGCGCGCCGTTCCGCGTGGTCTGGGCGAACGGCAACGAACGGCAGGGGACGCGCTGCGACGTCGAGGGCTTCGGTCGCTATTACAGCACGGCGCCACCTGCGGGATCGAAGAATCATATTACGGTGGGCGCGCTGAACTCGAACGACGATTCGATGACGAGCTTTTCGAGCTGGGGGCCGGTGGATGACGGGCGCATCAAGCCGGACATCAGCGGGCCGGGCTGCCAGAGCGGCGGCGACAACGGCGTGACCTCGTGCAGCAGCAGCAGCGACACGGCGTACAGCGTGAAATGCGGCACGTCGATGTCTTCGCCGACGGTCTGCGGCGTGGGGGCGCTGATTCTTCAGGACTACCGGGCGCATTATCCGGGTGCACCGGATTTCCGGAATTCGACGCTCAAGGTGCTGCTGGCTCATACGGCGGTGGACCTGGGCAACGTCGGTCCGGATTTCCAGTTCGGCTACGGCTCGGTGCGGGCGCAGCCGGCGGTTGAGCTGATGCGGGCGGGCAATTTTCTCGAAGCTGAGGTCAGCCAGGGGCAGACCTTTGCGGTGCTGGTGGTGGTGAATCCCGGTGATCCGGTGATGAAGGTGACGCTGGCCTGGGACGACAAGGAGGCGACGGCGAACGCGAACCCGACGCTGGTGAACGATCTGGACCTCGTGGTTTTTGATCCGAGCAACAACCGGCGCTATCCGTGGACGCTGAACCATCTCGCACCGAGCGCGCCGGCGGTCCAGACGCAGGAAGACCACATCAACAACATTGAACAGGTTGAGGTGCAGTCGCCTCCGCCGGGTGTGTATCGCGTGGAGGTTCGCGGCTTTAACGTGCCTGTCGGGCCGCAGTCGTTTTCGTTGTGTGCCTCGCCGCTGCTGGTGAACTGTTCGAGCCGGGGCGTGATCGCCCTGGATCGACGTCGCTATGCGTGTTCGGGCACGGTGGGCATCCGCGTCGTGGACTGCGACTTGAACACGAATGACAACGTGGTGGAGACGGTCGTTGTGACCGTGGTGTCGGATTCGGAGCCGGCCGGCGAGTCGGTACTGCTGACGGAGACGGGTCCCGAGACGGCGACGTTCGTTGGATCGATCGCCGTCTCGACGACGGACTCCGCGGGCGTGTTGATGGTGACCAACGGAGACGACCTGACGGCGACGTACATCGATGCGGACGACGGCGAGGGCGGGTTCAACGTGGTGGTGACGGATACGGTGGTCGTGGATTGTGCGCCGCCGGTGATTTCCAACGTGATGGTTCCGTCGCTTGCGGCCCGCAATGCGACGATCACCTTCGACACGGACGAGCCGGCCAAGGGGACGATCCGCTACGGCCTGGCCTGCAACGCTCTGACCGGTACCCAGGCGGCATCGGGCTACAACGCCTCGCATTCGATCACACTTTCGGGTCTGGACGACAACACGACCTACTACTTCGTGGTGGATGCGGAAGATCAGGCGGGCAACGCGACGACAGACGACAACGGCGGGGCGTGCTATACGTTTACCACGCCGGAAGTGCCGGATCAGTTCACGGAGCTGTTCAGCAGCAGTGACAACGATCTGGATAACCTGTCGCTGCTGTTTGTACCGAACGGCTCGAACGACTTCTATGCTGGCTGCGCGACGCCGATCACCGTGCTTCCGACGGATCCTGCGGGCGGGACGACGCTGAGTCTCTCGGACGACGGCAATCAACTGGTGAACCTGTCGGGCGGGGCGACAGTTTCGCTTTACGGTCAGTCGTGGGGCAGCTTTTATGTGAATGCGAACGGCAATATCACCTTTGGGGCGAGCGATTCGACCTACACGGAGTCGCTCTCGGCGCACTTCTCTCGACCGCGGGTGGCGGCGCTGTTTGACGACCTGAACCCGGCGACGGGCGGCAACGTGAGCTGGAAGCAGCTATCGGATCGGGCGGTGGTGACATGGCTGAACGTGCCGGAATACAACACGAGCAACCAGAACACCTTCCAGATCGAGCTGTACTTCGACGGCCGGATTCAGATCAACTATCTGAGCATCGCGGCGACGGACGGGCTGGCCGGCCTGTCGGAAGGTCTGGGGCTTTCGCCGGACTTTTTCGCGACGGACCTCTCGGCGATGGGCGAGTGCGGGCCGCGGCCACCTTCGGTGGCGGGCACCTCGGTTGAAGTGCCGCAGGACGGCGAAGCGACGATCAACCTGACGGCTTCGGACGACGGTACGCCGGGTCCGCTGTCGTTCATCATCACGGCGCTGCCGACGCAATCGCTGCGCGACATGGGGAACAACCATCTGATCGTGCCGGGCGATCTGCCGTACACCCTCGTAGGCAACGGTAATCAGGTGCGCTACACGCCGGGACCTGGCTTCAGCGGGTTGGACAGCTTCCAGTTCAAGGCGAACGACGGCGGAACGCCGCCAGACGGTGGCGATTCGAACACAGCGACGGTCTCGATTACGGTCGTACCGGTGCTGACGCTGCCATTCCTGGATGAGTTCCCGGCCACGAGCTTCGACCCGCTCAAGTGGGGCTTCGTGAGCGGAGCGACGATCGACAACGTGTGTATCAATCCGCCGAGCCCGCCGTTTGCGGCGCGGTTCAACGGCTCGCCATCGGGCACGGATCAGATCCGCACGCATGCAATCAATCTCGCGGGAGCGGGCGTGGTCCGGCTGACTTACGGCTGGCAGATCCGCGGCGGCGGTGACAGCCCTGAGGCGGGTGACGACCTGTTCGTCGAATACCAGGATTCCAACGGTAACTGGCAGGTGCTTCGGCAGCATCTGGGCAGCGGACCGGACATGACGACGTTCACGACGGAGGACCTGTTCCTGCCGGCGCCAGCGCTGCATGCGACCTTCCGCCTGCGGTTCCGCAACATCGCGACGACAGGGGCTTTCGACGACTGGTTCGTCGATAACGTCTCGCTGACGGACGCGAACGCGCCGACGGCCAGCAACGGTCAGGTGACGACTCCGGAGAACATTCTTGCGAATGTGACGCTCGTGGCGACGGATCCGAACATGGATCCGCTGACCTACACAATCGAGAGTCTGCCGGCGAACGGAAAGCTGCGCGACCTGGTCGCAGGCGTGACGATTCAGAGCGTACCGCATCTTCTGGCGGGCGGCTCGAACACTGTGCGCTATACGCCGAACCTCGGTTACTTCGGCGCGGACAGCTTCACGTTCATGGCGCACGATGCGACGTACGATTCAAACCTGGCCACGATCTCGGTGACCGTGGGTGGCCCGCAGCCGATCTACTCCTACCCGCTGGACAGCAATCCGGGATGGACGACGCAGGGTCAGTGGGCGTTTGGCCAGCCGACGGGCGGCGGCACGCACGACCGCGATCCGAGCAGCGGCTACACGGGATCGAACGTCTACGGATACAACCTGAATGGGGACTATCCGAACAGCATGGCATCGACGATGTACCTGACGACCACGGCGATTGACTGCTCGAACGTGAGCGGTGCGCTGCTACGCTTCCGACGCTGGCTGGGCGTGGAATCGTCGACTTACGATCGTGTCAACATCGAGATCTCCACGACAGGCGGCACCTGGTCGACGGTCTGGAATCATTCGGGGCCATCGATCAGTGAGTCGTCGTGGTCGGTTCAGACCTACGACATTTCACTGATAGCCGACGGCAAGCCGACGGTGTATCTGCGCTGGGGCATGGGCCCGACGGATGGATCGGTGACCTATCCGGGCTGGAACATCGACGACATCGAGATCCTCGGGATGGTGCCGGGCGTCTGCAGCGGCGGACAGTACGGCGACGTGAACGGGGATTCAGAGGTGAACGGCGCCGACCTGCAGAAATTCGCGGATGTGCTGGTCTCGCCGGGCACGGCGACGGCTCAGGAGAAGTGCGCCGCGGATGTCCACGCGGACGGTACGGTTGACATGGTTGACCTGACTGAATTCGTGGAGATGCTGCTGCAATAGGTGGTGTGCGGATAGCGAGCGATAAGTACGATCACGGCAGCCGGGAGTCCGTTGAACGTGGGTGTGACTAACCCGCGCCGGCTGAATGAGTTGTCAGCGACCAAGATACGACTTCGCCGTATGCGTTATGGCAGGTGTCCGGTCTTGACTGCGGGTTCTCAATGTTCTATACTATTGCGGAGCCAAGAGTTACGGCAGGTTTGTTCTCAGGGGAAAGCAGGGAGAGAGATGAAGCATCGTACCCTTCTTGTCTCTTTCGCAGTTATCGCTGCATTGATTTGTTGTCCGTTTACAACTGCATCCGCTTCGATCGTACTCGGTCAGATTGATGACTTCGAGAACGGTACGATCATGAGCTGGGGTGGTGGCGCGGGCTTATCGAATCAGCTCGGCGGCCCGGGCGGTGCCGCGGATCGGTATTTGCGCGTGACCTCAACGGGCAGTGGTGGACCGGGCAGCCGTCTGGCGACCTACAACGACTTTCAGTGGACTGGCGATTACCTTTCGGCGGGCGTGACCGGCCTCCAGATGGATCTGAAGAACTTCAGCAACCATGAGCTGCACATGCGTTTGTTTATTCTGTTCTCGCCGGGTGGCGAGTTCACCTCAACGAACGCCGTAGTCCTGGCCCCGAACTCGGACTGGCAGACGGTGTATTTCGGTCTGACTTCCTCGGATATGATGGCGGTGGACGGTGGATTTGATCTGGACCTGACGCTCGCTTCAGTTCAGCGGATGATGATTCGACATCAGCCGGGTGAGCCGGGCGGCATCGGTTCTCCGCCTCCCATCGCGGCAACCCTCGGCATGGATAACATCACCGCGGTGCCGGAACCGGCGACGCTTGGTCTGGTTGCGCTTGGCGCGCTGGCATTGATTCGCCGACGACGATGACGCGTCAGCACCGATTTGTATTTTCTATGCTTGATCACACGCCCGGGTCTTGTCGGCCCGGGCTTTTTTATGCGCGGCGGGATCAGCGGTCGGTCGTAGTGATACGCTTCGCAGCGAACATTTCAAGGCAGAACCACTGACCGCGGGTAATCAGTCAGAAGGTATTCTTGTCATCAGATCGGAGATAGTCTTTCCGCGATTCGGCATAGGCGTCGGCAGAATCGGGGAGGCCGTCGATCATGACCTGGTCCTGCTCGGTGGACAACGGGCCGGGGGCGTGCGATGCGCCGGCAATTTCCTTTTCGTAGATTTTCACCAGGATGGGGATGCACCAACCGCAGCCGGTGCCGGCACCGAGGCAATTGGACATCTGTGAAGGGCGGGAGAGCTTCTCGCGTCGCGCGAAGTTGACGAGCTTGCGCAGCGAGACATGGTAGCAATAGCAGATCTGATCGTCGAGGTTCATTCAGTTCGCATTCTTCGCTTGATGTCGAGAATCATCGGTCTCACTTCAAGCTGCGATCCTGCATCGGAAGAGTCCGGCGAACTAATCGCGTCGGGCCATGGCCACGGCGGCCAAGAGGGCCCTGGCCTTGTTCATGGACTCCTCGTATTCGGCGGCGGGGTCGCTGTCGGCCACGATGCCGGCGCCGGCCTGGATATCGTAGGTCCATTTCCCGGGTGCGTCCGCCGGGGTGACGACCATGGTACGCAGCGCGATGCAGGTGTCGAGGTTTCCGGAAAAGTCGAGATAACCTACCGCGCCGCCGTAGGGCCCGCGGCGGACGGGTTCCAATTCGTCGATGATCTGCATCGCACGGACCTTGGGGGCGCCGCTGACCGTGCCGACGGGGAGTGCCGCGCGCAAGGCATCGACGGCGGTCCTACCGGGTGCGAGGCGACCGGTGACGTTGCTGGAAATGTGCATGACGTGGCTGTAGCGTTCGATGGTCATGACCTCGCTGAGGCGGATGCTGCCCGGCGCGGCGACGCGACCGACATCGTTTCGACCGAGATCGACAAGCATGATGTGCTCGGCGCGGTCCTTGGGGTCGGCCAGCAATTCGGCTTCGAGGGCGGCATCCTCCTCTGCGGTGGTGCCGCGGCGACGGGTACCTGCGAGCGGGCGGTTGGTCACGACGCCATCGTCGACGCGGCAGAGTATTTCCGGGCTGGCCCCCACGAGGATGCAGCGCGGGCTCTTGAGGTAAAACATGAAGGGCGACGGGTTGACGACGCGCAGGGCACGATAGACATCGAATGGATCAGCCGTCGCGCGGATGCGAAGTCGCTGGCTGAGGACGACCTGAAAGATATCGCCGGCGAGGATGTACTCCTTGGCGCGCAGGACGGCGGACTCGAACGCCGGTCGGGTAAAGGTGCTGTCGAAGGGGATATCGGTCGGTGCGTCGAGGTTCAGCTCGCTCCCGATGGGGACGCCGGGGCTCGTCAGCCGCGCGACGATCTGCTCGATTTGCTGGCAGGCACGAGCGTGGGCGGTTTCGATGGTTGCTTCATCCAGCCGGGCGTGGGCAACCACCAGGACGGTTTTTGAGACGTGATCGAAGATGACCATTTCGTCGTAGATGCCAAAGAGAATGTCGTCGAGGCCGCGGTCGTCGATCGGGGTATGTGCGACGCCGGGGCGGGCGAGGTTTTCGTAATGACGGATGGTGTCGTAACCGGCAAATCCGACGGCGCCACCAGTGAAGCGCGGCAGGACGATGGAGCGCGGCAGGCCGATGTCGCGCGGGCCGGCCTGCCAGTCGCCCAGCAGGTCGTGCAGGAGTGCGAGTGGGTCATCGGTCGCGGCGAAGCGGTCGGTCGCGCCGCCGGCTCGCTCAATGGAGGCGTTGCGGTCGGCTGCGCGGAAGACGGCCGCGGGCCGGGCGCCGACGAAGCTGTATCTTGCGATGCGCTCGCCACCGACGACGCTTTCCAGCAGAAAGGCATGATCGGAATCGGTGGAGAGCCGGGCAAAGGCGGCGACGGGCGTCAACTGATCGGCGATGATCCGGCGGACGATGGGCGCACTGCGTGCGCGGCCGGTCAGGGCACGGAGGGCATCGGGGGATGGATGACAGTTCAGCACGCTGCGTACTCCGCTTCTGATTGTATCGGCGAGAAGGGTCGAATGTCGCTCGAAAGCCGTGCGTGCCGTTAGCGTATTATCGGTGTGTGGTTGCACGGAAGGGCGGACAATACGGAATCAAGCCGGTAGGTGACTGGGTTTCAGGCAGAAGTCGCGGTTTAATGGTGAGGCATGTCGACGGAGGTCACAGTACTGAGTTCGAAGCTGTCCGGTCGGCATTACCGTTTGTGGACTGTCATGCTCTCGCTGCTGGCGATGCTCGGCGGGGCAGGCGCGCTGATCGTACCCTTCGCGGAGCAGGGCGTGACGTGGCATTGGCGACTGAGAAGCGAAGCCGATCTTGCCGGAGCGGCGATCAACGCAGTGCTCGTATCGGTCGATGATCGCGGCGCCGTGCTCTCGCCGCAGGGGGAGCGGGCGATCAGTCTGATTACGCCTGGATTGACGCTCGAACCACAAACCGCGCGGCAGATGGTGATCGAGCTGAGCTTGCCTGAGGCAGTGGAATTGCCGAAAAGTCCTGCGCTCTTGCGATTACTCTGGCAGACAGCGCCGGCGGAGGGATTTAAGTTCGCAGAGTCGGAGGTGCGGCTTTCGAGGGAACCTGCGCGCGCCGTCTTCAGTTTGCCCGAGTCGCCTGAGTTGGTCCATCGACTGGGTGTGCAGGTCACGGGATGGCAGGGGCCGGTGGTCATCCGCGGGATGGAACTGGTGAATCTGTCTGCCGCTTCGCGTGCGTCGGTATTTGTGAAGCAACTGAGGGAACGGGAGCCGATCCGCATCCATAGTCTGAACTTCGTTCGCGGGCCGGTGATGCTGGGGCGCGGAATGAATTACTATCTGGTTGCACTGGTTGCGCTCACAGCCGGCGGGTATGGGCTGGGCTGCGCTGCGAGGCGAAATGCCATTGACTGGCGCGTACCGGTGGGCATTGCGATGGGGGGCTGGTTGCTGGGGGATTTACAGGCCACGACGAATCTGGTGCGGAATGTCCGCGAGGAGGTTCGGCTCTTTGGTGGTCGGCCGCATGATGAACAGATTGCCCTGAGCGAGGGGTCGGACCTTGCATGGGCCTACGAGAGACTTCGCGTGTATTGCCCGGAGGGCGGCACCTATGCCGTCGCCAGCGATGATCCATTCTCGCCGGCGCATCGGCTGGACTACCTGCTGGCCCCGCTGCGGCGGCGTGTGGAGCTGCTTTCCGGGGAGCCGGAGTTCGTCGTGGTGATCGGATCGAGCGATCTTCGACCGGACCTTGAGCAAGGTACATGCAACTGGCCGGACGGCACCACGAGGTCGGTCTCGCTGGTCGAGCGGAAGTCGGATGCGGTATACATACTTAAGCTGGAGAATCGTCTGTCATGACCGAATGGATTACGGCGATTCTCCTGCCCCTCATCGCTGGTTCGACGATTCTGTATAGCATCCAGGGTGACTGCATCAACCTGGCGATCACTTCACGCGGTCAGTCCTCCGTTGACTCGCTGCGGAGAAGAACGCGCTGTCATGGCGTGCTCTATGTGCTGGGGGCTTCATATCTTCTCGGGCAGTTCGTTGTCATGGCCCTGCTCTATGCAAGCTTGACGCTCGCAGGCGGCGGCACGACGGAGCAATATTATTTCAGGATGCTGTGCCTGGTGGTTTTCGCATTTGCCATCATCAGCCGAATTCGTATGCGAGCCAAAGTTGCATCCGGACCGCGCGGTAGAACTGCCCAAGACGGCGCGCGAACAGTGCGAGCTGCGGGTAGCAGCGATGAATCTTCGATGACGCGCGTGAAGTATCTGTTTCTTGTGCCGCCGGCCGCGCTGATCGTGGTCAAACTCTGGATGATGAGCGCGGCGACGGTCAGCGTGCCGCTGCGCGGTGATGACGCGATCTCCATCTGGCTTTACCGTGCAAAGGTCATCGCTACGCTCAACACCATACCGCTCGATCCTGGGCATCCTTACTATCTCGGCGGATCGGTCGCGACGTACCCTGTCTTCTGCTCGTTGATGGCCGCGTGGATACCGATGGTGACAGGCGGCTGGGATGAGTCACTGGCCGCACTGCCGTGGCTGCTTATGTATCTGAGTCTTCTGTGTGTCGTGGGCGGCGGTCTTCTGCCGTGGTGCGGCTCGCCGATCGCCGGACTGGCTGCATACGCGGCCGTATCACTGCCGCTCGTTGCGATTCATGTCTGCCGGCCCGGCTATGCGGATCTGCCGTTGGCCGTATTTCTAGCGGCGTCGACGGTGCAGCTGCTTGCATGGCATCGAAGCGGACGAGTCGGGGATTTCGTGCTGGCGTTCGTATTCGGATTGGCGGCAGCCCTGATGAAGCGCGAAGGACCGGCGCTGGCTGTACTTGTGCTGTTGCCTTTGCTGATTGCGAATGCGGGCGTGATACAGCGGAGCACTCCGACGGCAAAGATCGGGTTGGCGGCATCGACACTGCTCGCGGTTATCCTGTGCAGTGTGCTGTTGGATTTCTCCGATCAACGGTCAGCGGTTGCGTCGCTGGCCTGGCAGCCGGGTGTCGCTTCGGCAATCGTGCGGCACGCATTTGCGTGGGGGTCGTTTCTGTTCCTCTTTCCGATGGCTGCTGTGCTGCTGGTGATGATCGCTGTCCATCGAGAGGCGGCACATCGCGCGGTGACCGTTGTGACGTGTCTGCTGCTGGTTGGTTTTGTGGCGGGCATCTTTCTTCTGACGCCGCAAGGGCGTTTTGCCCTGAACGATCAGACGCCTTCGCGACTGCTCCTGCAGATCGCGCCGACGATGATCGTGCTGATCGCATCGTCGCTTGGATCCGTTCGTGCGCGTTGTGGAGCCGAAGCGACATGATGGTGCAGATTTTCCGAGAAGCGGTTCTCGAGAAGATTCATGCCCATGCATTGCGCGCGTACCCGCTCGAGTGCTGCGGTATGGTGTGCTCAGACGGAACCGTGCGCGAGTGCGAGAATGCCATCGACAAATTCCATGCGGCCGACCCGGAGGCATTTCCGCGAACGCGGGCGAATGGGTACTGTTTTGAATTCGAGGATATGGTTTTTCTTGATCGTTCGCAGAGCGGGCCGTCGCCGGTGGTGGCGGTTTATCATTCCCATCCTGACGGTACGTCGATCTTCAGTGCAGCGGATCGTGCAGCAGCGATGCCGGCTGGAGTGCCAGTCTATCCGGCACTGCTGCATCTGATTGTGGGTGTCGACGAGCTCGGAATCGTCGCCACAAGGAGCTATGGATATGCAGAGGGCGGCTACCGTGAGATGGGAGTCTGTACGGTTCGCGGAGCAGGGGAACTGATGTAGACGTGTGCGGTAGCGCTCAGGAAAGTGCCAGAGGTTAGAATGGCCGGCCAAAAGACATAACGTCTTGTAATATAATTGGTTAGAGATTAATATGGCGTCTTGATGGCTGATCTCAGCACCAAGGAAGTCGGGGCTGGCAGCGAAGGTCTTGGGAATAGAGTATCGGTTCGGTTTCCGTATCTGAGAGGGGCTTGCAGAGCGGGAACTAATTGCTGTAGTATAAGTTACGTGAGTCCACTCGCGGGCGTTCGAGGCCGATTGCAGCTAATGGAGTGAGAAAGGGGCTTCTCCTCCCGGTCTCGTCGGCCCTGTCGGCCTCCAGACGGAAGACTGCAAACCGTTGGCTCGATTGAAGTAGGGTGCAAGTCATGACCACAGTGACCAAAAAGGACCTGATCGATCGAATCGCAGACCGTACGGGCAACAAGCGCGTTGTGGTCAAACGTATTATTCAGCACTTTCTGGATGACATCGTCGAGGAGCTCGGCAAGGGCAATCGCCTGGAGTTCCGTGACTTCGGCGTGTTTGAGAGCCGGGTACGCGCGGCGCGGGTGGCTCAGAATCCCAAGACGCTCGAGCGCGTCGAAGTGCCGGAGAAGCGAACAGTTAAGTTCAAGGTCGGCCGGATTATGAAGATGAAGCTGGGGATGGATTCACAGCCGACCAAGTCATCGCGATCGGCCTCGCAGATGTCATGAAGAAGCATGCCTGGTCGGTCATACCCGGGCTGGTGCAACTTTCCACCTGCGGTATCTTCAATATCGCGTCATTCGGTCGATCGCTGTCTCGGCCCATGATGCGCAAGTCTCTTATCAGTTAGCAGATACCGCCCAAATCGAGCCCAAGCGAACTTCAGAATCACGTGTAGACTTCTCGATTGTGCGGGAATCGGGTGATTGACAGTTGTGGCTTCTCGTGCTATGTTTAATTGAGAATGAGTCTCAATTAGACCCGTTTCCGGGTCGTAGCGCCGGTCGCAAGCGGTATTGGCGCGAGCCGAGTGGTCGCAGGTGTGTTTCACATGATCGCGTTTCTCGACGATGCACAGACCCATCGCAACCTGGCGGAGCTTTCGCCGGGTGAGCACTGTCGCGTGGTAGGAATCTCTGAGGGCGGCGGCATACGGCATCGCCTTCTGGAGATGGGTCTCACGCGCGGCGCTGCCGTGCAGATGATTCGCGTCGCTCCTTTGGGCGATCCGATTGAGCTTCAGGTGCGCGGCTATCGGCTCAGCGTACGCAAGGCGGAAGCGGCGACCGTGATGGTCGAGATGACAACGCATCGCCACTCCATTTCTTCGTGATTGAGTCGCCTGTTCATACCGTTCAGATCGCCGTTGCAGGTAATCCCAATTCCGGCAAGACGACGCTTTTTAATGCGCTGACAGGTCTCCGGATGAAGGTGGCGAACTATCCCGGCGTCACCGTCGAGAAGCGCGAGGGCGTGCTCAGCGGTACACAGATCACGCTGCTGGACCTACCGGGGGTATACAGTCTTTCTGCCCGATCGCCGGACGAGGAGATCGCGCGCGATGTACTGCAAGGCCGGCTACCGGGTACGCGGCGTCCGGATGCGATCCTGCTGGTGCTGGATGCGAGCAATCTGGATCGCAATCTTTACCTGGCAACACAGATCATAGAGTTCGGCACTCCGGTGGTTGTGGCCTGCAACATGATCGATGTTGCCGCGCAGCGCGGACTTCGGGTTGACTGCGAGGCGCTATCCACACGGCTGGGCGTGCCGGTCGTGCCGACGATTGCTTCCACCGGTCAGGGACTATCGGAACTCAAGGCGCTGCTCATTGCCTTGCCGATGCAGGCGACGGCTACGCGGAGCTGGCGATTGCCGGCCGCCTTTGAAGCGGCTGTGGATGCCGTGGCAGCACGGCTGCGCGAATGCGGGCTGGTGCCCACGCATGCGGCACCGGCCGGGGCGCTGCTCTGGCTGATGGATTACCTTTCCGGTGACGCCGCGAGCCGGAGATCCGCGGAGCGGTTTTTAGCGCGGCTCTCCCGCGATCGGGCCGACGGCATGCGCCGCGAGGCCGAGGCCCTGTCGCAGGCGATACCGGATGCGGCGAGCGTGGCCATCGAGGCACGGTACGAGTGGATTTCCAGCATCGCGTCGGCGGTGGTGCGTGGTCACGAGGGTTCGGACGACGCAGTCGATGCGCGGTCTCGCGCAGGCACACTGACCGATCGGGTGGATGCCGTGCTGACGCATCGGGTCTTCGGACCGGTGGTCTTCGCGGCGGTCATGTTCGTGCTATTTCTTTCGATCTTTGCCTGGGCCGAGCCGCTGATGGGGTTGATCGAGGCGGGACAGACCGCGCTGGCCGGCGTAGTGTCCGCACACATGAACGAGGGGCCGCTGCGTTCGCTGTTGACGGATGGAATCATCGCGGGCGTCGGTACGGTGCTGATCTTTTTTCCGCAGATCTGCATCCTTTTTTTCTGTCTGGCGCTGCTGGAGGACACGGGCTACATGGCCCGCGCCGCGTTCATCATGGACCGGCTGATGAGCGGCGTCGGTCTTCACGGCAAGAGTTTCATTCCGCTGCTATCAAGCTATGCCTGTGCGATTCCCGGCATCCTGGCGACGCGGACGATAGAAGATCGCCGCGACCGATTCACGACGATTCTCATCGCCCCGCTGATGAGCTGCTCAGCACGGTTGCCGGTGTATATCGTGGTGATTGCGGCGGTCTTCGGGGAACGGACGCTTTTGAAAGCGGGGGTGATGTTCTCGATGTATGCATTGGGCACACTGACGGCCATGGGGCTGGCGCTGCTTTTCAAGAAGACACTTTTTGCCGGGCCGCGCCCCGCGTTCATTCTCGAGTTGCCGCCGTATCATCTGCCGAAGCTCGGCGGGCTGCTGCGCACGACGTGGGATCGGGCCAAGCTGTTTCTGACAAATGCGGGGACGATTATTTTCGCGGTGTGTGTGGTCATCTGGGCGTTGTCCTATTTTCCTCGGACGAGTGAAGCGGACTTTTCTCCGGAGGCCACTGCGCAACTCGCGTCGATGGCGGATGCGGATGTGGGGGACCGTGAGAATCTGATTGCCTCCGAGCGGCTTCGGCTGAGCTACCTCGGCCGGACGGGCCGGCTGATCGAACCAGTGCTCGAGCCGCTGGGATTCGACTGGCGGATCGGCGTGGGGGTGCTCTCGTCGTTTCTGGCGCGGGAGGTTTTTGTCGGCACGATGGGTATTACCTTCGCCGTGGGGGAGGCGGACGAGCAGTCCGTCGCGCTGCGCGAGCGCCTGGCCGACGCGACCTGGCCGGACGGACGCCGGTTGATGACGCCGCTGACCGGGATCGGGCTGATGGTGTTTTATGTGCTGGCGTGTCAATGCGTCAGCACGCTGGCGGTAGTGAAGAAAGAGACGGGCTCATGGCGCTGGCCGGCGATGATGTTTGCATACATGTCGGTGATGGCATACGTGGCGGCACTGGCGGTGCACCAGATCGGCGGTCGTATGGGCTGGGGGGTGTGAAGCGTCGGGCGATCGAGCGTGCTTAATCGACGAGGTACAGCGCCCACGGCAGGCCTGTCGCGGGCTTTCGTCATCTGGAGATCATGCCGACCGCCGACGGCGTTCGAGGTAGAGCAGTAGAACTGCAATGTCGGCGGGGTTGATGCCGCTGATGCGCTGGGCCTGGCCGATGGAGCGCGGGGCAATCTTCGTCAGCCGCTCGCGGGCCTCAAATCGCAGTTCGCGGATTCCGTTGAAATCGAAATCTTCGGGAATGCGACAGGCCTCGGCCTTGCGGAATCGCTCCACTTCACGAAGCTGTCGCTGAACGTATCCGCCGTACTTGGCTTCGATGCGAAGGGCCGTGATGGCCGATTCGAGCATGCCGTCCGCGGAGGCCCGCAACTCGGTCGGTATGTACTGCCGCCAGTCGCCGATCGGATCAGCCGCTTCCCACGGCAGATCGGTCCGTGAGAACCACTCCGCCAGCGAGCGGCCGTCGATGCGCTCGCGCTTCGCCCAGGCGCTGAAGGCGGAGATGGTCTCCTGCTTGCGGCGGAATCGTTCCCAGCGCGCATCATCGACGAGGCCGATCTCGCGCCCCAGCGGAGTCAATCGCACATCGGCGTTGTCGCTGCGGAGGAGCAGTCGATACTCGGCCCGGCTGGTAAACATGCGATACGGCTCGATGGTTCCCTTGGTGACGAGGTCGTCGATCATGACTGCGATGTAGGCCTGATCGCGTCCCAGCACGATCGGCTCACGGTCCTGCACCCTTCGCGCCGCATTTATGCCGGCGAGCAGTCCCTGTCCTGCGGCTTCTTCGTATCCGCTGGTGCCGTTGATCTGCCCCGCAAGATAGAGTCCGCCGACGCGCTTGGTCTCCAGGGTTGCCTTCGTCTGATGCGGCGGGACATAGTCGTACTCGACGGCATAGCCCCACTGGAGAATCCTGGCTCGTTCGAGCCCGGGGATCGTGTGGACAAACGCCTCCTGCACGTCGGTCGGCAGACTCGTGCTGATGCCGTTGCAGTAGATGCGCTCGCTGTCGTAGCCCTCGGGTTCCAGAAAGATCTGATGGCGGTCCTTCTCGGCGAAGCGTACGACTTTGTCCTCGATGCTCGGGCAGTAGCGCGGGCCGGTGGAGGTGATCTGGCCGCTGTACATCGGGGCGCGATGCAGATTGGCACGGATTCGTTCGTGGGCGGGCTCGCCGGTCCAGGTGATCCAGCAGGGAATCTGCCGCTGCTCGATCTGATCGTTCATGAACGAAAACGGCGCGGGCTTCTCATCGCCGGGCTGGACTTCGAGGGCGTCGTAGTCGATCGAGTCACGATGGATGCGCGGTGGGGTGCCGGTCTTGAGACGGCCCAACTCCAGGCCGAGTGACCGAAGCGTGGCACTCATTCCGACAGCGGCGCCCTCGCCGATGCGGCCGCCCTCGGATTTTGCCTCACCGCAGTGCATCAGGGCGCGGAGGAAAGTTCCCGTCGTGACGACGACGCAGGAACACGAAATGCGACGGCCGTCTGTCAGTATCACTGCATCTACACATTGATCGTGGTGGGCAGTGCCCACC
>JRYF01003691.1_pt1 | contig 45739 bp, 45 predicted proteins | sample 235331 | NCBI WGS metagenome assembly JRYF01 (sample SAMN03074217, study PRJNA261475) | activated sludge metagenome | biome: Wastewater Treatment Plant; feature: Wastewater; material: Activated sludge; isolation source: activated biomass of a wastewater treatment plant treating hydrocarbon... ... | reverse complement strand
ATGGGATTACCACCGGCAAACTGAGCGGCACCCAAACCAAAGTTATTGTTATAAATGTTACCATCCACTGTGTAATTATTAAATCTTGAATTGGTTCCTGCAAATGCATTTCCATTGGACTGTGGCGTCAACCGGGTAAAATCATTTATACTCCGGCTGATGGTGGGCAATGCATTGATTTTATCCTTTTTGAGATTTAAAGAGGCTCCTGTTCGATCTGTGTTCATCACCGCATCACGGAGACTACTCACCACCACCTCGCCTAAAAGTACTGAGGCTTCTTTCAGAACTACATTTAAAATAAAATTCTCACCTAAAGCAAGAACTATGTCTTCAAACTGATTTTCTTCGAAACCTATAAAGGAAACATTGACCGTGTAGGGTCCTCCCACTCTCATGTTGGGGATGATAAACCGACCTTCAAGATTTGTCACAACCCCATAAGTCGTACCGGAAGGTAAATGTTTTGCGGTTATATTTGCCCCCGGCAGAGGGAAACCGGATTCATCAAGAATTGAACCCTGAATACTGGAAGTAGTTACTCCCTGTGCATATAGTCCAAGTGCTCCTAAAAAGAGCATTGAACTAAGAAAAAACTTTTTAAGTAGATAAAGTCTCATAAATCTAGGTTTTGTAAGTTTTTGTTGATTAAATTAAAATCACCGCAAAACTAATACTACTAAGTTAATATAATGTTAATTCAGATATATTCTTTTTCCACATTTGTTAACAAAAGCAGCACCCTAGAAATCCTTGTATTCATTAGGTATATTCTAAGTTTATAAACATTTATAGAACAATCAATTGATACTTTTTAGCTTTGGGTGAAATACTTCTGCCATCATACACCTGACACTTCCACCGCCAAATGTTTCTATGGTTTTTATGTCAGAATGGAGAATACGGGTTTTTGCTGCAAGACGGCTGATTTGATCTTCACTGAGAGATTGGTAAGCCTGGGTAGACATCACAAGGTAACTGCCGTCTTTTCCTTTTACCTGCAACATATTACCGGCAAATTTTTCCATTTGGTCAAAGCTGATTTCGATCATTTCCTTTTTTGTCTGATTGAATAATTGAATGAGTTTTTTTCGATCACTTTCTCCCTTGATAGCTTCCATACAAATGACAACAAAATTCTCTCCCAGTGCCATCAAAACATTGGTATGATAAATGGGAACCCCATTGCGATCCTCTGCATCAAATATAATCGCCCTGTAATCATTTAATATGGACCATTTATCCAGAATGTGCACATCCGTTCGGGCACTCCTGCACGCATACACTATTGAATTAGGTCGATCCAGCACCATACTGCCAGTACCTTCAAGATATAATCCCTCCTCCTCGTAATATTCAAATGAATATCTTCTTTCCAGATTATATTTCTTTGCCAGATTCTCCACAATGTCTTCACGCCTTTCCAAACGCCTCACTTTGGAAAACATAGGATAGGTTATGACTTTTCCATCCTGGTGAAATGAAATCCAATTATTGGGAAAAACCGAGTCAGGTTTCACCGGAAGGTCTTCGTCTTCTATTACTTCCACCTTCACCCCGGCATCTCTCAACATGGATACCATATCATCAAATTCTTTAATGGCCAGCTTAGATATTTCTGCTGCAGGCCGGGTAAAATCTATTGTTTGAAAAGTATTATTAGCGGCCGTTTCTTCATTGAATCCAAAATGTTTAGGTCTGATCATCATGATCGTGTCTGTAATTTGAGATTTCATAGTGGATTTGTATTTTATAATTGTATAAAGTTGATGTACGTTTAAAGTTATTATTCATATAAAATACAAGATTCATCGTTGTATTTTATACGAACAAAGGTAGAATTAAACTGAGAATTCAATTGGTTTTTCAAAATGGAAGATATTACTTTACTCAATACAGCCAAAAACCAGGATTTTAAAGTATTTTTCATATCATTTCATTCCCTGGAAAACTCATATGTATGAAACCTGTACTCTTTTTTATTCAAACCGGCGGCACCATTGATAAAGATTATCCCCGATTGATTCATGGCAAAGGGTTTGAAATTGGAGAAGCGGCAGCACAGTCCATTTTGGAAATCATTCGGCCCACATTTGATTATCATATCATTCCACTTATAAAAAAAGACAGTACAGATCTGGATCAGAACGACAGAAAGCTTATTCTAAAAACAATCATTGAACTCAATGGAGACAAAATCATCATTACTCATGGTACTGATACTATGATTGAAACAGGTTTATTGCTTGCGAAATCGAACCTCAATAAGACCATTATTTTGACCGGTGCTTTCAAACCTGAAAAATTTAATCAATCTGATGCTTCATTCAATATCGGTATGGCAGTAGCTTCTGTCCAAACACTCCCGTATGGAGTATACATAGTCATGAATGGATTGGTGATACCCGTTCAACAATGTCGAAGAAATTTGGACAATGGGCAATTTTATCGGGCATTATAATTCTCAGTTTCACCGGACGAGTAAGCAAGACAGAAAACCGTTTTGACAGTCTATGGCACGGGGGCAGTTTTGAACTTGAAAATTGAGAATGGATTTCTTAGTATTGGGGCTTAGATTCGCTTTGCGATCTTCGTGCAATGACCTTAGGGGTCTTTGTGGTAAAAAGAAAATGTTGAAGTAGTTGATTCGTAAAGATGTTGATGCGTTCTTTGCGATCTTAGTGCAATGACCTTTGTGGTCTTTGTGGTAAAAAAGAAAATGTTGATTCGTGGAATCGTTAAGTCGCAGGTAAGATAGTCGGCAGTGGGTTGTGTAAAGTAGAAATATATTGAAATAAATAGATGTTCTTTAAAATTCAACTCCTAAGGAGTTGTATCTAAAAGAAATATGACCCTGACCTCATCACAATGTAAACATGAAACTTCGCACATTTTTACTTTTCATTGTTCTGATAATGTTTAGTCATTTATTCGTCATGGTGTTGAGTCGTGGTTTTGAAGTTTGAACGGTCAAGCACAAAAAAACCAAATAAGAATTTCAATATGAATGGGCTTTATTAATAGTTGGCAGTCGGCAGTTGACAGTTTTGAATGAATGTATAATTGTTTTTCGTGGAGATGATGTTTATTGGTACTTTGTGTACTTTTTGCTTTGATCTTTGAGATCTTTGTGGTAAAAAATCAACCCTAATAAGTACAAATGTTCATATCCCCTTTTTCTGAATCACAGATTTGCACAGATTACGATGATGGCTCGGATTAATTAGTGAACTTGTCCTGAGGAACGATTAAACGATTCAACGGATCAACGTATCAACAATCATCTGCCCATCAAATAATTAAAGATATCTATTCAACTCTATTACCCGTCCTATAATGTTTTTGTAACAGGAGCCGATGATGTAAATACAGAAAACTAATGCCTCCGATAAGCATCATTGGAAACAGAACAATGAATATTCCTCCTAACCATATCGAAATTATCAAAACCAGAAGGCTATATAAAAGCGTAAGCAGCGCTCCACCGGTCAACAATATAGAGGCAAAAAATATGCTCCCACGGGCAATCTTCTGAGTAATCCAATAGGACAGATAAAATGGAATAGACCAGGATAAAAAACCTATAAAAGCCGGAACAATCAATAATATATCCAGAACACCCCAACGCTGTGCCTTCTCCATTTTTCTGATTTCCCCCAATACTTTCTCATCATGATGCACGAGTTCTGCCATTCTTTGCTCATACTTTAATCTTTCATTACTCCTTTCAATAAACGGGAAAAATCGAGATGGATAGGCAGGTCGAAATATTTCCGAAGTCTTTAAAAATTTCTTAGCATCTTTTTCCTCAACATGTACCAATTGTGGTTTCATTTGTTCATACACTTTTGCAGTCAATTTTTCGATCGCATCACGTTGATCCATGCTGTAAAGATCTTTAAAATCAGTCACTTCTATGGGAGAACCAAAACTGATCATTACCTCGCTCCGGAATTGGTTAGGTCTGGTAAACGTCACGCCAGCAGGAACGATTTTTGGCTTAAGCACAGCTGATTCTTCCATCGCTAAAAAAGCCATTCGTGCCATACCTTTCTGGAGAGGTCTCAATCGAATGGCCCATTGTGTTGTTCCTTCGGGAAAGATGAGAATGGCTTTCTTCTGAATCAATGCTCGGGTCACTGCTGATATGGATTTCGAATTGTTTCTCAGGTTAGAAAAACCGTCTTTTGATCTGAAAATGGGTATTTGATTGGTAGCCAGTAACAATGGTTTTAACCATTTAATATTGAATACATCTCCCCGGACAAGAAAATGTAACTTTCTGGGAACCAGGCATGCAATCAAGATCGCCTCAAGAAATCCGTTAGGATGATTTGCAGCAATAAAAACCGGGCCATCCGACGGAATGAGTGTAACACCCTCCACATATATTTTTCGAAAGTAAACTCTGATGGCAATCCTTGCCAGTATCCTTGTCAAATAATACACCATAAAATCCCTTTATTTATACAGATATTCCAAGGAAAATCATAGTTCCAGAACAACAGTTGTTTCATTTAAAAGGTTACTTTTGAATAATTCCTTATGATTAATCAGCATCAAGATCCACAAAAAATCCTCATAGTATTAGCCGGACCCACAGCGGTGGGAAAGACAGAACTCGCCATGAGGCTGGCCGGACATTATCAGTGCGAAATCATTTCTGCAGACTCCAGACAAATTTACAAGGAATTACAAATAGGAACCGCAAAACCTCCCAAAGAATATACCACTTCCATCACTCACCACATGATTGATGTGGTTTCAATCCATGAACCCTTTGATGTGGCTACTTTCGAATCTCAAACTTTAAAGCTTTTAGACCGACTTTTTCAAAACCACTCCACCATCATTTTATGTGGAGGCACTGGTTTGTATATACAGGCCATTCTTTATGGACTGGATCCATTTCCAAATATAGAAAAAAACGTTAAAGACGCCTGGAATCAATTGTACAAGGAATGTGGTATACAATATCTAAGGGATCAATTGGCTCAGTCAGACCCAGCATACTACGAAAACGTTGATTTATCCAACCCTCACCGGTTGATCCGGGCCTTGTCCGTAATCCAGACAAGTGGAAGACCTTACTCTTCTTTTTTAACCGGGCAACGCACAAAAAGAAATTTTCAACCTGTCAAAATCCTATTGGATCGACCCAGAGATGAACTGTACAACCGTATCCATCAAAGGGTAGATGAAATGATGGATTCTGGTTTTCTGGACGAAGTAAAATCCTTTCATGATAAGGCTCACTTGCCTGCATTAAATACGGTAGGGTATCAAGAGCTCATAGCGCATCTTGAAAATCAGCATAGTCTTTCACGTGCTATTGAATTGATAAAGCAAAACACCCGAAGGTACGCTAAGAGGCAACTTACCTGGTTTAGAAATAAAGACAAATTCCAAACCTTTCATCCTAATGAAGAGGACAATATAATACAATACATTGATTCACAGATTAATCCATTACAGTATTGAAAGTAAATTATCGGATGGACGACCTATCACCGCCCTATTCCCATGAACCAGTACCGGCCTCTCTATCAACTGAGGATATTTTATCATCCATTCAATCCACTCCTCATCTTTTAATGTCTTTCCTTTCAATTCTTCTTTAAAAATTTTTTCACCTTTTCGCACCAGTTCCTCAGGGCTGATTTCCAGCTTTATGATAATATCCTTCAATTCGTCTGCAGAAATCTTATCATTCATATAATAAACAATTTCAGGGTGTAGCCCCTTTGATTCCAAAAGTTCCAGACCCTCTCTGCTTTTCCGGCAACGGTTATTATGGTAATACTTCATTTCTTAATCGAGTTTAAAAATTTTCAAATCAGTTTGTATCTTTTCACCAGAAATATAACCATAAATGCACAGATAAATCCCAACATACTGCCTGCAAGAATGTCAGAGAAGTAATGAACACCTACATAAACCTGAGCTATAGCAATGGAAGCTGCCCATAAAACTAATACTATTTTCCACCCCAACCAAAGTGTGGGTATTAATAGAATCAACGCTGACGACAAAGCAAAATGATTGGTTGCATGGGAAGATGGGAAGCTATATCCTGATCCACATTCAACCAGAGGCTCAAAATTAAGGACTCTTTCATGGCAAGGCCTGGGTCTTTCTACCCAATTTTTGAAAATTCTGCTGCTCATCGTATCAGACACTAAGATAATCAACATTATAACTCCAATAATCTTTACCCCTTGTTGACCCATATTAAAAAGTAACCACGCCAATAAATAGATGTAAAAAGGCAGCCATACAATTTTTGATCGGATAATAGGAAAGAGAAAGTCAAGAACATCATTTTTCCAATCGAAATAAAACCATTGCAGTAGAGCTATATCCACTTCCTGTATTCCTGATATAAAATTGGGTATGAATATGTTTAACATAGTTTATAAAAAATAAGAAATCGATTTAAATGATCATCGCTTATTTCAAATACAATGTCCTCTAAAAAGTACAGATTTGAATTCATTTATTTATTATTTCGACATATTATATTCCAAATTGCAAAAATTTTCATGACTAAAATTGTAATTTTGCCTGGCTATTCAAATATACACTTTTTGATTTTCCAAAGTTGAGAAATATTGACACTGATTAAATCGATTTCAGGAATAAGAGGCACCATAGGGGGCCGTTCCGGTTCTAATCTTACCCCTATTGACATTGCAGAATGCACAGCAGGATTTGGTATGTGGATCAAGGAAAGTGGCAGACCTCTTAAGGTAGTCACCGGAAGAGACGGTCGTATTACCGGCGCAATGGTTTCAAAAATTGCCATACAGACTTTATTGTTGATGGGCATTGATGTGTTGGATTTGGGTTTGTCAACCACACCTACTGTTGAAATGGAAGTCCTAAATCAAAAGGCGGGTGGAGGAATCATTTTTACAGCGAGTCACAATCCCGAAAATTGGAATGCCCTCAAGTTTCTCAATGAAAAAGGAGAATTTATTTCCGAAAAGGATGGCAAAAAAATACTTGAAAATATTGAAATTAACAATTTGATATTCAGCAATATAAATGAATTAGGAAAATACTTACAGGTTGCCGGAGCCATCGAAAGACATATAGATGCTATTTTAGACCTTCCCTTTCTGGATAAAGAGTTGATTCGCTCAAAAAATTTCAGGGTAGTAGTGGATTGCATCAATTCTACCGGAGCAATATCAATGATTCCATTGCTACAAGCATTGGGTTGCGATGTAATAGGATTGAATACAGAAATGACCGGAAGATTTGCTCATAATCCTGAACCCCTGGAGCCCCATTTAAGCGCGTTGTCTGAAAAAGTCAAAGAAAAACGTGCCGATTTGGGTATCGCCGTTGATCCGGATGTAGATCGCCTGGCATTAATTTGTGAAGATGGGACAATGTTTGGAGAAGAGTATACTTTGGTTGCTGCGGCAGATTTTATCTTAAAGTTCAGGGGAGGCAATACCGTCTCCAATCTTTCTTCTACCCGAGCCCTTCGCATCCTCACTGAAGATAGGGGCTATCGATATGAAGCCTCAGCAGTGGGAGAGGTCCATGTGGTGGATAAAATGAAGAAGATTGCCGCCACCATTGGAGGTGAAGGGAATGGAGGAGTCATACTTCCTGATCTACACTATGGCAGGGATGCGCTTGCGGGAATTGCCCTTATTCTAAATTTATTAGCAGTCGAAGACATACCCCTTTCCCGCTTGAAGAAAAAGTATCCTTCATTTGAAATGGTAAAAGACAAGATTCCATTAAAGGAAGATACGCCCATCGATGAAATTCTGGAAAGAATCAGCAAAAAATTTGAACAAGAAGAAGTTAATCAAACCGATGGGGTAAAAATTGATTTCCATGAAGGATGGGTGCATTTAAGAAAATCCAATACAGAACCTATCATCAGAATTTATGCTGAAGCCAATGACAAAATGACAGCGGAAGTACTTATCCAAAAAGTGAAACAACACATCTATTGATTGTGTGTATTACAAATAATTGTGCAATTGGTTAAAAACATATACAGATTTCAAATAGTAAAGCTGCTGAAAACCAAGAATTTCAATAGCGATTAAATTAAGATTTCATTTCGCCATTCATCATTTAAAGGTCATTTCGACGATATAAAGACTTGTTATTCCCATTGAGTATCCCATGATTTGAGAAGTCTTAATGAAGACATTTTTGATAAAAATATTTACCTTCGCAACCAGAACCCTTCACCATAATAATAATGAAAGTATATTTTGATCATGCAGCCACTACCCCTTTGATCGAACCGGTTAAAAATGAAATGTTCAAAGTAATGGATGAAGTTTATGGCAACCCCTCAAGCATTCATCATAGTGGTAGACAGGCAAGAACCATTATTGAAAGCGCCCGCAAAACTATAGCCCGGGCATTTAAAGCATCGATAGGAGAGATTTATTTCACATCGGGAGCTACTGAAGCCAATAACATGATCTTAACCCAAGCTGTGGAAACTTTGGGTAAAACTGTAGTGATTTACAGTCCAATAGAACACCACTGCGTATTGCACACCATCCAACATCTGGAGAAAAGCAAGAATATTGAGGCCATCCCACTCCGTGTTGATCCTACCGGTACAATTGATATGAATCATGCCGAAAGCCTTATAAAAAAGCATCAGAAAAATGCTCTGTTGAGTGTTATGTACGCCAACAATGAAATCGGTGTAATACAGGACATTCCTTCACTGGGATTACTCTGCAAACAGCATGAGGTACTATTCCATAGTGATTTGGTGCAGGCAGTGGGTAAGTTCCCTTTGGATTTTACTGCACTGGGTATAGATTTTGCCTGTGGTTCTGCCCATAAATTTTTTGGCCCCAAGGGTGCCGGATTTGTTTATATCAGCAATAACGTTAAAATTAATCCATTCATCCACGGGGGTGGACAGGAAAGAAATATGAGGGCAGGCACCGAAAACTTATACGGAATCGCAGGAATGGCCAAGGCATTAGAAGTTGCTTTAGATGAGATGGAACACAGACACAATTATGTTCAGGACCTTCGAAATCATTTTAAAACCCGCCTGCTCTCTGAATTGGATGATATACAAATCAATGGTACAGATGATGGATTGTATAATATTCTCAATGTATCTTTTCCCCCTTCAGAGAAGTCTTTACTATTGATGTTTAATCTCGATATCCATGGAATCTGCGCATCCTCAGGGAGTGCCTGTAGTTCAGGCACTGAAAAAGATTCGCATGTAATGGAGGCCATTGGACATTCTAAGGATAGGAAAGCGATACGGTTTTCATTATCGCATTTGAATACCCGGGAGGAAATTGATTATGCCGTTGACAAATTAAAATCGATGACGCCAGCAACTGTAGCATGAGTATCCACGAAATATTCATGGAACGGTGTTTTCAGCTAGCAAACAGAGCAGGTTTACAAACTGAGCCCAATCCCAAAGTAGGATCGATATTGGTGTATGACGATAAAATCATTGGAGAAGGATATCACAAAAAATTTGGTCAGGCACATGCTGAAGTTGAATGCATCAATAGCGTAAGTGCCAAGGACAGACCATTGATATCACAATCCACATTGTATGTTTCACTTGAGCCTTGTTGTCATTTTGGTAAAACCCCACCTTGCACCGAACTGATTTTACACTATAGAATCCCTAAAGTTGTTATCAGTACTCCAGACCCCAACCCTCTGGTGGGAGGCCAGGGTATCGCGCAATTGAAAACCCGGGGAGTGGACGTAAAGGTGGGCATCTTACAAAATAAGGGATTTCAACTGATTCGAAGATTTACCACAAATCATCAGAAAAACAGACCTTATATTACCATCAAAATGGCCATCAGCTCAGACGGATATATGGGTATTGAAGGAAAGAAGGTTTGGTTAAGCAACCCATACAGCAGTATGTGGAGCCATAAACTTCGTAGTGAGAACCAGGCCATATTAGTAGGTTCCGAAACCGTTTTATGTGATGATCCTGAATTGACTTGCCGGCTATTTCCAGGTAAAAATCCCATTCGATTAATATTGGACCGGCGTAACAGAATTCCTGAAGAATCTAACATATTTAATGATCAGTCACCCACCTTGCATTTTTCTGCAATGAAAAGAAAATTCCATTCCAAAGACCATCAATCGATCCAAACTCCTGAACATGAAGATAGTTTGCCATTTGTATTAAATACATGTATTTCCAAAGGAATCTACAGCATCATTGTGGAAGGGGGACCAAAAATAATCCAGTCTTTCCTTCATTCCAACTTATGGGATCAATTATGTCTGGTGAAAACACCTGTTTCCCTTGTTAATGGATTGCATGCGCCTATAGTTAAAGGCCAACTGGAAAAAATTGTACATTTAGGCAGTGATTCAATCTATACTATCCTACCCAAAGAATGATGAAGGAAGTTAAAATATTTTTAAAAGCACGCTCCGATCGAAAATTTCAGGAAAAAATACTGTTCTTTGTATTATAATATGAAATCCACGTCAGTTTACGTAAACCCAATGATCATTAAATTATATTTTTAGATTGAAAGTTGAAAGATAATGATCAGCAGTTCATTGTATTTAAGCAACAACATTTAAGGATTTATGTCTTTTAGAATCTTTTCACTATTGATTTTATTTCTATTTTCAGGTATGAACTTCATATCTGCTCAAAAGAAAATCAAATGGATTTCCTGGCAAGAAGCCATTGCAAAAGCGGAAAAGGATCATAAGAAAATATTTGTAAGCGTATATACAGAATGGTGTGGATGGTGCAAAAAGATGGAAAAAGAAACCTTCAGGGATGAATTTATTGTTGATTATGTTAACAATAATTTTTATGCCATCCGATTTGATGCAGAGTATAAGGAAGATATCCAAATTGGAGACAAAACGTATAAGTTTGTCAGAAAGGGTAAAGCCGGTTATCACGAACTGGCTATAGAAATCACCAAAGGAAATTTGAGATTGCCTTCCGTGGTATTCCTTGATGAAAGATTCAAAGTCTTGCAGCCTCTTGCAGGGTATATTGAAGCGCCACAATTGGAGATGATCATTTCATATTTTGCAGGAAATCACTTCGAATCCACCAGCTGGGATCGATTTTCAAAGTCTTATTCCAGAGATACATTCGCTATTCCGGTAAAGAATCACTAAGGTGTTCGGGTTACAATATTTCCATTACTCCTGGTTTAAAAAAAAATCTGACACCTGTTACTTGAATCAAGGTTATTACCCATAGCAACCTCCCCTATCTAAGGATTTAATTACAGAACGATTTCAGGCATTCTGGCTTCTTCAAGCCAGTGGTATATATCTTCATATTTCCTTGTCCTGATCCCATTGATTCTATCCATAAGCATGGGAGCTATACTATACTTAGATGTATTTAAATGGATGATTTGCTCTTTGTACTTGATTTCGTCAACCATAGCTACCACTGCAGCAGTTCCACTTCCAAATACTTCTGTCAGCAACCCTTTTTGTCCACTTTCTATGACCTCATGAATGGTGATAGGTCTTACTTCGATTGTAAAACCGTCATCTTCCAATAGGGTCAAAATGGTATCACGAGTTATACCTTTCAAAATGGTACCGTCTGTGGGTGGAGTGATTACTTTTCCATCGATAACAAAAAATATATTCATCGTACCCACCTCCTGTATATAAATATGCTCTCTGGCATCAAGCCACATTACCTGATCATACCCTTCTTCCCTGGCTTTCATGGCTGGATAAAGAGATGCCGCATAGTTGCCTGCGGTTTTGGCCTCTCCTACCCCCCCTTTAGCCGCACGTATATAGACTTCATCGGCTTTCAATTTGACTGGCCTTGCATAATATGGACCGACAGGCATGGTCAGTATAATAAATTTGTATGTCAATGACGCTCTCACTCCGATATGGTTATCCATAGCTATCATAAATGGTCTGATGTAAAGAGCACTTCCTTCCTGGGGTGGAATCCAATTTTTTTCCATCGCCACCAGATTGCTGACAGCTTCCAGGAATAATTCTTCCGGTAGTTCCGGCATACACATACGAACTGCTGATGCATTGATTCTTTCAGCATGCATCTCCGGCCGGAAAAGCAATGGTGTTCCTTCTGAATCCCTCGTTGCTTTCATGCCTTCAAATATAGCCTGTCCGTAATGCAGAGCATGTGTAGCCGGGGGCATTGGTATATTATCATAAGCATTGATAACCGGATTTTGCCACTTGCCGNNATTGACCATAGTGCCAGGCCATATTACCGGGATGCACGGGAATGAGAGACAAAGGCTTAATCTCACAGTTTATCCAACGACCATCTATAAAATCGGCCACAAACATGTGATCAGTAAAAATTTTACCAAAGGGTATATCCGTTAAATCAACTGAAGATATTCTTGATTCATTGATGGGAGTAATGGTAATTCTATAATCCATATCGCTCTTTTTGAAAAAGTGAATATTTTTTAATGTTTATCTACAAAAATACTAAAAATTTATTTTATTTTAAAAAATTAATTTCTACAGACCCCTATCCGTATAATAATTTATATATTTAATTATTGTGAAATAATATTTTTAAACTATGATTGAATACTTTCACATACCTGAAACACAGGATATTTCCGGCAGATACACAGGTGCAGGTAAAAAGGGCCTGCTGATTATTATTGCAAAATCTGAAGTTGAAAGTTCAATAGTTAGCAAATTGAATGACATCATTAAAGCCATACATTTTCATCCGGATGAGGATGTATACATTCTGCCTATTTATGACCATGAGCATGTGTCGTTATCTTCTATAGCCCAAATTCAACCTTTAAAAAACATAATAGTTTTTGGTATTCTTAAGCAACTGGGTATCGAAAACCTGGATGTCCCTTTATATAAAAAAGTACCGTTGGAAAACTTTAATTTATTTGCTGTGGAGGCATTACAAACCATCATGAATGATCAGTCAATAAAGTTAAAACTGTGGCAGTTACTGAAAGAAAACTTCTTATGAAAAAAATAATTATTGCCACTCAAAACCCTCACAAATTATCAGAAATAAAAAGCATGACTGCTCATCTGCCCATAGAAATCATTTCCCTGGCTGATTTAGAATATGATGGTGACATTAATGAATACGGCGCTACTCTGCAAGAAAATGCAATGATAAAGGCTACCACTATTTTTAATCAATTTGGATTACCGGTCATTGGGGAAGATACCGGTCTGGAAGTTTATTCATTAAATATGGAGCCTGGAGTAAATACAGCTCGCTATGCTGGTGTACATAAAAATGCGGAGGATAATATGGATAAACTTTTACTCCAATTGAAACTTTATAAAAACAGAAATGCGCGATTCAGAACATGTATCGCTTATATAGATGGACATGACGAATGGGTTGTTGAAGGTATTGTTGAAGGTAAAATCGCAACAAAAAAAGCAGGTTCAGGAGGATTCGGATATGATCCTGTATTTATTCCCGAAGGATTTGATCAAACCTTTGCACAATTGTCTTCAGACATTAAAAACCGAATCAGTCACAGAGCCAGAGCTATGATCAGATGCATTGAAAAACTCAACCTTAAATTTTCGTAACTACCCGGTGAGAGGTTATCTCTTTGGGAGTGGCTATTGATAATTCTAATAATATTACAAAATGCAATACACACTTCCTTTGGGCATATCTGGTAGAATATACAAGATTTATTATAGAATCGTTAAATCCAGGATAATAATGGTACTGTACAACAAACTGGCTATCCCATTGGTGGTAAAGAAAGCCTTGTTGATTCTGGAAAGATCATCAGGGGTGACCAACTTATGCTGATATACCAAAGCCATAATAAAAAACAGAAACCCCCCAAAAGCAAGAAGTGAAGCCGATTCATAGGATGAATACAATAACCAGGTTCCTGTTAATAGAATTAACCCGACCAAAGTGTGAAAAATCCGTGCCAAAAGAAGTGCTTTCTCACCACCCCAAACTCTGGGTATTGAATACAAATTAAGGCGACGGTCAAAGTATTCATCCTGAAGTGCGTAAATGATATCAAAACCGGCTACCCAAAATAAAACGACCAACCCGTACAACAAGGGCAAAATCGCCACAGTTCCTGTCACTGCCATATACGCACCTAACGGAGCAAATGACAATCCTAATCCAAGAACCAAATGGCACAAAGCCGTAAACCGTTTCGTGTAGGAATAACCAAGAACTACGATTAGCGCAATGGGGCTCAAATAAAAACACAACCGGTTGATGAAAAAGGTAGAAATAACAAACAAAATTGCATTGATAAAAACAAAAATCAATACCTGATTTGATTTCAAAACTCCGGCAGGGATTTCTCTGTTTTTAGTTCTTTCATTTTGCTCATCTATAATTCGATCAGCATAACGGTTAAAACCCATTGCTGCATTTCTTGCAGTGATCATACACACTATGATAAGGCCTAAAATTTTCCATGAAAATGGATAATCCGGATGCATGATGGCAAGAACAAAACCCAATATAGCGAAAGGTAGAGCAAAAATGGTATGACTGAAAGTAACAAGGCTGAAGTAATTTTTCATGAACATGGATTCTACAGACCAAATATAAAAGAAGCCCGGCGGTTTTGATTCCGGCCGGGCTTTAAATTGTATTTGCTCTGTAAAAAATCAGGAATTAGGAGTATCTTCTTTAACCACAATTCCTTTAACTGTCAAATAAGTGTTGGCCGGGTCAGTATTGGCCGTTACAGTTACTCTTTTAGATTCAGGCTTTCCACCAACAGCACCCTTTCCTCTTGAATCATATTCAATTCGAATTTCACCGGTTCCTCCGGGAGGCACAGGCGCTTTGGTCCAGTCAGGAACAGTACAGCCACATGAAGCTTTTGCATTGTTGATCACTAAAGGCTCTTTTCCATCATTGGTAAATTTAAAAACATGAGATACACGCTCTCCATCCATTACTTCACCAAAATCAAAAACTGTATTTTCGAATTTAATTTTGGTAAGTGGTCCCACAGGAACTGCAACTTCACCGGCATTGTCTGGGTTGATGGCTACATCCGCAGCAGCTGGAGTAGTCACAGAATCTCTTGATTGATCTGTACCATCCGATTTGCATGCTGTAAACATCAAACCCATTACTAACAAAGAAAAAATAACTAATTGATTCATTTTCATTTTTAAAAATTTTAAGGTTTTTTCAAAAAACTTTACAAATCTAATGTGATTCAACGCTTAAATGTTGTTGAACTTTCATTGTTAACAAGTCATTAACAGGGATTAACTCAATGACCGTACCCATTGATCAAAGTCCCTAAGATTCATGGCATTCAAACACATTGTTCTGAGCAAGAGACCTTTCCTTGCAGCATCGATTCCATAATTGATATAATGAAAACTATCTCTGTTATGACTGTCTGGATTGATAGAAATTTTGACCCCTTTCTCCATCGCATAGGGTATCCATGACCAATCCAGATCCAGCCTGAGTGGATTGGCATTCAATTCAATCACCATTCCTTTTTCTGCACATGCATCAATTACTTTAAAATGATCTATGGGATATCCTTCCCTGCTTAATAATAACCTTCCTGTGGGGTGTCCCAGAATGTGGGTATTGGGATTTTCAATGGCTCTGATCAACCGTGAAGTAGCCCTTTTCTCTTCCATTTTCAGACCAGAATGTACAGAAGCTATAACTATATCAAATGAAGATAGTAACTCTGCATCATAGTCCATGCTTCCATCAGGAAGTATATCGGCCTCAATCCCTTTATACACTTTGAATGGATCAACTAACTGATTGACTCTGTCAATTTCTTCAAATTGTTCCCATACTTTGGTTTCAGTGAGTCCATTGGCATAAAAAGCAGCTTTACTGTGGTCGGTAATCACCAGATATTCGAATCCTTCTTCCTTTGCCTTCAGTGCCATTTCTTCTACAGTGTGAATACCATCGCTAAATGTGGTATGGGCATGGATCACTCCCTTGATGTCCCCATAATTTATGATTTCATGTATTCTACCCAAACGTCCAAATTCCAAAGCCATGGCAAACTCGCGGCATTCAGGGGGAATGTGTGTACTATTTTGCTCCACCCAAACCGCATCTTCATCGGAAAATGATGTTGAAAGCGGTTTTAATTCGCTTAAAAATTCTTCAGAAGCACTCAGCTCAAGCCACTTATTTCCAAATTCCTCTTCTTTAACTGAAATTATTTTAATCCCGATACTCTTCATTATTGGATTCTCAGGGAAAAAATCATTCTTAATTTGTTTCTCAAGCATTCTGCATTGACTGCTATCTACTGTGGTAATGATTTCGATTACATCAATCACCGGCATTTTCCTTCTTACCTTTCCACATATTTCATTCTTCATTTCGGGGAAATGCTTATCCAACCAGCTTTTAACCCTATCAGCCAAAGGTACAGCCTGATAATAAAGTAGCTTCCCCCTGCTGTCCAGATAATATTGAAGTTCCTTTGATAATTGTTCCTGTGTTTTTTCACCAAATCCTTTGAGTTCCAGTAACCTGTTTTCCTGAATGGCATAAATCAACTCGCCAATCGTTTCAATACCCAGCTCTTTCCATATGATTCCAATCTTCTTTGGTCCAAAACCACGGACCTCCAACATTTCAATTACACCGGGTGGCGTCACTGAAGCATATTTTTGATAAGTCCTGAGGCTACCCGTACCGGCAAACTCTATGATCTTTTCAGAAATGGCCTTACCCACACCGGGAATTACAGCAAGCTCTTTTTCATTCATTTCAATGAGTGGCGCTTCAATTTTTCTTAAGGTATTGTAGGCATTGAAATAGGATCGGATTTTAAATGGATTCTCACCATGGAGTTCCATAATTTTGGCCAGTTTGTTAAAGATCAACGCTATTTCTTTATTAGTCATGACAATGTTGATTATTTTTGGTCTGTACAAATATAAGGGGTATACCTTACTATAGTTCACTAAAATATTAAAAGGAAAATGATTAGAATAAAAACAGGATGTATATTGATTGGCTGGCTTGTATTGGTTTTTTCTGCCTGTATTTCGTCGTCAGAAAAATTTGATTCTTATGGCTATAAAATGACTCCTGTGGGTACAGGGGGGTATATTCTTGCAGAAAAGAAAATGGCAGATGGAAAAGAGCTGGAAAGAGGTTTTGTGAGAAAAAACAAAAAAGAAGGAACCTGGACTACTTATCATCATGACCGAGATCTCATTCAATATGTAACCGGCTATTTAAACGGTCAATTGAATGGAACACATCTCGAATTCAATGAAAATGGCAACCTGGTGAAGGAAGAAAACTATCTCAATGGTGTTTTACATGGCGCACAAACCCGGTATGCTTTTAGTCGAATTGTCAGTCAGGCTACCTACAAAATGGGAAAATTTGATGGTACTTATAAAGAATACAATGACCGGGGCCAATTACAGCGAAGAGTTGACTTTAAAGATGGCAAAGAACACGGATATCTGAGATACTACGACGCTGAAGGAAAAGTAACCATAGAATATTTCTACCAAAATGGCGAAAGAATTTCCGGAGGTATGGTTGAAGACAATGAAGAGAATTAAATCCCTAATTCCGAAAATAAATCCACTAATTCAGGATTTGAGGGGCGTGGTGCATTTGCGTTGATGATATTACCCTGCGGATCAATAAAAATATATCTGGGTATTCCCTTAATGTTGTAATTTTTAGCAATCTCAGATGACCAGTCATTTTCTTCCATGATTTGCAAACCAGGAATTTCGCGGTCAATTAAAAACCTTTTCCATTTCTGTCTGTCTTTTTCCTGATCAATCGAAACTCCCAGGAAAACTATATTGCTCCCGTGGTATTTTTTCTCCAGTTCCTTAAGAGGGGGAATTTCTACCAGGCATGGACCACACCATGTTGCCCATACATCTATATATACATATTGCCCCTGTAGATCATTTAAATGAACAATCTTATCATCAGACGTCTTTCCGTCAAACCCGGGAGCAAATTGCCCTCTTTCCAGGCGTTCCCACATGGCAAGTATTTCTTCTAATCGCTTTACTAAAATCGAACCGGAGTATTCTTTAAAAAAATCGTTTATCATTGCTTCCTGACCGCTCCGTCCATCCATTTCAATAAAATTGTACAAATAATGATATTTTATATACCTGCGAACATCAGAATGTTCAAAGTTTTTTTCTATTTCCCTGGGTAGAATCTCAAGGAATTCTTCTTTCGTTTTGATAGAGCTAACATCCATATTCCTTTCCATAATTGGCATTAAATAATGTATTCCCTCTTCAAATTGTAAATAAATAGGATCATCAAAGTCATACTTTTCCAAAAAAGCAAAATAATCCTCAGGCAAAGGCGCCTCCTTTTTGTTAAAATAATTATACATCCTGGGATAGGTCAACAGATGATAAACTTTAGCCAAATTCAACCTTTCCCTTAAAGCATTAACAAAATACTTCTCCGAAGAATCAGAAACGATCAAGGCCAAAAGTGAATCAACAGCAGAATACTTTTCATCAAGCTGTTTTCTAAAACGATCGGGTTCCAACCCGGAAATACTCATGAGAGGAAGTTTCTCGTCTGCTTCTTTGATCAATTTGACATATTTCTTTAACCAAATATTTTCATTTGATCCCGGGCCGGTAAATGTAATCTCTGATCTATTTTCTTCCATTTCCGAGATTGAAAAATTTTTACCCGGTGACAAGTATATCAGTTGATTAATTTTGCCTGCACTCAGATTTATAAATAAGGGGCTTTTGACAACAAAAGAATGGTCAAAATAACCATTGTCATCAAATGCTAACGTATCGGTTATTTCATGGATTAAACTTGAAAATACCAAATCTTCCTGCCCATATGACTTTAATTGACCGTTGACTTTCACCTTACTGTCGTGTGTACAGGAAAACAAAATAACCATAGGTAAATATAAAATGATTGCATTTTTCATGATATTAATTGAGGAGGTTTAATCATGTAATTCCTCTACAGGAACTCTGGTTGATAATAACTAAAAAGTTGGTTTAAAAGATATAAAAACGATTCCTTTCATAAGAATATTTTAAAATTTGGCGCATTCAATAGTACTATTTTAATTTTTGGTATTACTCTGGAAATTTGGCTGAGATTATAAATATATACTGGATTGTATTTTTGAATTGAATTTTTTCATTCATTGAAAACGTTAAGAAAATGTTTGAAAACTGTAATATTACGGCACCCTACTTTTTTTATTTAAATTAAAAAAGTTTAAATTGGCCGAATGAACCATTTAAAACTTCTCCGTCATCACCTTTCATTACTTATTTCAAACCTGGAATTTACATGTTGAAAATTGGGATTATTCGCGAAGAGAAAATTCCGATAGATGCCAGAGCCCCATTGGCTCCGGAGGATGCCGGCCTTCTCAATAAAGAACCAGATATCGATATTGTTGTGCAACCTTCAAAAATCAGGGCATTCACAGATGAAGAATATAAGTCCGTTGGTATAAAAATAACGGAAGATATAAGTGACAGGGATGTGTTATTGGGGGTTAAAGAAGTTCCGATACCCTCACTGATTCCCCACAAAACCTATTTCTTTTTCTCCCATACTATAAAAAAACAAGAACACAATCGCGCATTATTGCATGCTTTGATTGATAAACAAATCAGGCTAATTGACTATGAAGCATTGATTAATACCCATCAGGTACGGTTGGTTGCTTTTGGAAGATTTGCCGGCATGGTGGGAGCCCATAACGCACTTTGGACCTGGGGACGAAGAACAGATGCTTTTCATCTCCCCGCCATGACTACATTTCATTCATATCATGAAGCAAGGAATGCTTACAAAAATTTGATGATTCCTCCCATCAAAATTGTACTTACCGGTGGAGGGAGAGTTGCTCAAGGTGCAGCCATGGTTCTGAATGACATGGGTATACGTAAAATATCGCCAATGCAATATCTCACAGGAAAGTTTGCCCATCCTGTGTATTGCCAATTGACCAGTTTTCACTATGCTGTTCGAAAAGATGGAAGGACGGTGGAGCAAATACAAGATTTTTATGATCACCCGGATGCTTATGAAGCGGATTTTATGCCTTTTGCCGGACAATCAGATATCATGATTAACGGCATCTTCTGGGATCCGCGTGCTCCGGCTTTCTTTACTTTAGAAGAAATGAAAAGCAAGAAATTTAAAATTAAAGTGATAGCGGATGTCACTTGCGATATTGCTCCTGCTTCCTCCATCCCTTCAACCCTCAGGGCAACAACGATTGAAGAGAAAGTTTATGGTTTCAATCCTTACACCCAACAGGAAACCGTCCCACATCAGGATGGGGTCATCGATATGATGACTGTGGATAACCTGCCTAATGAACTATCCAGAGATTCTTCTCAAGCGTTCTGAGATATGTTGATCAGACACGTACTGCCTGAACTAAGACTTCCACAAAGCGAAACATTACTCAAAGCGACCGTTACTGATAAAGGAAAGCTGGGTCCTTATTTCGAATATTTGAAAGATTTTTTGGAAGGTAATTAAACCCAGGTGCTGAGTTTATCGCATGGTTTTATACTTTTTATCCAAACTAAGCCTTAACTCCAAACGATCTCCATGATTCATACCGGTATAGATCATGGTGTCGGGGGCTATCATTTTATAATTTCCTTTAAAATCAAATGACCTGTATTTATGAAAATTCCAGAATTCGATCCTGTTATGTTTGGTGTCGATCATATATTCAAAAAGAGATAATGTATCTTCTGACTTGACCGCTCCAAATCTTCTTTTCTCCAGAAAAAGACTTTGAAACGCATAAATCTTATCCCAATCCCTGTAAACAGAATCCTGGTCCGGTTGGTATTCGATTTTATCAATATTCCACACGCCTATAAAAGGACTGCTGGAGTTGGCAAAATAGTAGCGATGAAACCTTCTGGTTTTNNGCCATTCCATTCTTTTCAATTTTTTAGTAGGCTTATTCAATAGAAGAACATTCATCAGATTTTTAACAAAAGGCAATAACAAAAAAGTTACTGTTGTCAGATAGAGTACCGCTTCATATTGCTGACAAAGGCCATAGCTTCTTTGTATAATAAAAACATTACTCATGATTGCCAACTGAATCAATAAACCGGCGGGGGCTGTCGCTCTGAAAAGCAATAAGCCGCATCCTGCTATCTGCATCCATCCAATAAAAGCCTGATATGTATAAGTATGACCAAAAAACACCCAAACCAGATCCTGAGAAGAAATATCCGCCACTTTTCTTTCCAAAGACATGAGTGAATCGGGAAAACTAATATCTAACAAAACACTCATAGCATATGTCACCAACATATACACCAAACCATAACGCAAACCACTATGGATATAATAACGAAATCCATTAAAAAACCTGGTTCCATAAGTAATCAATCCTAAAAGAATTCCCCCTGCAAACGCCCCTCCGCCTGTGTAATAAATGCCTTCTAAAAATGAATCTACATCTGTACATTTTCCCTGGCCCCAAAGATGCAGGGAATATAAAGCCGCGCCCAATGACAGACCCATTGAAAGCTGCAAAACACGACCGATTCTTTGTACAGATGTTTCCATATGATTAGGAACGGAATTAAAACAATTGATTACATCTCAACAAAAACGAAGCATAAAGAATTATTGTATATCATCCCAACCATAATGTAGCATTGTTTATATCTTTCATTTTCATATCTATGGCATTTAGATTATAATAGAATTTCATTTTTTATAAGCATAAGAACTGGAATTAATTTTCCAGTAGCGTTGAACCAAGAGTTACTCTAAACTTCATGCAGATTTTACTATCCAACAAAAATACTCTGAACAACTTTCCCAGCAAATTGAATAAATTTTTAGTTTTGCACTCCGTTTAAATAACTGAGGGGGATTAGCTCAGTTGGCTAGAGCGCTACGCTGGCAGCGTAGAGGCCACCGGTTCGAATCCGGTATCCTCCACTTTTATTTTATCAGAATGCTTCTCTGAATGTGAGATAAAAAGCGTTGGTATTTTTCCCAACTCCATAATCCAATCGCAGATTCAGGTGGTCTTTTTTGTCCATTTTGATTCGAATTCCCATCCCTCCTGAAATTCTTACATTTCTCCATTCATAATCATTCAAGCTGGAAAATACATTACCTGCACTAATAAAAGCAGCCATTCCAAAAATACCATACACAGGAATCCTGTATTCTGATTGCAATACTACCACATGGTGATCTCTGTATCTCCCTTCATAAAAGCCTCTCATCCTTCGAGGGCCACCAATCACAGCCATGGAGTGAAAAGGCACCACACCTATATTTAATTCATTGTGAAAATTAAAAGCCAAAACATGATTTTTCAATGGTCGGGTATAAGTGTTTATGTCAAAAATAAATTTAAAAAAACCTTTCCCGGTATTCTTTTGATTTTCAGGATAGTCTGTAAAAGTATACATGGCCAAAGTTTCGATAAACCAACCTGAGGAAGGAAAAAACTGGATGTTTCTTGAATCGTAATTGTAAACCACACCAATACCCCGGTTTAGGACACCGATTGGTGCCCCCGGAAAAATATCAGAATTTAACAAGCCCGTTTCCTCCAGATCGTGTAGTCTGAACCTGTCATAATCGATACGAATACCTAAATAACTTTTAGAATTAACTCTAACTAATGAATGCCAGCGAATTCTGGGGTAGGTAATTCCATAATATTCTTCGTAATCTGGGGGTACCTGGTTGCCCACTCCAAAAAAGAAGTAGTTGTAGATGAAAAATCCCATTTCCCCATAGTTCAAATACTTCTCATTATTACTGAACACTCTGAAATTAATATAAGTCAACAATTGTCTGTTTTGGGTATAGGCAGCTCCAAAAGCAATATTGGAAGGAAAAGTATTCAAACTATCCCCTCTGAAACGGAAAGTAAGACTTCCGGCTCCCCCACCGGCAATACGTGTTTCAGGAAGGTAAAAAAGGATAGGGAATCCAATGATTTTGGTTCTCTTTTCTTTTTTAATCTCTTTAGGTTGTTCAAAATCTTCTGCATCATATTGCGCAAGCAACTTCTCTCCCCTGCTCATGAAGCAGAAAGACAACAAGATCAATATGAAAAATCGCCAACAATTGTGTTTTTTATTCAACATTTATAGATCCGAATGTAACTTTCAAAACGTATAAATTATTAAATTTTGATAACTCTGAGTGAAATTTGGATTAGATTGAATCCAAATTATTCATTCGAAAGGAGAAACTTTATCACATGAGCATAGTTTTTAGTTAATATATATTTTTCCAAAGTGCTTTTATTGATTTGTTGTTTCTTTGATAGTGTTCCTGATATTATTTCTTTCACAAAATGACTCTTCAGAGTAGTACCTTTTAAAATATGTTTGTTCACAAAAACTCTTTTATGAATACAAAATTATTCATTGGTTTCATTTTCATAATAGTATTTCTCTTCCACTTTGAAGTTAAAGGAAACATTCCCTTACAATTGACTGATTTATCCCGAGATTTATTGTTGGCAATAAAAGATAGAAATATGGATACCGCAGACATAATAGTCCAAAAAATCAAAAGGTTGGACATGACAATATTGCTCAACGAACTGGACAATGACGATAAGAAAAAAGCTTTCTGGACTAATATTTATAATGCTTATGTGGCTTACAGGCTATTGAGAGACCCATCGGAATATGATAATAGAAATCAGTTTTTTAAGGCAAAATCCATTATCATAGCAAACGAATCACTCAGTTTTGACGACATTGAACATGTGATTTTAAGAAGAGGAAGACATAAACTGAGTCGTGGGTATTTTAACCGATTCCATACACCAAAAACACTGAAAAAACTGATGGTAGACACCCTGGATTACCGTATACATTTTGCGCTCAACTGTGGGGCGCTATCTTGCCCACCCGTAAATATTTATTCTGCTGAAAATATCGAAAAGGAGTTTCAAGAAGCTTCCCGGGCATATCTTTTGCAGGAATCAGAATTTGATCCGGACAAAAATATTGTCAGAGTTCCTGTTTTGATGGATTGGTTTTTGGGTGATTTTGATGGTAGAAAAGGAGTTTTAGCCATTTTGGCTGAATTTGGGATTATTGAGCGGAATGCAAGCCCAACAATCCGTTTTAAGCCGTATCATTGGGATTTGAAAATTGGAATCTAGTTAATCATCAAATAGAATATTCATATGAAAACGTATTACAATCCTGAGGATCTGAAAAAATTTGGCAAAATTGGAGAATTTCAAAAGGAACTGGCCGATAAATTCTTTGATTATTATGGAAAAGTTTTTGAAGAAGGGGCACTAACGGCAAGAGAAAAGTCATTGATTGCCCTTGCTGTATCTCATACCATTCAATGTCCTTACTGCATTGATGCATATTCCAGCGATGCGTTGGAAAAAGGATGTGATGAAGAACAAATGATGGAAGCGGTGCATGTAGCAGCAGCCATCAGAGGTGGTGCTTCTCTGGTACATGGTGTGCAAATGATGAATAAAGTAAAAGAACTCAGCATGTAAAAAATATCCTTCTGAAACGGATCCCTCTGGAGTTAATTCACAGCAGCCCAAATGGATAGTACCTTATGACTGAACATCCTCCAAATAATGCATTAATCGTTTTTTGTAAAAACCGGATTGAGGTGGAAGTAAAAACCCGATTGGCATCTGACATTGGACCTAAAGCATCACTTGAAGTGTATAAACAACTCCAGGAGCAGACATTTCTGCAAATTCCATTTCATTTATTTGATGTACATGTCTTTTACCACCGCTATATAGAAAACAGTTTGCCAGAGTATGATCATAGGATCACTGAAAAACACATACAGCATGGAAAGGATTTGGGGGAAAAGATGAAAAATGCTTTTGCAAAGATCAATGATTATCAGAAGTATAGAACAAGGTTGATTATTGGAACCGATTGCCCATTCATCCATGAAGGCATTTTTGAGGAAGCTATCGAGTATCTTTCTCATGTGGATTATGTAATTGGACCCGCATTGGATGGAGGATATTATTTATTTGGGACGAAAGAATTGGACGAAAGCATTTTTGAAAATATGCCATGGAGTACAGATCAATTATTATCCACTACCATTGAAAAATTGCATGCAAAAGATAAGAAAGTTCATCTTTTAACCTCTTTACCCGACATTGATACGCTGGAAGATTTACAAAGATATTGGAGTAAATATTACATGGAAAGATGAAATTATCAGTCATCATACCGGTGTACCATGAAGAAAAGAATTTAAAGATCCTCTTACCTTACCTGAGGAAACATTTAGATGAAGGAGATGAAATTTTTATTGTTGATGCTAAAAGCCATGACCAGTCAAAAGAGACAGTACAATCTCAAGGTGAAATCTGGATATCATGTGAAGAGAAATGCAGGGCCATTCAAATGAACTTAGGCGCCTCCCATGCGAAAGGTGATGTTTATTACTTTCTACATGCAGATGCATTCCCTCCTCCTCAATTCAAACACGACATTTTGGACGGAATTAAAGAAGGATTTCCTATAGGTTCCTACCCCTTTCTATTTGATTCCGAAAAATGGTATTTAAAAATCAATTCCTTTTTTACCCGCTTCAACTATCTCTATTTTCGTGGGGGTGATCAAAGCATATATGTTACCCGGAGTATATTTGAAAAATTAAGTGGATTTGATCCCTACTACTGTATCATGGAAGACTTTGATTTTCTTCAAAGAGCCAGAAAAATTGCTCCCTTCAAAGTGATGAAAGGGAGAATTTGGGTATCCGCAAGGAAGTACGAAAACAATTCATATTGGAAGGTAAACCTGGCTAATTTTAAAGCCGTTTGGATGTTCAAAAAAGGAAAAGAACCTGCAAAAATCAAAAAAATGTATGCACAGATGCTGTTTCAGGAAGTGGATAGGTACTGATTTTATCCATACTGCTGAACCTTATCTCACAAAACAACAGAAATTGGCACAATTTTGTCCATGTTTTTTGTATCCGTTTTCACATTAAAACCGTTAATCAAGTATTAAAAGTGTCTTTAAAATCGTGCGGTATGATAGCTAATTTGGCAAAAGAAAGGGAAAATAAAAGAATAGGAATGAATATTTCTATCATTTTACACCTTCTGTTATTATTGATTGCATTCTATTACTTGCTGCCAGAAGTCCCTGAACCTAAACCTCAGCCTTATGCTGTTCAAATCGAATTCACTTATCAAAAAAGTTCTTTAGGCGCATATGCAATGGCTAATCAGGGTGCCGCCCGTCCAAAGACTAAAGCTGTAGAGGAGGTAAAGTTGCAAACCAATAAGTCATTGGAAACCAAAACAGAGGAAATCACCATGCCGGAAAAGCCGAAACCTCGAATCACAGAAACCCGCCCAACCGATCCGGTCAAGACAGATCATACTCAGAATAAAAGTCCGGTTGAAATCTCTTCTAAAGATGTAGTTTTGGATGTTCCCTCCCAGGATATCTCATTTGATATGGAACTGGAAAGTGTACCTGAAGAAGTTTTGGTAACAGTACCTGAACCTGTTGTAGTTGAAAAACCAAAATCTACTTCGGCACCGGCCTCAGGTGGAGGGAGTAAAGATGGCAAAGCAGAAGGACCTCCCTCCGATATCGCCTCTAATGATCCCGGAGCAGGCAAAGGAAATACCGGAACAGGCCCGGGCAGAACTTCTGGTACCCAAAACGATGAAGGACAGGGAAATCGTAGCTCAGGTACCGGTGAATATGATGATTCCGGTGATGGGGTATTCGGAAGGAGAGTGATTTACAGAAATTTAAAAGGACTATTATCAGATAACAAACTGACAACCGGCAGAACTATTATGAAAGTTTGTATCAACAGAACAGGAACGGTTACATTTATTGAAGTGCTTCAGACGACAGAGAAAGACAGAAACGTCATTAAAAAGATGATTCAGGCTGCACAAGGGTATAAGTATGAACCCGATCCCTCAGCTCCCAATGAGCAATGTGGAAAGTTAACGTTTGATTTTGATATCAATGCGCTTACCGGCAATCCAAAATAACATCGGTAGGGGATAAAAAAACACAAGTTTCCTGAAAAATGCTTAGACTCAATGCGTTCTTATTGGGAATCTAACTATGATGAACTTTACGCATGATTTGTGGTCTAAACTTTTCAAAAAAACCTTGGACAAAACCAAGAATTTTTCAACAGGAACAAGAAAATACNNAAATCCTTGTGGAAAAGGATCCTCTTTCTCCAACACAAAATGATGGAAACCGGTAATTGAAGCCTTTCCTTCAACAAAAGGAATAACAGAATGGAAGGATCCAAAATCTTCCGTGTGTACATAACTACCCGTAAAAACACTGCCAGTGATGCTCTCGACAATAATTCTTTCCTCAGGCATAATTTCTCCCCTTGTTTCAAGAATGGCCAGTCTGCCACAAAGTCCTGATCCTGTAGGACAGCGATCCACTTCACCATCAGCAAACACACACACATTTCTGCTGTGATGATCTTGCTGGTGAGCATCATCTATGAAAATAGTACCGTACAAAAATTCTAAGTCTGGTTCGAACGGGTGTTTGATGGTAAGGCCGGATCCATTCACTGCCCTTTTAATTTTCATTCCCGCATCAATAATCATAGGCAAATGTTCGGGAAAAAGTTGGAAGGGGAACTGGTTTTTGCGCATATCTACATATGCATAAAATGCACCTCCATATGCAATATCGCATACAACTCTTCCAAGGGTAGGTACATCAATCACTAAATCCAATACGTTAATATAGGACGGAACTCCCTGAAAGGTAACTGGTTGAGAATGCCCTTCTTTGGCAATGACTTCCGAAAAAATCCTGCCACATGGGGCATCGATGGCCAGTTTTACTATCCCGTTTTCAGGATCTTTGCATTTCATTCTTGCCGCCAGCTCCGATAAGGCAATGATGGCGTGACCACACATGGTACTGTAACCCGCATTGTGTAGGAAAACCACTCCAAAATCTGCATCCTTATCGTTAGGAGGAGTCAATATACAACCATACATATCTGCATGACCACGAGGCTCCCACATTAACAGTTTGCGCAAATGATCATAATGGGTGGCAATATAATTTCTTATTTCCAGTACATTTTGCCCTTTAAAAGGAGAAAAACCATTGAATATGATTCGCAATGGTTCTCCGCCAGTATGCATATCGATGGTTTGAATGACTTCAGGAAAATCAGTACCCAATCGGGCTCCAGCGTGCAATAGTTTCTGGTAAGTGTTCACGAGTATTGAATGTTTTTCTGTTTTCACCGAAAATTAATCAAAATGGCCGATGAAGACAAATTACATCAACTTCCTATAGAATGGAGCCTTACAAAAAGTCAAATTTTTACTCCATCATAAAGAGAAATAACTTACTCGATGTCAGTTAGGTTGTCAACTTTTATCCCAAATTAGTCATAAAGTTACCTAAGATAAGTTTTTCAGGATACTAAAGCACTGATTAATTCTAGCTTTCCATATACAATAGGAGAAAGGTTTAATCGAGTGTATGACTCATTGAAAGCAAATTATAAAAGCGACCCAAAACCTCATCGGACGGTGTAGTTAATTTTCTGTTAGTCAAGTCAATGAAAGCGCCCTGAACTTCAATTTCAGCAGCAAGATTACCATCTTCTTTAAATATCTGGTGTATAAATGTCCAAAACCGACCGTCTTCTGACAATGAAGATAAATAACATTTCACTGAAATCTTTTCACTCAATTTGACTTCTCTCTTATAAGATGTATTTTCCTGCAATAAAATGGGACCTAATCCTATATCCGTCAAATAGGGATACGTTAATCCAATTGACTCAAAGAGACCAATCCGGGCCTGACATGCATAATCATTATATGCTGTGTGCCTCATGTGTTTATTAGGATCTGTGTCAGACCACTTCACTTCATAACTTTTCACATAATTTTTCATAATACCTGATTTTATACTAAATTTTCCACTCTGTTTTCAATACTGCAAATAAGCATAAATCTATCCAACGATTATCTACCCATTCCGTTTGCCGGGCAATACCCTCCAATTTGTAGCCACATCTTTCAAAGACGGAAATGCAAGACTTATTCTCTGATTCAACCCACCCTTCTATTCGATGAAGGTTCATTTCATTAAATCCGTGCTTACTCATTCTAACCAATGCCTCTGACATAAATCCTTTCCCCCAATATTCCGGCAAAAGCCAAAAACCAATCTCCGCTTTCCTATGCTGCCTGGAATATTTATGAAAACCAATGGCTCCTATAAAGGCATTATCATTATGCTGTTCGATAATCCACCACTTTCCGCTTTTTTGGGTCTCCAATGATTTATACCACTCCATCTGCTCCCGGGTTTCCAATAATGTTGTGTAACGTACACCAAAATATTTAGTAACCACTTTATTGGAAAGACCGCTAAAAATTAATTCCAGATCATCATCCAGAATGTTACGAAAGTATAGACGATCAGTAAATAAAACCGTTGCATTTTCCATACTAAAAATTATTTTGTATAATGTATTTTATATGTGATGACTTGCAAACCCCCTTCATATGCAACACTTTCTTTCACTTCCAACCTATGTTTCTTTTTCGAAGATCCAAAAAGTCTAACACCATTCCCTAATATCAATGGATTTAATTTCAATTTCACTTCATTGATCATTTGCCTGTCCAGTAACCACCCTGCAAACATACCACCCCCACATACATAGATATCAGAGCCTTGCAGATTTCTGATTCTTTCAATTTCTTGTAAGTTAAGTCTTATCACCTCAACGCTGGGGTGGGAATTGGAAAGTTTCAATGTTTCAGAGAATATATAATGCTGCATATGAGGATACGCAGGTTGTCCGGGCACCAATCCATATTGATAACCAAACTCATAGGTTCTACGACCCATGATCACAGTATCAAAATGCAATAAATCTTGCAAATACTGATCTACGCCTCTTCCAGATGCTACAAATCCACTGATATCATCCTTTGGGCCGCTAATAAATCCATCGATGGAAGCAGCTACATAGTAAATTAATTTTCGCATAATTTTTATTGTTTAAATAAAATCAAACCTGATTCAAAAGAAAGCCATCCTATTCATTTGAAAGTTATCCTATTTCTTTCATACTTCGGAAAAAATCAAAAACCAATCATCACCACATTTGCCCTATATAAAAGTGATGAAGTAAATCTGTGAATATATTTAAATTATTTGCCTTAGGTAAAACTAAATCCTTACAAAGTTTCATTTTCATTATCGGACAGTCTCCTCCCTTTTCATCTGGATCAGTTCTTTCAATTACTTCAAAACCAACAATTTCTCACCAAACTCTTTTGATAAATTCAGGACGTACAAAAAAACTAATCTTATCCTTTTGATTCATGACAACCATAGGATCAAAAAATCACCAAAAAAATTAACTTTCTCGCAAAATTACCGTTTCCGATAAAATAAAACCTTTTAAATAAATAAAAATATCTCCTTAAAGAATACCAGCATAAATACAATTTTATAAATTTGTCATAATAAATTTTTTGTAACCATTTATACGTCTTTTTGTCAATAATAACTCATATAATATCTTAATATGAAATACATAAAACATATTATTTTGTCATTATTTGTATTTATCTGCTCTTGTAAACCGGTTCAAAAATCACCCGAAATCAAAAGCCCATGGGATCTTGCCATCTCCATGTGTTTCCTTCCCAGTGGAGTTAAATGGGTAAATGTTGAAGGAGGCGCCCCTTTATTGGAAGGAATGGAAACACTGAATATTCCAGTGACCACCGATCATGATTTAGCCCGAAGATACTTCAATCAAGGTTTATTGCTCTCTTATTCATTTAATCATGCAGAAGCCGCCCGTTCGTTTCAGTATGCTTACCAATTAGATCCCGGATTTGCCATGGCGTTCTGGGGCTATGCTTATGTATTGGGCCCAAATTATAATGACGGAATGGATGATGATCATTATGCGTTGGCATTTAATGCAGTAAAACAAGCCATGGCCAGAAAATCCAGTACTACTCTCAAGGAACAAAGACTGATTGAGGCACTGGATGCGCGCTATACCTCGCAACCTGTAAGCAACCGGTATGATTTGGATATGGCGTATTCTAAAAACATGGAATCGGTATATCATGATTTCCCGGATGATCCGGACATTGCCACGTTATACGCAGAGTCCTTAATGGATTTACAACCATGGGATCTATGGGATAAATCCGGCAATCCCATAGGGAATGCAGAACTCATTGTCGATATTTTGGAAAAAGTGATAGTATCTCATCCTTACCATCCTGGCGCTAATCATTTGTACATCCATGCAGTGGAAGGCTCTTCTGCACCGGAAAGGGGTTTGGCCAGTGCAAAGCTATTGGGTGACGGGCTTGTTCCTCTGGCGGGTCATTTAGTACATATGGCTTCACATATTTATATCCAGACAGGAGATTATAATGAAGGTACATTGGTTAATCTCAAAGCGGCTAAAGTGGATAGTATGTACATCAAAGAATGTGAAGCCCAAGGGGTGTATCCTATTGCTTACTTTCCTCATAACTATCACTTTATGGCAGGTACAGCTATTCTGGAAGGCAATAGTCACTGGGCAATTTATGCAGCGGATAAATTATATGATCATGTAGAAAAGGATTTGATGGGAGAAGAAGGCCTGGAAGTGCTCCATTTGTTTCACACGATTCCATGGTTTGTAAGAGTAAAATTTGGCAAATGGGATGATATTCTCAACAGACAAATAGAAAACACAGAATATCCCTTTATTCAGGGTGTCCAACATTTTGCCAGGGGAATGGCCTTTCTTGGAAAGCAAGATGTGCAAAATGCTGAAATGGAATGGAGAAAGTTATTAGAATACACTCAGGATCCCTCACTGGAAAACGCCCTCATTTGGGGAATCAACTCACTACAATCCGTTCTACAGATTGCAGAAAGAGTATTGTATGGAGAATGGAAGGCTTCCTTAGGAAATACTAAAGAGGCGCTCATGGCTTTAAAAGAAGCCAATGACATTGAAGAAAATTTACTATTCAATGAACCTCCCGATTGGTTCTTATCCGTAAGACACAACCTGGGAGCGGTTTTGCTTGAAGCGGGTGAAAACCAGGAAGCCATCGAAGTGTTCCAAAAGGATCTAAAAATATACCCAAGGAATGGATGGGCACTTCATGGACTAAAACTTGCATACAACAATAACGGCAACACAAAAGCACTGGAGGAGATAGATCAACAAATCTCAGAGGTATGGACTACTTCTGACATTTCATTGGCAACTTCAAGAATAAAGTAATTTTACTTCATCGCCAAAAATAAAGAAAGACTGAACTTTGCCAGAATGCAGAAAAGTTGCAGGCATTGTACAAAAGCAACTTCAGACTCCTGATCTTTTACAGATATTCGGTTCGTAATTAAACTAAGCCATTAACCCTGCAAGGCAGCAGCTCCACCCACTATTTCTGAAAGCTCCTTGGTGATGGCCTCTTGTCGGGCTTTGTTATAATTAATCTTTAGCTCATTCAGCAATTCTTCAGCATTTTCTGTGGCGTTGTCCATTGCAGTCATTCTGGCTCCATGCTCTGAAGCATGGGTATCCAGTAAGAATCGATAGAATGTTGTTCTAAGTATGGTTGGAATTAACTGATCGAGAAGTTCCTTCTTTCCTGGCTCAAATATATAATCCGCTCTGGAGGCTCTCCTGCCTCCTGTCGCCGGTTTTTCCAGCTTCTTTACAGGTAAATACTGAACTTTTTTTCAGCAAACTGTAAAGCGGCATTTTTGAACCGGCCATAACAGATATATACTTCATCATAGTCTCCTGCCTGAAATGCATCCATCACTTTTTGTGCCGCAATATCCGCCTGATCAAAACTCAGTTCATTGAATAAAAAAACATAGTCGCTGAGGATGTTTGCCTTTTTGTGGGATTTTCGCAAAGCCTCATAGGCTTTTTTCCCAATAGGAACGATGGTAAGAAGACCATTTTCATAAAGCTCACTGTAATCCTGCTCAATTTTTTGCCGGGCTTCTTTGATAATATTATTATTAAAAGCTCCACAAAGACCTTTATTGGAAGTCACAACCACAATACAAGCTTTTTCTACCGGTCTTTCTACCCCAAATACCGTATCAGCATCTCCCTCAAGATTGGTGAGGATGTTGATTAAAATATTATTGAGCCGTTCAGCATAAGGCCTCATTTGGACGATGGATTGCTGAGCCCTGCGCAATTTAGCAGCGGATACCATTTTCATTGCTTTGGTAATCTGCTGCGTGGATTTTACCGACTTTATTCTTTCCCGGACTTCTTTTAACTGACCACTCATCTTTGAGGTACTTTGTTCTTAATTTCTTATTACTTTTTAAATTGCGAGGCCAACTCGAGGGCCATTTCTTTAATGGTTTGCAGATCGTCATTTTCTAACTTACCTTCACGGAATCGATCCAAAATATCTCTGTTTTTTTGCTCCAACGTTGTCAGAAAAAGCTCTTCAAACTCACCCACTTTATCTACCGGAACATCCCTCAGCAAACCCTGAGTACCACAATAAATGATGGCTACTTGTTTTTCTACTGATACCGGTGAATATTGACGTTGTTTTAATATTTCCACATTCCTTTTTCCCTTTTCCAATACTGCCATAGTAGCCGGGTCGACATCAGAACCAAACTTGGAGAAAGCCTCCAGGTCACGGTATTGCGCCTGGTCAAGTTTCAGCGTTCCTGCCACTTTCTTCATGGATTTGATTTGCGCATTACCCCCTACTCTGGATACGGAAATACCTACGTTAATGGCTGGTCGAATTCCGGAATTGAACAAATTAGATTCAAGAAAAATCTGTCCATCTGTGATAGAAATCACATTGGTAGGTATATATGCAGATACATCACCAGCTTGTGTTTCAATGATGGGAAGGGCAGTCAAAGAACCGCCTCCTTTTACAATGCCAGAATTTTTCAAAGAGTCCGGCAAATCATTCATACCCTGGGCGATCTTATCATTGTTGATAATCTTTGCAGCTCTTTCCAATAACCGGGAGTGCAAATAGAACACATCACCCGGATAGGCTTCCCTTCCCGGAGGTCTTCTGAGCAACAGAGATACCTCCCTGTACGCAACGGCCTGCTTGGACAAATCATCATAAATAATGAGTGCCGGTCTTCCTGTATCTCTGAAGTATTCTCCTATGGCTGCACCGGCAAAGGGAGCATAAAACTGTAATGGCGCCGGTTCTGAAGCTGCGGCAGACACAATGACACTATAAGCCATCGCGCCGGCATCCTCCAATGATTTTGCTACCTGAGCCACTGTAGAAGCCTTTTGTCCGGATGCTACATAAATACAGTATACGGGTTCACCTTTTTCGTAAAATTCTTTTTGATTGATGATGGTGTCAATGGCAATAGCGGTTTTTCCGGTCTGGCGATCTCCAATGATCAATTCCCTTTGACCTCTACCAATCGGAATCATGGAATCGATGGCTTTAATGCCCGTTTGAAGCGGTTCATTGACCGGTTGGCGAAAAATTACCCCAGGCGCTTTTCTTTCAAGAGGCATATCATACAACTGACCCCCGATCGGACCTTTACCATCAATGGGCTGTCCCAATGGATTAACCACACGACCCAGCATGCCTTCACCCACATTGATTGATGCTATTCTCCCTGTTCTTTTCACCTGAGAACCTTCCTTGATGCCGTCTCCCTGGCCTAAAAGCACTACACCCACATTATCTTCTTCCAGGTTGAGTACAATGGCCTGAACATCATTGTCAAACTGTACCAACTCACCAGCCTGGGCATTGGATAGTCCATATATCCTTGCTATACCATCACCTACCTGCAATACAGAGCCCACTTCCTCCAATTCTGCTGCCGTATTTACGCCAGCCAATTGCTGCTTTAAAATTGCTGATATTTCATCGGGTTTGATTCCTATCATTTTATCAAAAATTTACTTTTATTTCAAATTAAATACCTTTCAATTCTACGATTTGCTCAATGATTTTCTCATTTGATGCAATTTTCCTGAGATGCTGGCATCATACTTTTGATCTTCCATTTGTATGATCAGCCCACCTATTAATGAAGCATCGGTTTTCTCTTCAATTTCTATATGTTCATGAATCCGTTCGTGTCCGGATAACGCTTTGCGGATGGCCTCTTTATGTTCTGATGTCAATGCTTTTGCACTGGTCACCTGCACTGTGGAAATACCTTTTAGCTCTTTATATTGCCGTACAAACTGATCGCTGATTTCCACCAGGTATTCTTCCCTGCCTTTACCGGTCATGATTCTAAGGAAAGCCATAGTCAATGGATGTACTTTTCCATCAAAAATCAGTTCTAATATTTTAATTTTCTTCGCTGATTTGATGACCGGGCTTTTTATAAATAATGCAAACTCCCGCATCCCTGCAATTTCTCTGAATCCAACCATATCCTGATATACAGCATCCAATACATTCTGCTCAACGGCAAGGGTGATCAGAGATTTAGCATAGCGGGAAGAAATTTTTAATACCGACATACGATGGCGCCGTTTTAGTTGAAACGAATATTTGTAATGAGCTTATTCACAAACTCCTCTTTCTTCTGATCGCCCTTCAATTCTTCCTGTAACAGTTTTTCAGCTATATCTATGGCGATACTTCCTACATGGCTTTTGATGTCATTGATGGCGGCCCGTTTTTGATTTTCAATTTCATTTTTGGCATTACTGATGATTTTCTCATACTCTTCTTTAGCCTTTTGTCTGGCTTCAGAAATCATATGATTGCCTGTTTCTTTTGCTTCCTGCATGATCTTTGAACGCTCCTCTCTTGCTGAAGCCAGCAATGCCGCATTTTCAGATTTCATATTGGCGATTTCTTCACGGGCTTTTTTGGCTTCATCCAATGCTTCCTGGATATCGTTTTCTCTTTTCTTTAATGCATTGACAATGGGTCGAAAAGCAAACTTTCCGATCAGTCCCCAAAACAAAAGGAAAATGATAATCGTCCAGAATAACAGACCAAAATCCGGTTTGATAGGTGAAAGTTCAGCCAGAAAAAACATATTTCTTTATGATTAAATGGTACTCAAATGTTCAAAAAATCTGATCCTGAATGCCAACCGCATAAAGGATCAGTACTTTGCTTGTTAAAATAATCTTTTATGCTTAAGCCACAAGGTAAGACAAAAGCAAGGCAATCAAGGCAGCACCTTCAATGAAGGCTGCCATCAGGATCATATTGGCTCTGATATCACCCACCGCTTCCGGTTGTCTGGCAATGGATTCCATTGCTTTTGCGCCTATCCAACCAATACCGAGACCGGCGCCGATTACTGCCAATCCCATTCCTATTGCAACTATTGAACCTGACATTCTAAAAAATTTTATAAATGAATTAATGATGTACTTCTTCTGTGGCCGCACCAATATATGAGGCCGTCAATATGGTAAATACAAAAGCCTGAACAAAAGCCACTATCAATTCAATGGCCATCATAAACATGGTTAAGATTGCCGATCCCACTGCTGCGCCTGCTGTACCGCCAAGGCTTTCTCCTGATTTTCCAAAAATAAATATCAACCCTACAAAGACTACCATCACAATATGCCCTGCTGTGATATTGGCAAAAAGTCGCAGCATCAAGGTCATAGGTTTGATAAATATACCCAGCAATTCTACCGGGATCAGGATGGGCTTTACAAATGCCGGAACTCCCGGTGCCAAAAACAAATGAGACCAATAGTGTTTATTGCCGTTCAGATTGGTAACCAGGAAAGTAACTAATGCCAGCGCCATGGTAACGGCCAGATTGCCCGTGACATTGGCGTTTCCTAAAAAGGGTACCTGCCCGAATAAATTCAGTGCTAAAATAAAAAAGAAAAGGCTGAGCAGGAGCGGAAAAAACCGTTCCCAATGAAGTCCTAAAAATGGCTTGGCCACTTCATCCCTAAGAAATACAATGATGGGTTCGAATAATGATTGAGCGCCTTTAGGCGCCTTCCCTACCCTGTCTGAATAACTCCTGGAAATACTGATGAACAACCAGGATAAAAACAGGAACATCAACAACATTGAAACCACATTTTTCGTCAGAGAAAAATCATAATAAGATGTGATTCCCCCTCCAAAAAGACCACCATCAGCGGTGCTTTTACTATCTAATCTGACCCATTCATTTTGAATGCATGCATAATAGACGTCCTTCTTTGCTCCGTCAATGATTTCTTTGCGGTGGATAAATCCATTCACCGGAATTTCGCCGGAGGAAAAGTTGTCATCAGCAATCCGTCTTACTATACCACCGTGCAATACATAGCGGTTGTAAGCCATGTGACCGTCTCCGTGTCCCACAAAATCAGGCTGAAAGCGTGAGGACATAAATACATCCCAACCGTGTCCCGGAGCATATAATATACAGGGAAGTGGGAGCTGAAAAGGGCCTATACTGAAAACATTGGCATCAGAAATGTGGTGGAGTGCTGTTTCTCCAACATTAAATTGAGAATGGTGGTCATGCCCTGTACAGGATTGACTGAGATCATCATCCGAAGCCGATGCTCCCATCCATACAAAGGACACAAACAATAAAGAAAACAAGAGCTTTAGATTCCACCTTTTTCCCATGGTTTCGATGCGATTTCAAAATTCGGTCGCAAAGGTATTATTATTATTTGATAAATGGATAGTAAAATTCTCAATATTTTATTTCCAATCTACCGTGGTAATTAGCCTTAAAATTCATTTAAATTTTCCAGGATGTAACAACACATGTATTTACCAAAATGATCGATTTTCGTACTGGTTGTGTGGTGACTCCCCATTTGTTACATTTAATTTTTAAAAGATCAAAGCACTACTCATCGAAACACCTCCATAAAATCCTCCCTGATTGTGAAGCGGGTGATGACAGAGTTTTGGAAGTTGCGTTCGGGGGGATAGTCGGTAAGAAGGGATTGAAGAGCAGCATCCATGGGATATTGCTTGTGTTGATCTTTAAATGCAAATTGCGTAAATGCATTTCCATTCAAAGACCGGGTAGAAGTTTCTTAATCAATTCCAAAAACTAAAAAAGAAAAGCCTTCGTACCAATGACAGAATAGATTGTATCTGAGAAATATACTTCAATAAACAGTGATGCTCTTTATCCCAATTGATTTACGAAAAAGTGTGTATGACAAATCGTACAATTACCTTTTGTCACCATTTTTGCAGATTTTGCAAAAATGCCGCCAAAGGATGGACTTCTTTTCATATCTTATCCACGGGCTAAAGCCCGGTGACTATTGGAGAGCCGAGTGAAATATCAATAAAATATGCAATTTGTCATACACACACGCAAAATAAAATCGAACTGATTTCAAGATATTTTCGTATATTTATAAAAGTATTCTAAACATAATAAAATGTATAAAACAATAGCTCTTGACCGTAAAAACCTGACCTTAATGGGTGTGAAATTTCCTGATTTAAAATCGTTGGAAAATACGGCCAATGCTATTGGAACAAATATGTTTGAAGGGTTTGAGCCAACTAAAGAATTAGTTCAACTTTATGTCGATTGGAAAACAGGAATAGTTTCCGAAACTGAATTATTGGCAAAGTTATGTGCCATTTATGGAAGATAACTATTATTATTTAGATCTGGAGTTAAAATACACCAACAAGGACGGCTTACTTTATAATTTAGCTGGCATTGATGACGTAAAAGTACTTTTAGCATTTGAAAGTTTAAAAGTCTCTAAAAGGGTTGAAGAATTGTCAGAACAACCAATAAAGATAAAGGACGCAAATACGTTGCTAAAAATTCATCATCATTTGTTTCAAGATGTTTATGAATGGGCTGGAAAATTAAGAACTGTAAATATAAGTAAACACGGAAAACCATTTTTTAACTGCGAGCGATTTCATTTTGGATTTCATTATATTGACACTTTGATTTTCGAATATCGCAAAATAAAAAAGACGAATAAAGAACAAATTGCAAAGAAATTAGCTGAGATTTTGGATCATGTAAACTATTTACACCCATTTAGAGAAGGAAATGGACGAACTCAAAGAGAATTTTTAAGACTTTTAGCATTAGAAAAAGGATTAAAATTAAATTTAAATCCACCTGACAATGAAAATGTATACGAAAGATATATGAAAGGAGCAATAGAAAGTGATGTTGAAATATTGACGAAGCTAATATTGGAGCTCTTAGAAAAATAGTAAATAAAATACCATAATATTCCAAAAAGATCAATTTTGATCCATTTTGATTCGCTTTACCTGTTTGCGGTGGTTTGTAAACACAAAGCAATCTTATTCGATTCAATATGTTGAGTCATACTTCTCTTTCGAATTTTTAATTCCCTTGCCTACATTGTCATAAAAACTCCTCACCGAAACACCTCCATAAAATCCTCCCGGATTTTGAAGCGTGTGATGACCGGGTTTTGAAAGTTGCGTTCGGGGGGGTAGTTATTTATTAGTTCGTTTATAGCTTTTTCAATTGACGGGTTTACCTTTGAATTGATGAGCTTATTGGCCAATTCATAAAATTCATCTGTCAGTTTAACATAACTACCATAATATCCGTCCTGATAATTCAAAGAATAAATAAAAGGAGCAGAGAACAATTGGTTATTCCTAGAAACTAAGGTGTATTGAACTAAAAATGACTCATCATTTTTCAAATTAATAACCAACCACTTCCTTGTAAACAACTGCAAAAATAAAGTATTTTGGATATATCCAATTTCACCCCATGGTGCTATTAAATTCGGGTATTTGTCTATTCTCTCTTCATAATAATAATAATCCAGTTCATTCAACTGGGCAGATCGTACTGATACCTCTGGAGTTGCTCCCAACACATAGCACGGCCAGGATTTGAATTCATTAATGCAATAAATCGTGTCTGACAAAAAAAGACTTAATAATATTTTATCATCCATAACGATCATATTACTGGATGTCGTAGCTCCCACTCCAACTTCGGGTTTGCTATCAAAAATACAACTTTCTAATTGTGTAAAATCTCTAGTATCATTTATTTTTAACAAACCATTTTCTTTATCCATGGTAAGGAGATAAAGAAAGTCATTATGATAAAGTATATTAAATGCCTTGACATCTTTAATAACTAATTCATTTAATTTACTTTTCAAATCATGCTTCAAAACACATTTTTGATAAGAATTAGAAACATATAAATAGCCCCTGTCATGATCAATTGTAAAATCTAAAGTTCCAAAAGCATCATCGTTATCTTTTTGCTGTAAATCTGCAATACTATAGTCTAATACTTCTTTGAATCTTCCATCCTGGTCATATATATAAATATTTGAATTTCTTTTACTTTCTTGCACAATGATCATATCTTCATAAAAAATATATCTATTTGCCATTCTCAAATTTATCCCCCTCCCTTCTTCTATAGGGATAAATGATAAATCGTAAATATATGGAGTAAGATCAATATTCTTTTCTATTGTTTTTGTATTTAAAATATGCTGGAAATCTGACACCGCATGCTTATTGCAAGATATTTGACAAAGACCCATGACTAATAGTAAAAATCCAGCATATTTTGAAAATCTTACTTGTAACATAATCAAACTATTGACCTGGACCACCGTAACAATCATACCATGGACCTGATCCACATAAACAGAATATTGGAGTATTAGCGTCTACATTAAAACACCAAATTTCAACACATTGCCCATCATTCCAATAGTTTTTTCACAATGTGCAAAACTCTGTACTGAAAACCCAAGCAACAAAACAATAAAACCAAAGGAAATTATAATCTTTTTCATAATAAAGATAATTTTAAGGTATAACAAAAGATTTAACGTCCAATATTACACACACACACGCACATTTCAAAATATTTTTTTAAATTTTTAATGAAAAAAAGAATAAAAATCCTAAATGATCTAAAATGATCTATTTTGAAACGTTCTGACGAGTTAAAGTGGTTTATATATTAACAAAGCAATCTCATTAAATTCATTGTGTTGGATCATTCTTCTCTATTAAGTCTGTGATTTCCATTCCTGGTGTTCTATGAAAACTCCTCACCGAAACACCTCCATAAAATCCTCCCGGATTTTGAAGCGGGTGATGACAGGGTTTTGGAAGTTGCGTTCGGGGGGGTATTCAGCAAGGAATGCATTGAGTACTGGCTTCAAATGGTGATCTGGTTTCTCTTCGATCAATTGCATGGCTTCAGAATAGAATTCTTCAGTTAAATTAATATAACTGTAATAATAATCCCCTGACTTTAATATTTTATTCAACCCACCTGCTTCTGATATTAAATTACGGGTTTTTTTGATTGCATGAAATGGTATGAGGATTGAAAGTCCGGTTTTCGGTTCCCACAACAGATACTTGTGGTTAACCATATGCAAAAACCAGACATCTTCCCAAAATGATAATTCACCCCACGGGATTGGCATATGAGGAAATCTGTCGGTTTTGTTTTGACCAAAATAATAATTTTCATATTGCTCAAGAGTGATATACCTTACCGAAGTTTCAGGCCCGTCCCCTAATATAGCATAGGGCAATATTCCATTATTCCCATGATAATAAATTGAATCTGAAAAAAAAATTCCGAAAAACACAGTGTCTCGCCAATGTGCAATCGGATTAGCTATGATACTACCCCTACCCCTGTATGAATCCTTTTCACGAATATACTCTCCTTTTATACTGAAGTCTGTGGCATCTATGATTGTTATCAGGCCATTTTCGCTTCTTGGCGTGTATGCATAGATGTTGTTTCTATGATAAAAAATATTGTAAGCATCAATCCCCTGTACAACCACTTTCTTTTTTCTATTTTTTAAATCATACTCAATTATACAATGAAGGCTAACATCAGTGAAGAATAACACATCTTTGTCTAGATTGAGAGTTAAATCCATAAAATCAAGATCGGAATATGAATCAACAGGGTATCCTTCGGGGACGTGGTTATCTCTATACAAAAACTTTCCAAATTGATTGAAAAAGTATATATATTTGCTCCTTGAAACCCTGTCACGCACTATCATAATGCTATCTTTTACCAATATTTTAGGTGCATACCTGAGTAAGTTTTCCGGGTGTTCTTCAAGAGGAATAAAATCCAAATTATAAATATATGATGATAATATAACACTTTTATCCATCAACTTGGGTTGTATTAAGAAGATATCATCCCTCCTGTTACATTCGGACCTTTTACAGGTTATCGCAAAAAACGAAACGATAACAATTAATATATTATAATTAAGAATCAAAGGAAAACTATTATTGGTCACCACCAGGGCAATCTATTTTTACAGCTGTTCCACATTGGCAGGAAATCCCAACATTTCCTCCTGCATTTACACACCATTTTTCAAGGCAAACTCCAGATTCATTCCACCACATTTCCTCGCATTGCCCATATACATACCCTGAAAATAAAAAAACCAGAAAATACAATCCTAAACAACATATAATCTTTTTCATGACGCATTAAATTTTTTTAGGTATAACAATAGATTTAACGCTCAATATTACACACACACACACATTTCCAAATATTTTTTCAATTATTTAATAAAAAAAAGAATAAAAATCCTAAATGATCCAAAATGATCCATTTTGAAACGTTTTACCGATTTAAAGTGGTGATATATCCAAGCTCAGTTGAAACCCTATATATCATATTTCTCTGTTTGATTCAATAGGGGCATCCATATCTCTTTTTCCGGAAAAGAAAAGATATAATACCGGAATAAATATCAGACTGGAAAATGTACCTACCGTCAAACCTCCAATGATGGCGATCGCCAGAGGGGTTTGGATTTCAGCCCCCAGGCCTTTTGTAAATAATACTGGTGTGAATGCCAATATCGTCGTCAATGAAGTCATAATGATGGGCTGCATTCTACGCTTGCTGGCATTGAGTATGGATGGGATCATCTCCATATTTTTTTCCAGATTTTTATTGATCATATCAATTTTGAGAATGGCATCATTCACAATAATCCCTGTCATGACAATGATCCCAACCATTGACACAGTGTTCAGTGTCTGAAAGCTCCAATACAGCGAAGCAAGCGCGCCGGCTACCGACACCGGCACAATAAGCAATACAATCAAAGGTTGTCTGAAGGATTCAAACTGCGCTGCAAGTATCAAAAAAAGAAGCAAAATGACAATAAAGAAAATGGTCGTCAATTGCCTGATCAATTCAAGGTTTTCATAATACTGCCCTTCAAAGAACACATTAAACCTCCCCCCGGCGCTTAAATCCTGTTTCAATTGAGTTTCTATTGTGGGATCATACTTGTCAAAAGGGACGATAAAAGCCTCCCCTGTAATGGTAGACCGTATTTCTTTGTAATAGGCATTTTTCCTGATTTCCACAAGATTCCTTACCGGTATCCACTCTCCGGATTTATTTCTTACATATTGCCCTTCCAGCAAGCCTTGCAAATCTGTGCCTGCATTCAACCCCATGACTACCGGAATGAACCGGTCACTGCTCCTCAATTTACTTACCTCCAATGCATTGAAAAGGGCTTTGATCTTATGGATAAGTGTGGTATAATCCACCTGGTATATGGTCAGCAAATCCGAACGAATCCATATTTCAAGGTATGTGTCTAAAGGAGGGGGCTGAAAGGAAGGGTGTACTTTTTGAATGACGCCCACAACCTCCTTCATTTCATCCGGAGGGGGGATTTCATATTGACCGACCGGTTGGATAAAAGCGATGAGTGGCGCCTTCTCCTGACCAAAAATGTGATCAAATGTATTCCTGACCGGAGATATATCAAAAAGCGCTTTTGGATATTGCTCATGCATCCATGTTGAAATATTTAGCCGGGTATTCTCATAATCATCAGCGTTTTTGAGACGGGCATACAAATCCACTTCGTTGATACCTGATTCACCGTCGGTGAGTAAGAATTGTTTTTCACCAATGACGGCGCTGAACTGATCGCACCATGCCTGACTAGCTCTTCTTAGGGCTTTTATTCTCAGTTCACTTTCCCGGATGTCAATATTTTCATTCCAGTCGATATGCATTTCAATGGCATCCGTGGTAAGCGCCGGAAATGCTCCGGTATTGAGTGATTTAAATAAATAAATTGCCGAAGCGGTTAATCCGGCAAATACACAAAGCGCCCAATACCGGTACCGTATGACAAAATGAAGAAGTCGATGATGCCATCGGAACAGCGCATGATCTTTACTCTCCACCAGGGCGCCCGGAGATTTCAATACCAGGCGGGATAATACCGGCAGCACGAGATACGAAACAAGGAGAGAAGATGTCAGGGCGATGGTAATGGACAATGCCTGATCATAAAACAATGCTCCCGCAACGCCGCTGATCAATATCAGAGGTAAAAAGACCGAGCAAGTCGTCATCGCCGAACTGATTAATGGTCTGACCACTTCCAGCGTTCCCGTGATAAAGTGCTCTTCGTCCTTCAGACCAAAAGAAGCATGTTGCCTGATGTTGTCGATGATAATAATGGCATTGTCTATCATCAGTCCAATACCCAGAATGAGTCCTGCCAGCGATATAATGTTTATAGATATTCCTGCAAGGAAAAACCCCAGTAATGAAACCAATAATCCTAATGGTACTGTGATAATAATCAATACGGGCAGTCGCCATTCCCGAAAAAACAAAAATAGCACGAGGCTGCTGAAAAGTATTCCAAACATCAATGAAGTGCGAAGGTTTTGATAACTGACTTCCAACAGAGTGGACTGGTTGTTGTGGATATGAAAATCCAGCAAGGAATAACTATCTTTAAAATCCTCCAACAATACTTCCATTTTTTCATTCAATACAAAGTGGTTGGCATGATCGCGCTTGCGCACACTCAGGATTACGGCATTTTCATCTTCCCAAATGTAACTGCTGCGCGGTTCACGGGCTTTGTAAGTAATTTCTGCCAGATCCCTGAGTCTGTATATCTGTCCATCCAATCCTATATGCATTTGTTCGAGGTCATAGCGGGTCACTAAACCGGCGCCTAACTCAATATTGTATTGATACTGACCGTCGCGAATCATAACATTCCCGATTTCGATGCTTTGATTTTGAAGCTCCTGCGCAAGAATATCTTCGCGAATTCCCAGGGCAGTCATCTTTTCTGAATAGGGTGTCAGCAAAATTTCCGGGGATGAAATGCCATGTAAATCCACAAATGCGATTTCAGGCAATTGCTCAAGTCTTCTTTTAATGACTTTTTCGGCAAATTCAGAATCCTCAATGGGATCGGCCAGTTTAGCATCTTTTGGTGCAACAGCCAGGCTAAAAACAGGGATATCACTCAGTGTGGATTTCACCACTCTTGGCCGCTCCATTTCCCTTGGGAGCAGGTTCATGACCTGATCAATTTTTTCATTGGCTTCGATGAAAGAAAGATCTGTATTGGTTCCGTGTTGCAGATGGATGGTAATAAATGCCGATCCATTCCGGGAAGCTGATTCAATATGGGTGAGATTGCCCATCTGCATGAGTTGGTTGCGTACCGGCCGGGTCATTGTATTTTCGATGATACGTGCCGTTTTGTCCGGCGCTGAAATGCTCACCGTAATACGGGGTATATTGACCGGAGGCAACAATGAAACCGGAATAGTACTTCCAAAATACAGCGCTATGACGGCAATGGAAGCCACAGCCATAATGACGGCAATGGGTCTGTATAGGAGAAACCTCAGCACAATATGATGTTCTTAAC